>Ga0208190_1000224_pt1 | contig 23061 bp, 17 predicted proteins | sample June2015DPH_13_1_FD_184708 | JGI IMG/M metagenome (GOLD analysis project Ga0208190, IMG submission 184708) | Peatland microbial communities from SPRUCE experiment site at the Marcell Experimental Forest, Minnesota, USA - June2015DPH_13_10... | ecosystem: Environmental > Terrestrial > Soil >... | reverse complement strand
GGCGATTGCGCCCATGGGCAGGTCTTCGGCGGCGTGCGCGATGGATTCGCAGATGGTTTCGGCGACCGAGAGGCCGTGACGGTCGCGGCGGCGGCGGGGCAGAGTGAACTCCCCCATATTGCTCTCGGCCTCAATCACGATGCGCGACATCATGGCGACGGCCTCGCGGGGATAGCGGCCGCTGGCGGTCTCCGCCGAAAGCATGACGGAATCGGAACCGTCGAAGATGGCGTTGGCAACATCGCTCGCTTCCGCCCTTGTGGGGCGCGGGTTTTCGATCATCGACTCGAGCATTTGCGTGGCTGTGATCACCGGCTTGCGCCACACTGCGGCACGGCGGATCACATGCTTCTGAATGACTGGAACTTTTTCCGGCGCCATTTCCACGCCCAGATCGCCGCGGGCAACCATCACGCCATCGGAGGCTTCCAGGATTTCTTCGAGGTGGTCGATGGCCTGCGGCTTTTCCAGCTTGGAGATTAATGGAACGTCACATCCCAAGCTGCCCACGATTTGCCGGACCATATTCACGTCGGCCGCGGTGCGAATAAAAGAGAGCGCAACCGCGTCCACGCCTTGCTTCAGGCCAAACTCCAGATCTTTGCGATCCTTCTCGGTTAATGCGGGAATCGATAGAGCAGTGCCCGGCAAGTTGATGCCTTGGTGCTCGCCCAGGGTGCCGCCGTTCAAAACATCGCAGATAACATCCTTGCCGCGGACGGTGCGCACGCGCAATTCGATGAGTCCGTCGCGCAATAGAATACGGGCGCCAACGCCAACTTCGCGGGCAAGATCCTGGAACGTCGTGGAAATGCGGGTCGCGGTGCCGGTGATGTCGCGGGGAGTGATCAGGACGGTTGAGCCGCTTTTCAGCAGCACGGGTTCGTGGCGTTCCAGGCGTCCAGTGCGGATTTTGGGGCCTTGCAAATCCTGCAGGATGCAGATGGTGCGGTCTTCTTTTTCGGCGGCGCGGCGCAGGCGCTCGATGTTGCGGGCGTGATCCTCATGCGAGCCATGAGAAAAGTTCAAGCGGGCAACGTCCATGCCAAGGCGCAGCAGGTCGCGCATCGCGGCTTCAGAGTGGCACGCCGGGCCGATCGTACAGATGATCTTGGCGCGGCGGTGGGCGGGCGTTCCACTAGGTGCGAGAGTTGAAGGGGAACTCCCCGAACTGAGGGAGGCTTGGGTCGCGACTTCTGGCAGGGGAGGTTTCATCGGTTCCAGACTGGGTCTTGTTCAATTCCAGCTTGTTCAATTCAGAGAAGACTATTGTAACTGTTTGAGACTTCTTCATCCGCGCGAACGCCAGCGAGGCACTATCCAGCGAACAATGCAATGGCATTCATTTGAAATTCTGCCCACAATAAGAAGATCGGCGGATTCTGGCTTCTCTGCAGTGCCCAGTGCTCCTGGCGGCTCACTTTCTAACGTGATTGACGGCGGTCAGTTCCTTCCCCAGCATGGCGCGGGGGAACAGCATGGCATTGAATTCCGCGCCCACCAGGATAACCAGGGAAACCATGTACATCCAGACCAGCAAGGCGATGGCGGCGCCGAGCGATCCGTAAATAATGCTGTAGTCGGCATAGTGCTGCAGGTAGAAGCCAAACAGCAGGGTCGACGAGAACCACATGGCGGTGGCCAGCGTCGCGCCTGGAAGTACGCTATGCCAGGGTTGCGTGCGCGGGACCGCATGGTGGTAGATGAGCGCGATCACCGCAATGCTGGTGAGGGTCGCAATCAGCCAGCGCAGGCAGGTCCACATCAGCAGAATGTAGGAACTGAATTCATGCGCGGTGTAGAACAGGATGGTGGCTTCGATCTTGCTGCCAAAAGCCACCAAAAGGGTAGAGAACGTCATGGGAACAAGGGCGAAGATGACGAGCAGGAAGGAGATCAGGCGCTCTTGCACCAGGCCCCAGACCTTCGGCAGTTCGTAACAGCGGCGAAAACCCTCCATCCAGGAAATCATCACGCCGGAGGCGGTCCACAAGGTCAGCAGGGAAGCGGTAATAAGCAAGCTTACCGGGCGTTGCGCCGCGCCGCGCAGAAAATTCATGGCCGCGCTGCTTCCCGCGGGCAAAATGCGCGATAACGCATAGGAGATTTCCCGCAGATAGGGCGCACCCTTGCGCGAAGTGGCCAGCACGGAACCCACGACCAGCAGCGCCGGGAAGAAAGTGAGAATCGAGGAATACGCGGAGGCTTTGGCAATCGAGAAGGCGTCGTGCTGGAAGGCACGCCAGAGAGCCAGCCGTAGAAGGCGCAGGAAGCGGAGCATTGCTGGTCCTAGCTTAGGGCCGGAAGGCGCGGGTTGCAACGAGGGAAGCGGACCAGGTTCCTCGGTCGCTAGTAGCTTCGGGTTTGCATGCATGGTTTAATGCTGCTGCTGTCATCTTGAGCGGAGTTGACCTTCGCGAAGCGAACAGCTAACGGAGTCGAAAGATCCCTACGCCTCAACTTGTGCTCTCGCTGTACTCGGCGGCATGATAAGGGACTCCCTGCCCGGGCTAGCAGAGTGGCAGCCTATAGGGATCCTTCGACTACGCGGGTGCTTCGCTTTCGCGAACCACCTGCTCCGCTCAGGATGACAAATAATTGCGGAGGCGAATCGATTCGCCCCCGCTATTGGCTCTGTTCGGCTTACTCCGCCGCCAGTTCTTCGGTCTCGCCCTCGTGGCGCATCATCTCGAGAGCGCGCTCGGCTTCTTCGTAAGCTGCCGAGACTTCCGCCTGGACCTTGGCCGCGGCCTCTTCCATTTCTGGCGAGAGGCGCACGTTGCGGTAGTACTCCATGCCGGTGCCGGCAGGGATCAGGCGGCCGACGATGACGTTCTCCTTGAGACCGCGCAGGTGATCGACCGCTCCCTGAATGGAAGCTTCGGTGAGCACGCGCGTAGTCTCCTGGAAGGACGCCGCCGAAATGAACGAGTCGGTCGAGAGCGAAGCTTTCGTGATGCCGAGGAGCAGCGGGCGTCCGGTAGCCGGCTTGCCGCCTTCCTTGATCACGCGCTCGTTCTCTTCGCGGAAGCGGAACTTATCCAGTTGCTGCTCCAGCAGGAACGTGGTGTCGCCCACGTCCTCAACCTTCACCCAGCGCATCATCTGGCGGACAATCACTTCGATGTGCTTGTCGCTGATGTTGACGCCCTGCAAGCGGTAGACTTCCTGGATTTCGTTCACCAGGTAAGACTGCAGCTCTTTTTCGCCGAGCACGGCCAGAATATCGTGCGGGTTGAGCGGGCCGTCCATCAGCGGTTCGCCCGCCTTCACGCGCTCGCCTTCCTGCACGTTGATGTGAACGCCGCGCGGCACCGAGTATTCCTTCTCCGTGCCGTTATCGGCCTGCACATAGAGTTTGCGTTGGCCTTTTGCGACTTCGCCGAATTTCACCGTGCCATCGATTTCGCTGATGACGGCGGTTTCATGCGGTTTGCGCGCTTCGAAGAGTTCGACCACACGCGGCAGACCACCCGTGATGTCTTTGGTCTTGGTGGTTTCGCGCGGGATCTTGGCCAGCACGTCGCCCGGGAAAACCGTGTCGCCGTCCTGGACCATGAGGTGAGCGCGGGAAGGCATGAGGTAGCGCTTGCTGCCTTTGCCTTTGACCACGATCGCGGGCTGGCGCTTCTCGTCGGGCGAATCGGCCACAACGTGCCGCGACAATCCGGTAACCTCGTCCACTTCCTCGTGCAGCGTGACGCCTTCCTGCAAGTCCTTGAACTGCGCCGTGCCGCCGATTTCGGTGAGGATGGCGAACGTGTAAGGATCCCACTCCACCATGACCTTGCCTTGCTGCACCTGATCGCCGTCGGCGACCTTGAGCTTGGCGCCGTAGATCACGGAGTAGCGCTCGCGCTCGCGGTTCTTCTCGTCCACAATCGCGATCGAACCCTGGCGGTTCATCACCACGTAGTCTCCAGACTTCGACTTGACCGTCTGCAGGCCGATGAAGCGCACCGTGCCGTTGTTCTTGGCATCGAGGCGGGACTGCTCGGAAACTCGCGATGCGGTTCCACCGATGTGGAAGGTACGCATGGTGAGCTGCGTTCCAGGCTCGCCGATCGATTGCGCCGCAATCACGCCGGTAGCCTCGCCCAGTTCCACCAGGCGTCCTGAAGCCAGGTTACGGCCGTAGCACATAACGCAAACGCCACGCTTGGATTCGCAAGTGAGCACCGAGCGGATCTTCACCCGCTCGATTCCTGCCGCTTGAATGGATACGGCAAGCTCTTCGGTGATCTCGTTGTTGATGTCGACGATTACATTGCCGTCGTAGTCTTTGATCTTTTCGAGCGAGACGCGGCCTACAATGCGGTCGCGCAACGGCTCGATAATTTCGCCGGCTTCGACGATACCCTGGACGTAAATGCCGTCCACGGTGCCGCAATCGTATTCGCTGATGATGACGTCCTGCGCCACATCGACCAGACGCCGCGTGAGGTAGCCGGAATCCGCCGTCTTCAGCGCGGTATCGGCCAGTCCTTTGCGGGCGCCGTGGGTCGATACGAAGTATTCGAGCACCGTCAATCCCTCGCGGAAGTTGGCGGTAATGGGAGACTCGATGATTTCGCCGGAAGGCTTGGCCATCAAACCGCGCATGCCGGAGAGCTGACGAATCTGCTGTTTCGATCCGCGGGCGCCGGAATCGGCCATGACGTAAATCGGATTGATGAAGCCTTCCTTGTCGCGCCGCTGCATCTGCCCGAACATCTCGTCGGCAACTCTTTCGGTGATGGCCGACCAGATTTCGATGACCTTGTTGTAGCGTTCGCCGTTGGTGATGGCGCCGTCCAGGTATTGCTGCTGGACCGCGACCACCTGCTTCTCGGCGTCCTTCACCAAAGTCTTCTTGCTGTCCGGAATGACCATGTCGTCGATGCCGATGGAAAGGCCGGCCTTGGTCGCGTACTTGAAGCCGAAATCCTTCACTTCGTCGAGCATCTTGACCGTGGTCTCGAGTCCGAACCGGAGGTAGCCGTAGTTCACCAGCGCGCCGATGCCCTTCTTCTTGAGCAAGCCATTGATGTAGGGCATGCCCTCGGGCAGGTGATCGTTCAGGATGGCGCGGCCCACGGTGGTATTGATGAAGGCACGCTCCACGTGAACTGGTTCCGTGTGGATGATGTCCTGATCGTCGTAAGCGGTGGTCAGGTCAATCAGTTCGCCGGTGTAGCGCAGGCGGATGGGAGACAGGGTTTCCACCGCTCCCGTCTCCAGCGCCAGCAGAACTTCTTCAATGTTGGCGAACACACGGCCTTCACCCTTCGCACCGGGTTTCCCTTTGGTGAGGTAGTAAAGACCGAGCACCATGTCCTGCGTAGGCACGGTAATCGGCTGGCCCGACGCGGGCGAAAGAATGTTGTGCGAGGCCAGCATGAGCACGCTGGCTTCGACCTGCGCTTCCGGAGACAGCGGAATGTGCACCGCCATCTGATCTCCGTCGAAATCGGCGTTGAACGCCGTGCAGACCAGCGGGTGAATGCGGATGGCTTTGCCTTCCACCAACACCGGCTCAAACGCTTGAATGCCCAGGCGATGCAGCGTGGGAGCGCGGTTCAGAAGCACCGGATGATCTTTGATCACTTCTTCCAGGATGTCCCAAACGATGGGCTCCTGCTGCTCCACCATCTCTTTGGCTTGCTTGATGGTGGTGACGTTTCCCGTCTGCTCCAGCCGGTGGTAGATAAAGGGCTTGAACAGTTCCAGCGCCATCTTTTTCGGCAAACCGCACTGATGAAGTTTCAGCTCGGGACCGACCACGATGACGGAACGTCCGGAATAATCCACGCGCTTGCCCAGCAGGTTCTGGCGGAAGCGGCCCTGCTTGCCCTTGAGCGTGTCGGAGAGCGATTTGAGCGGACGGTTATTTGCGCCGCGCAGCACGCGGCCACGGCGGCCGTTGTCGAACAATGCGTCGACGGCTTCCTGCAGCATGCGCTTTTCGTTTCTAACGATGACTTCGGGCGCGTGCAGGTCCATCAGCTTCTTCAACCGGTTGTTGCGGTTGATGACGCGGCGGTAAAGGTCGTTCAAATCGGAAGTGGCGAAGCGGCCGCCATCGAGTGGAACCAGCGGGCGCAGCTCCGGCGGAATCACCGGGATCACGTCGAGAATCATCCAGCTGGGCTTGTTGCCGCTGCGGCGGAAGGCCTCGACCACTTTCAATCGCTTCGTATACTTGAGCCGCTTCTGCAGCGAGCTCTCGTTCTTCATCTTCTCGCGCAGTTCAATCGACAGGCCGTCGGTGTCGATGCGCTTGAGCAGTTCCTTGATCGCCTCGGCGCCCATCATGGCCTTGAAGCCGGCGGGACGGTATTGCTGGTCGAGTTCGCGGAACTTGGCCTCGTCCTTGATAACTTCGCGCTCTTTCACCGGAGCGTCGCCGGGCTCGACCACCACGTAGGCCTCGAAATACAACACGGACTCGAGATCGCGCAGCGAAATATCGAGCAGGTGGCCAATGCGGCTGGGCAGTCCCTTGAAGAACCACACATGCGAGCAGGGCGAAGCCAGCTCGATGTGTCCCAGGCGTTCGCGGCGGACTTTCGAGAGCGTGACTTCCACGCCGCACTTGTCGCAGATCACGCCGCGATGCTTCATGCGCTTGTACTTGCCGCAGAGGCATTCCCAATCGGTTACCGGGCCGAAGATGCGGGCGCAGAACAGGCCGTCCCGCTCCGGCTTGAAGGTGCGGTAGTTGATGGTCTCAGGCTTGGTAACTTCGCCATGCGACCAGCTCCGGATTTTTTCCGGAGACGCCAGACTGATGCGGATCGCGTCGAAATCCGCAATCGTGTTTTGCATTTCGAACGGGCTCGAACGAAACAAGGTGTTCCTCCGCTTCCTGCTCTCTGCCAGCAGTACCCAGTACCTAGTACCCAGTACCGAGCCCTCACTGCGGTTCTTGTTTCACGGGATTCGAGAGCTCTCAATCCGCGAAACGCTTCTTTTTAAGAAATTTCAAAATCTGTCAAGCCCAGCACGCGCACCCGTCGTTTTTTCTAGGTACTAGGTACTGAGTACTGGGTACTGCAGTTAATCTGCTGCCGCGCTGGCCGTGGGCTTCTTCTCCCCGGTCTTGATCAGCTCCACATCGAGGCAGAGCGATTGCAATTCGCGGATCAGCACGTTGAACGATTCCGGCACGCCCGGCTCCATGGCGGCTTCGCCCTTGACGATGGCCTCGTAAATCTTGGTGCGGCCGTAAACGTCGTCGGACTTCGCCGTCAGCAGTTCCTGCAGAATGAACGCCGCGCCGTAAGCTTCGAGCGCCCAGACTTCCATTTCTCCGAAGCGCTGCCCGCCGAACTGCGCCTTGCCACCCAACGGTTGCTGGGTGATCAGTGAATAAGGTCCGATGGAACGCGCGTGAATCTTGTCGTCCACCAGATGCGACAGTTTCAGCATGTAGATGTAGCCCACGCACACCGGCTGTTCGAATTCGTCACCGGTCATGCCGTCGTGCAGAGTGGTCTTGCCCGACGTAGGCAGGCCCGCATGCTCCAGCAGCGCCTTGATCTCGCCTTCCTTCGCGCCGTCGAATACCGGCGAGCCCATGTACACGCCACGCGCGAGCGTGGGAGCCAGGGCCTCCAGTTCGTCGTCGCTCATCTCGGAAATGATGTCGGCAAGTTTCGAGTCCTTGAACAGGGCCTTCAACTCCCGCCGGATCGCTTCCGTGCGCGTGTTTTCCTTGAGCAGCCTGGTGATTTTCTCGCCCAGGACAAAGCCCGCCCATCCCAGATGGGTTTCGAGAATCTGGCCTACATTCATACGGCTGGGTACGCCGAGGGGATTGAGCACGATCTCCACCGGTGTTCCGTCTTCGAGGTATGGCATATCCTCTTCCGGCAGAATGCGCGCGATGACGCCCTTGTTCCCGTGACGGCCGGCCATCTTATCGCCCACGCTCAGCTTGCGCTTCATGGCGATGTAGACCTTGACCAGCTTGATCACGCCCGGCGGCAACTCGTCGCCCTTGGTGAGTTTTTCCTTCTTCTCGTTGACGATTTTCTTGAGCACATCGATCTGCCGCGAGGTCATTTCCTCGATCTCGTCGATCTGCTCGTTCACCCGCGGATCCTTGTCGTTGTACTTGATGCGCTTCAGGTTGCGGGTGGAGATGCGCTCGATCGCGTCGCGGTCCAGGATGTTGCCTTTGTTCAGCAGGCGCTTGTTGGTGCGCTCATCGTGCAAGTCGGCCTGCACTTCCTTGCCCCCCAGAATGTTCTCCAGACGCTTGAGCCGCTCGTCGGTGAGAATGCGGATCTCGTCCGAGAGATTTTTCTCCAGCTTGGCGATCTGCGTGGCCTCGATCGACTTCGCCCGCTCGTCTTTTTCCTGGCCTTTGCGAGAGAAAATCTTCACATCGACGATGACGCCCTCAATGCCCGGTGGGCAGTAGAGCGAAGCGTCGCGCACGTCGCCGGCCTTTTCGCCGAAGATGGCGCGCAGCAGTTTCTCTTCCGGCGTGAGCTGGGTTTCGCCCTTCGGCGTAACCTTGCCCACCAGAATGTCGCCCTGCTTGATGCTGGCGCCGATGCGGATCACGCCCGCTTCGTCGAGGTTGCGCAGCATCGACTCGCTGACGTTCGGGATATCGCGTGTGACTTCTTCCGGACCGAGCTTGGTGTCGCGCGCTTCGATCTCGTACTCCTCGATGTGCAGTGAAGTGTAGTAGTCGTCTTTCACCATCTTTTCGGAGACGAGAATCGCGTCTTCAAAGTTGTAACCGCGCCAGGGCATGAAGGCCACCAGCACGTTGCGTCCCAGGGCCAGTTCGCCGTGATCGGTGCAAGGACCGTCGGCGATGACTTCGCCCTTCAGCACGCGCTGCCCCTTCTTTACGATCGGCTTCTGATTGATGCAGGTGTTCTGGTTGGAACGCTTGAATTTGGTGAGCTGATAAATGTCCGAGCCCACTTCACGCGAAAGCTGTGTGGGATGGTGCTCGCCTTCGACGCGCACGATGATGCGATCGGAATCGACCGAGTCGATGATGCCGTTGCGCCGGGCCAGAACCACTGCGCCCGAGTCACGCGCCGTCACGCCTTCCATGCCAGTGCCAACGATGGGCGCTTGCGCGCGCAGCAAAGGCACGGACTGGCGTTGCATGTTCGCGCCCATCAGCGCACGGTTGGCGTCGTCGTGCTCAAGGAACGGCACGAGCGATGCGGCAACCGAAACCAGTTGCTTGGGGCTAACGTCGACGTAATCGACTTCGTCGCGGCTTACCAGCACGAAGTTGCCGGCCTTGCGGGCATTGACTAGCTCGGCCACGATCTTGCCCTTGTCGTCGAGCTCAACGTTGGCCTGCGCGATGGTGTGCCGGTCTTCTTCCCACGCGGAAAGATAGAAGGAGAAAGGATCGATCTGCGCCGGCTTCTTGCGCTTCTCTTTCAAATCCGCATTGATCTTCTCGATCTCATGCTTCTCCATGTGATCGCCGACTTTGTAGTCGCTGTCGCCCGTGTTGACCACGGTGACATAGTCGATCACGCGTCCGCCCTTGATCTTGCGATAAGGCGACTCGATGAAGCCGTAATCGTTGATCCGCGCGTAGCAGCTCAACGACGAGATCAGTCCAATGTTCGGACCTTCCGGCGTCTCGATGGGGCAGATGCGGCCGTAGTGCGTAGGGTGCACGTCGCGCACTTCGAAGCCCGCGCGCTCGCGAGAGAGACCGCCCGGCCCAAGCGCCGAGAGACGCCGCTTGTGCGTAATCTCGGAGAGCGGGTTGGTCTGGTCCATGAACTGCGAAAGCTGCGACGATCCGAAGAATTCGCGGATCGCAGCCATCACCGGCTTGGCATTGACCAGGTCGTGCGGCATGGCCGTGGACATTTCCTGGTACACGCTCATCTTTTCCTTGATGGCGCGTTCCATGCGGACCAGGCCGATGCGGAACTGGTTTTCCATCAGCTCGCCGACCGCGCGTACCCGCCGGTTGCCGAGGTGATCGATGTCGTCCACCGACCCGATGTTCTTGCGCAACTTCAGCAGGTAGCCGATGGTGGCGTAGAAATCGTCGGGATCGAGCGTGCGCTTGTCGAGACTGGTGGCGTCCTGATTCTCGAACAGCTTGATGTTGAACTTCAGCCGGCCCACTTTCGAGAAGTCGTACTTACGCGGGTCGAAGAACATGCCATGGAACAGCGCCGTGGCCGTATCCAGCGTCGGCGGATCGCCGGGACGCAGCTTGCGGTAGATTTCGATCAGCGCTTCCTGCGGCGTCTTTACAGAATCGCGCTTCAACGTCTGGCTGATCACCGTGCCCACGTCGTCGCGCTCAGGGAAGAACAGGCTCATCTCGACCACGCCTGAATCGAGAATCTTCGAAATCTTGTCGGCGTTGATTTCGGTATTGGCTTCGATCAGCACTTCGCCCGTCGTCGTGTCCACCACGTCGGCGGCAGCCCAGGCGCCCTCGAGATCGGTAATATCCACTTCGATCTCGGTAATCTTCGCCTTCTGAATCTCTTTCAGGACCTGCGCGTTCAGCTTGCGGCCGGAATGCGCAATCTCATCCCCGGACTTGTTCTTAATGCTGTGCGCCAGCTTCATGCCCAGCAGGTTCGTCGGCTTCTCGCTGGCCGGGTCGAGCGTCCAGAACAACTTCTTGTCCCGGATGGCAAGCCGATCCACGGTGTAGAAGGAGCGCAGAATGTCTTCGCCGGAACGCAGACCGAGCGCGCGCAGGAAGATCGTTCCCAGGAACTTGCGCTTGCGGTCGATGCGAACGTAGAGCACATTCTTCTGGTCATACTCAAACTCCACCCAGGATCCGCGGTAGGGAATGATCTTGCCCAGGAAGTAGGTGCGATTGTTCGCCGTCTCAAAGAACACGCCCGGCGAGCGGTGCAACTGGCTGACAATTACGCGCTCGGTCCCGTTGATGATGAAGGTGCCGTTCTGCGTCATCAGCGGCACGTCGCCAAAGAACACTTCCTGCTCTTTAATATCGCGAATCGAGCGGTTGCCGGTCTCGGCGTCTTTGTCGAAAATGGTCAGACGCATCGTGACCTTGAGCGGCGCGGAGTAGGTCATGCCGCGCTCCTCGCACTCGGCCACGTCGTATTTCAGCTGCAGCCCCACCGGATCGCCGCACTTGTTGCAGAAGTCCGGCGTGTTCGCGTTGTAGGTGCCGCACTTCTGGCAAAGCACATCGCCGGGATGGAAAGGATCCGTGATCACCGTGTTGCCGCAGTTCTTACACGTGGTGCGCAGGTGGTGCAGGCCCTTAAGGTGGCCGCACTTGCACTCCCAGTTACCGATGGCGTAATCCACAAACTCAAGTTGTGATACGTTGCGGAAGTCGGTGATCGGGAAGACGGACTGGAACACCGCCTGCAATCCGCCGTCTTCGCGTTCGCTGGGCAGTTTGTCCATCTGCAGAAAACGGTCGTAGGAGCGCTTCTGGACCTCGATCAAGTTCGGGATCTGGATGGTGGCTGGAATTTTGGAAAAATCAAAGCGTTTACGGAAGGCATTATTCTTCATCGTCAAGAAACTCCCAATGTCAGGCGCAGCCGTGCGCTGCGATTACCCGCGGAATGTGGGGCGCCCATCGCGCCGCGCTGCTTAGCAGCTGTTTCGAACCTGGTTGAATCGAACTTGGTTACGTCGAACCTGTTGTACGTTGGAAAACACGACAGGGCGCCCGCAGGGACAAGCGTTCCCGCAGACGCCATTCAAGGCGTTTCGCCAATCTGGATTTGTTCTCTTTCGCGCCAGTTCCTTCGGCCGTTTCCGTTCCGCCTGCCCGCGGAACAGTGCCCAAGCTTCCCTAAGCGGGTCTCGCCCGCGATGAGTGAGGCCAGGGGAAGCGGTGTTATATAGATGCTAACACCACCGCCCCGGCTTCACAACCAGAACGTGAATATTTCCTTGACTTGCACTGATTGAAGTGCGCCTCCGCCGGGATAAAGCATCCTAGGGTAGAGATCCCTCGCAAAGAACGCTCAGGATGACCGCAGCGGGCTCTCGCTCCGACATTCGCCCCGCAAGAACCGCGGGACGAACATCTGCGCTCACGCCCGCTAGGCGCGGTCACTTCACTTCGACGACAGCGCCAGCCTCGGTGAATTTCTTCTTGATGGTCTCCGCCTCGTCCTTGGAAACCCCTTCCTTGATGCTCTTGGGCGCTCCATCCACCAACTCCTTGGCCTCTTTCAAGCCCAGGCTGGTGACCTCGCGGACCGCCTTGATTACATTGATCTTGTTGGCGCCAACTTCCTTGAGGACGACGGTGAACTCCGTCTTTTCCTCGGCTGGAGCCGCCGCTGCCGCACCGCCGCCGCCAGCCACCGCCACCGGGGCCGCCGCTGCCGCCGAAACGCCCAGCCGCTCTTCCAGTTTCTTCACCAGCTGTGCCGCATCCAGCAGCGACAAGGCCACGATTGAATCTTCCAACTGTTGCAGGTCTGCCATGTTAGGTTCTCCACTCTTCGAGTTATGAATTTGCTTGCTTTCGTTATCGGTCGGCCGGGTTTCCAGTGCGGCAGGCTCATTTCCCAGCGCCAGACAACGCCCGGATGCGAACCGCGCAACCCCTGACTTCTGATAACCAAATCTCTTGCCATTTGGTAATTGAGTAATCGGGTAATTTGGTAATTTGAAAACCGAGAAATCTTCAGGTTTTCAATTACAAAATTACCAAATTACAAAATTACTCAATTCCCGGCGAACTTGCCCTTCTCCACGCCCTGGTTGATCACCACCGCAACGTCGCGCCCCACGGCATTCATCACCGTCACCAGCCGCTGCGCCGGAGCGTTGATCAGGAACAACAGCTTGGCGTAGAGCTCTTCCTTCGACGGCATGCTGGCCAGCGCCTGGATTTCCTTGATCGAAATCACGCGCCCCTCGACCACGCCCACCTTGAAAGTGAACTCCGGCGTGTCTTTGGCGTACTTGGTAAGCGCTTTGGCCATGGCCACGGGATCGCCCGTGGTATAGGCAATCGAGGTCACGCCCGTCAGGTTTTTCAACCCTTCCTCGATCTTGGTGCCCTTCGCCGCGAGCTCGGCCAGGGTATTCTTCACCACCTGATACTTTGCACCCGCGCCGCGCAAAGCCTTGCGCAGCTCATAGTCCTGGGCCACGGTCAGCTTGCTGTAGGTGGCCACGACGGCGTTCGAAACATTCTTCAGGTCCGCGCTCAGCTTCTCGACCTGTTCCTTCTTTTTCGCTCTTGTAACTGGCATTGTCCAATCCTTCTGAGATCTTTACTATTTGTCATCCTGAGCGAGACGCTTTTTGTCTCGCGAAGGACCTGGGCGCGCCGCGCGAAGCGTCGCGTTCTTTGCGACGCAATAATCGCGCGTTCGGCGCACTTCCTTAACTACGCTTTCGCCGCAGTCTCAATCGGCGTCGTATCCAGCAGAATCCCCGGCCCCATGGACGAGCTCAAAGTGCAGCCCTTGATGTACTTGCCCTTGGCAACCGACGGCTTGGCCTTGATCACGCTGGTAATCAGCACCGTCGCATTCTCGATCAGCTTGTCCGGCGTGAACGAAATTTTTCCCACCGGGCAATGGACCAGCGCCGTCTTGTCGGTGCGGAACTCAACCTTGCCAGCCTTCACTTCCTGCACCGCCTTGGCCACGTCCACGGTCACCGTGCCCGTCTTCGGATTCGGCATCAGGCCCTTGGGACCGAGAATCTTGCCCAGCCGGCCCACCGATTTCATCACGTCAGGAGTGGCGATCAGCGCGTCGAAGTCGGTCCAGTTTTCCTTGGTGATCTTCTCGACCATCTCTTCGCCGCCGAAGAAATCGGCGCCCGCCGCTTCGGCTTCTCTGATCTTGTCCCCCGACGCAATCACCAAAACCTTCTTCGCCTTGCCCAACCCGTGCGGCAGCACAACCGTGCCGCGCACCATCTGGTCCGCATGCTTGGGATCGACTCCCAAACGCATCGTCACTTCGACGGTCTCGTCAAATTTCGCGAACTTGACCTTCTGCAGCAGTGGAACCGCGTCCTGCAGCGTGTACGGACGCTTCTCGATTGCCGCGTGCGCCTTGGCGATGTTCTTTCCTTCTTTTTTCATTTCTTTATCCTTGTCTCCCACCGCTGATCGGTGCTTCGATCAGCCGTGGTGCATTTGACTATTTAGTAATTGGAAAATTGAGCAATTTGAAATCGCTTGCGGGTAAGATTTTCAATTACCAAATTACAAAATTACCCAATTACCAAATCTCTCTTACCCAATCACTTCGATTCCCATCGACCTTGCCGTCCCGCGAATGCTTTTGATCGCGGTGTCAACCGAGGCAGCGTTCAAGTCAGGCATCTTCTGCTTGGCAATCTCTTCCACCTGCTTCAACGTCACCTTGCCAACTTTGTCTTTGTTGGGCGTGCCCGATCCCTTGGCGATTCCCGCAGCCCGCTTCAACAGAATCGATGCCGGCGGAGTCTTGGTGATGAACGTGAAGGTGCGGTCGCTGTAGACCGACACCACCACCGGGATGATCAGCCCCTCCATCTCTTTCTGATTCGTCCGGGCGTTGAACTGCTTGCAGAACTCCATGATGTTGATCTGCGCCTGGCCGAGCGCCGGGCCCACGGGAGGCGCCGGAGTCGCCTTCCCCGCCGCGATCTGCAACTTTACGAATCCTGTAACTTTCTTTGCCATCTATGATTTCCTTCGGTTTTCAATTCCTAAATTACAAAATTACCCAATTACTAAATGCCTTACGCCACTTTCTCCACCTGGTTAAACTCCAACTCCACCGGGGTCGAGCGGCCGAAAATCGTCACCATCACCTTCAGCGTTTCGCGATCCTCATTCACTTCATCCACAATGCCCTGGAAGGTGGCGAACGGCCCTTCGGAAATGCGGACGGTTTCGTTCTTCTCAAACTTCACCTTCAGCTTGGGCTTCTCGCGGCTGTCGGCCACTTTGTAGACGATGTGCTGCACTTCTTCGTCGGAAAGCGGCGTGGGCTGCTGCCCCGTGCCCACAAACCCGGTCACCCGCGGCGTAGACTTCACCACGTGCCAGACGTGATCGTCCATGTCCATTTCCACCAGCACGTAGCCGGGATAGAACATCCGTTCGGACGTATACTTCTTGCCGCCGCGCACCTCGGTGACCGACTCGGTCGGGATCAGCACTTTGCCGATCTTTTCTTGCAGCCCGAAAGCCATCACGCGCGATTCCAGCGACTCTTTCACCTTGCGCTCAAAGCCGGAATAGGAGTGGATGATGTACCACTTCATGTTCGGGTTGCGGGGCGGCTCGCTCGTAGCGGCAACGCCATCCGCGCTGGATGGCTGCTCCGCGCCCGCCGCAGCTTCGTTCTTCTCTTCGTCTTGCATGATCAAGTTAAACTCCGGTTGCTGCGCTTTCTGGCCTCACTTGAAATAGCTGTACAAGGCGCCAACGCCTTTCGTGATGACTCCGTCAATGATCCAAAAATAGATCCCGAAAATCGCCACCGTGATCACCACCACCGCGGTGGTGGCGCGCACTTCTTTCCACGAAGGCGCTGTAACTTTGCGCATTTCGGTGCGCACGTCGTTGTAGAACGTCTTTACCCGCTCCGGCCAGGACTTGAGCTGGTCTCCGAAATTCCCGCCGGCGGCTGCGATTGAATTTGCCATCTTCTTCGTTTCCACTCCCATACTGTTCCTGTCCTGGCCTTCCCGGCGTCCTTCCAAAGTCTGGCAGGGGCGGAGGGATTCGAACCCCCAAGTTCGGTTTTGGAGACCGACAGTTTAACCGTTGAGCTTACGCCCCTAACACCATTTTGTAATTTTGTAATTGAGTAATTTGGAAATTTGAGAACCTTTCGTCCAGTGTTGCGCGGTCTTCAATTACCAGATTACAAAATTACCCAATTACCAAATTTTATTTCACTTCTTTATGCGGCGTATGCTTGCGGCAACGGCTGCAGAATTTCTTGAACTCCAGCCGTTCCGTCGTCGTCTTCCGGTTCTTGGTCGTCGAATAATTCCGCTCTTTGCAATCACCGCACTGCAACGTAACAATTTCTCGGGGCATCGCTCACTCCTGAAATTCAATGCAGAAGGCAAAATTCAAAATGCAGAATTAACCTTCAACATCGCCTCAATCTTCCTACTTCTGCATTCTTACTTCTTACTTCTAACTTCTGACTTGCCTTACGTCACAATCTCCGCAATCGTTCCCGCGCCCACCGTGTGTCCGCCTTCGCGAATGGCAAAGCGCAACCCCTTCTCCATCGCCACGGGCGTGATCAACTCAATCACCAGCGAGACGTTGTCTCCCGGCATCACCATCTCGGTTCCCGCCGGCAACTCCGCCACTCCCGTCACATCCGTCGTCCGCAAATAAAACTGCGGACGGTATCCCTTGAAGAACGGCGTATGCCTTCCGCCTTCTTCTTTCGTCAGGATGTAGACCTCCGCCTTGAACTTCGTGTGCGGCGTGATCGATCCACCTTTGGCCAGCACCATGCCGCGCTCCACATCTTCCTTCGCAATGCCGCGCAGCAGCAGTCCAGCGTTGTCGCCCGCCATGCCTTCATCCAATTGCTTCTTGAACATTTCCACGCCGGTCACCACCGTCTTGCGTGTGTCGCGGAAGCCGACAATCTCAACTTCCTCGCCGACTTTCACCTTGCCGCGCTCGATACGTCCCGTGACCACCGTGCCGCGGCCCTGAATCGAAAAGATGTCTTCAATCGGCATCAGGAACGGCTTATCCAGTTCGCGCGCCGGCTGCGGCACGCTCTTATCGACCGCCTCCATCAACGCGTCAATCTGCTTCTCCCACTTTTCTTCGCCGTTCAAAGCCCCTAAAGCCGATAAACGAATCACCGGCACATCGTCGCCCGGAAACTTGTAGGCCTTCAGCAACTCGCGCACTTCCAGCTCCACCAGGTCGAGCAACTCAGGGTCGTCCACAGCGTCACATTTATTGAGCGCAACCACGATGTAAGGCACACCCACTTGACGAGCCAGCAGCACGTGCTCGCGCGTCTGCGGCATCGGACCATCCGTCGCCGCGACAACCAAGATCGCGCCATCCATCTGCGCCGCGCCCGTAATCATGTTCTTGATGTAGTCGGCGTGGCCCGGACAATCCACGTGCGCGTAGTGCCGGTTCGCCGTCTCATACTCCACGTGCGCCGTCGCGATCGTGATCCCGCGCGCCTTCTCTTCCGGCGCGTTATCAATGCTGTCAAAAGACCGGAACACAATCTTCGGATTGTGCTTCTGCAACACCTTGGTGATGGCCGCCGTCAACGTGGTCTTGCCATGGTCGATGTGACCAATCGTCCCTACGTTGCAGTGCGGCTTATTCCGATCAAATTTCTCTTTCGCCATAAAATTGCCGGGCCTCGCTTGTTAGTAATTCAGTAGTACTGATACAGCTTCCTAAACTTGTGCCGCATTCCGGCGTCGATGCCTTCCAGCTTCGACAGGTAAAACTCCCGCATCTGCGCTTGATCCGAAACCGGCAGCGCCTGGTACAACTGCCATGCACTCAGATCCGAACCGGCCGGCGAACCACCCGCCGCATCTTCCAGCGCGCGGGCCGCCAGCACTCCATCGAACTCCCGAACGCGAATTCCTTTGCGAGCCAACAGCTTCAGAAATCGCTCTACCTTCTCGGGCAAAAACGCCTGCTCCACGGCGGCTTGCAGTTTCGCGAACTCCTGCTGCTTCTCAACCTTGATCGCGGCCTGCTCGAAGCCCATTTCTCTCACTCTGTCATCCTGAGGCGACATGTTTTCGTCGCCGAAGGACCTGAGCGCGCCGCGCGATCAATCTCGCGTTTTTGCGAGATTGCAAACTCGCGCGTCCGGCGCGCTTCCAAATTCCTGGAGCGGGAGACGGGAATCGAACCCGCGACCAACAGCTTGGAAGGCTGTGACTCTACCACTGAGTTACTCCCGCTCAAAACAGCCGCCCGCTATCAGCCGTCAGCCCTCAGCAAACTTTCCATCCGAGCCGGCTGAAAAATCTAAATCTGGAGCCGATGACCAGGATTGAACTGGTGACCTCTCCCTTACCAAGGGAGTGCTCTACCAACTGAGCTACATCGGCCCGAAACCAGCTGTCAGCCATCAGCCGCCAGCTCTCAGCTAAAGCTTCACTCTGATTCGCTGTCGCCATCTGGGTGCATCGCGTCCTTACGCCGCACCCATGTCTTTACCGCGAACAAGCCCAGAATCAGCAGCGTCGCCATCCGAATCCGTGGATCGCTCAGCGTGGTATACGCCAGCGCTCCCAGAACTAGATAAGCGACCAACGCCATTGCGAAGCGACTCATAATTCTGGTGCAACATATCTGGTGCACAGGGAAGGATTCGAACCTTCGTACCTCGCTAGGAGGGACAGATTTACAGTCTGTTGGCTTTAACCACTCACCCACCTGTGCAAAACCGCCGGGCGATGCAGCCGTCGCCTCATCCAGCAGGCAATCTCATCATCGGTCACCGGAAAATGCTCACCGGAAACCCGCTCATTGAAGCGGCGCACTTCAGCCGCTTTTGCCTTCGCCAGCCAGACTTTCGCAAACCAAGCTTTCGCAGGCTGGGTTGCAAATCACGTTTCGCAAATCAGGGAAACCAAGAATCGCGCTTACGGCTTACCACGCGAAGATCACTACACGCCGGAATCCTTCCGAATGGAGTGCGTTGGAAAAACCTGTTGCGCCGCCTACCGAGTCCTGCTGCCTGCCGGAAATTCGTTTCCTGAAATTCGTTTCCGGACTTCATATGCTGGAGCTGGCGAAGGGATTTGAACCCCCGACCCCCTGATTACAAATCAGGTGCTCTACCGACTGAGCTACGCCAGCATTGCGGGGACAAGCACCCTTCCGGGCGCAAGTAGACCCTTAATCCCTTCCAGATGTCCGGGACAATTAACTAACTTATCACAACGGGTAAATTTCGCGCAACCGGCCTGCTTTGACGAACAGAAATTGATCGGGGTTCACTGCCACTTCCGGTCGCGCCCGCTAATATTCCAGGTTGGGGCCGAAATCCGGAACCTCCCCGCCGAGGACAGCGGAGCTCCATTCATCCAGCTTGGGCCTCCCGTTTTCCCAGAACTTTTGGCAGAGGGCAAAGTACTCTAATACCAGTTGTGAGTGACCCTTCTCAAGCAGTTCCTTTGCGAGGGTCATGTTGGGCCCGAAACTGTCGAGTTGTGGCGAACCTTCTGTGGCACCCGCCGCCAATAGGTACTGACCGGCCTGCTTGACGCTACCTTGTTGTATCGCAATTCGACCCAACACAAAGTTACCGTAAAAGACGGCGTTACCGTGATTCCAATCCCTAGGATACTGGTGCGCCATCTGCAGGAGTTGTTTCGAATAAACTCCCGCCTTGCCGGTCTCGCCGGCGTTGAACGCTCTCTTCGCGAGTTCGGCAAGTTGGTAGAACAAATCTCTCCCGCTTAAACCAGAGGTCTCCTTCTCCAGTGCCGCCAATTGCTCCCGCGGGGACGAAGGGGCCATGCCGAGCCGCGAAAGAATAGGTCGCACCGCTCTCGCTGCACTCTCAATCTTGCTCGGATCTGAAGTCGAGATAGCCTCATTCAGCCGAGCGCAGGCCAATGCGCCGGCGGTGAAGTCATCATCCCCCGGCACGTCGCCGCTTGCCCGCATCCGCTCCCGTGCATTCAGGGTCATCTGGATGACACGACACGATTTCTGCGAGGCGTTGATGTCATCATCGCCCACAGACTGCTGACTCCGAAGCACTTGAGCTGGCAGAATGAGGCACAAAAACAAAAGAAGCTGTCGAAGATTCATCAAACCCACCTAGGGAGCGCGCTACGCGGCGTTGCGCAGACACAGTCTACATCAGTCCTAGCAGGGCCATGAGCTCAGCCCAACGTCGCGGACAACTCCGGTGAAAGTACTACACTCAGTTGCCCTTACGCCGACTCGGGACTTCTGAATACTCCCCACAGTGTTATGATTTCTTCGCTGACCGCATTCCATGCGAATTAGGCGCACCTTCCCTATTGTCCTAGCGGTATTAGTCATCGCCGCTGCGGTGACCCTCGCCGTCCAACTCCGCAAGCATGCTCCGCCTGAAGCCGCCCGATTGTTGCCCGGAGGTGACGCTTATTTTTATCTCGATCTCAGCTGGGCCCGGCGTGCGTACGCGGGCAAGGAACTGCCCGCCGTCAGCCATGATCCGGAATACGAGCGCTTCATCCGCGAGACCGGCTTTCAGTTCGAACGCGATCTCGATGAGGCTGCCTTTGCCGTCCACTACCCAGCGAGCTGGCCCGGCGGCGGAACCGGTGGCACCGCGCCAGAGGCGCGATTCTCTGAAGTGCTGGTAGGAAAATTTCACGGCGAGCGGCTCACCGCCTATCTGCGGCAAATTGCCAAATCGGTCGAGAACTATCACTCGGTCGACATCTTCACCATTCTTGTGGAAGGCCGATCGTTGCGGGTGGCCGTTCTTACTGCCGATTCGGTAGCCGCCTCCAATCTTGACGACGCTGCAGTCATCCAGGGCATGGTCGACCGCTCCAAGCGCCTGGCCTCTCCCTTCGGTGGCCCGGCACTGTTGCGCCAGTACTACAAGCATGTTCAGTTAGCCAGCCTGGCGTGGGTGGTTGCTCGCATTGAGCCTGCTTCGCCCAAAGCCAGCAGTTGGAGCACGGTGTTCTCTAAGCCGGCGACTCTCGTGATCTCCGCAAGCGCTCTCAGCCCGCTTCATCCCATGGCGCAGGCGGTGCACCTCCGCGCCGAGGCCTTCACTCAGTCGCCCGACGACGCCCGCGACATCATCGACAAAGTCAGCGTTTTTGCCGCCCTCACCCACGCCGCCGAGACCTCTGTGGGAACCCGCGGTCCCGATGCCGACGTGAAAACCTTCTTCGACAGCCTCCAGATAAAGCAGGAGGGTGACCGCGCCTTGCTCACCGCCTCCATGCCGTACGGGTTCCTGCACAAGATGCTGTCGGGGTCTTCGCCCGAGTTGGGCGAACCCGCCGCCCCCCCAGTTCAAGCGCCTGCGACATCGCGCTAGGAATCTTGCCGCGGGTGCAACTAATCTCCGCTCTAATCGTCTGATTGCTTACGAAGAAGAACTCCGGCAGGTACAATAAAGGACGCATGTCCAGCCTTCCACTTCCGATCGCCGCCTTTTTCGCTGGGCTCATTTCATTTCTCTCGCCCTGCGTGCTTCCGCTCGTCCCGGGATATCTTTCTCTGATCTCCGGTGCTGGCCTGGAAGAACTCAAGGCGCCGCAGGCGCACCTCATGCGGCGCGTGATGGTGAACTCGATCGGCTTCATTCTTGGCTTCAGCGTAGTTTTTATTGTGCTGGGGGCGGCCGCCACCGAGGTTGGCCAGTTGCTCGGGATTTACAAACACACCCTGGCCAGGATCGCAGGCGTCGTCATCATTCTCTTCGGATTGCATCTGACGGGCATTTTCAAGATCAAAGCTCTCTATACTGACGCTCGTCTCCATAGCGTGAAAGGCAGCAGCACGCCGGTAGGCGCCTTCGTAATCGGTTTTGCATTCGCTTTCGGCTGGACTCCGTGCCTGGGACCGATCCTCGCGACGATCCTGACCATCGCCGGAGAACAAGATACTTTGGTAAAGGGGATCCTGCTGCTCGCGGTCTATTCGCTTGGACTGGCCGTACCGTTTCTGCTGACATCGCTTTTGATGGAGCGCTTTCTCAAGTTTTACAGCCGCTTTCGCTCGCACATGCACGCCCTGGAAGTGGCGTCAGGCGCCTTGCTGATCGGCTTGGGAATTTTGCTGGTGCTGGGACGCTTCACCCTGATTTCGAATTGGCTCTCGTTCCTGAATCGCTTTGCCTTATAGGCGCGGTGGGAGAATAAAGTAGCCTATTTCTAGTTCTACGATTTGGTTGTTCTGAAAAGGAGTTTGCAAATGGAAACGTCACCAGGAGCCGCTGAACACACGCAGAGCACCGGGTCATCGTCTGGCCCTCCCGCGTCGCCATCGGCGTCACAGGAGACTCCGCCCAGTCCGCAGCCCCCACAACCATCCCACAAGGCGACGCGTAGTCCTGTCGCCCTCGTAGTCGTGGCATTCGTGGTCGCGCTCATGCTGTACTTCGGCTATCATCAGGCGCGGCGCAGCGCAGCCTCGGCGCCTCACCTCACTCAATCGAGCCTGGCTCCCGATTTCTCCCTCGAATCGCTCGACGGCAAAACCATGCGTCTTTCCGACCTTCGCGGCAAAGCCGTGCTGCTCAATTTCTGGGCGACCTGGTGCGGCCCCTGCAAAGTCGAAATGCCCTGGTTCGTCGACCTGCAGAATCAATACGGCTCCGAGGGATTGCAGATCGTCGGCGTCGCCATGGACGACGCCAGCAAGGAAGACATCGGCAAGTTCGCCAAAGATTTGGGCGTGAACTATCCCATCCTGATTGGCAAAGATTCGGTCGGCGATCAGTATGGCGGCGTCCCCGCATTGCCGGAAACCTTCTTAATCACGCGCGACGGCAAAATCATGGACAAGATTATCGGACTCAGGGGCAAGTCTGAAATCGAGGACGCGATCAAGAGAGCCCTCAACACCCGCCCCGCCGCGAGTCAAGCCTCGACTTTAGAAAAGAGTGAGAAAACTTCGGTTGCGCGATGACGATCCAACCAACCAAGCGGCAAAATTTCGGCACTCTCAGCGCGGCACGCCTATGCGTCCCGCTCGTCCTTTTCGCGGTCGCGAATTTCGCGTCTGCGCAAACCTTGGGCAAAGCTCCGTCCCTCACGTTCGGCGCAGTGCCGCTGGTCACCGCTCAGCGCGCCCAGCAAACCATGGTCAACCTGAATTTTCGCATCCCGGGCGGCTACCACATCAACTCGAACACTCCCAAATCCGAGTTCCTCATTCCAACCTCTCTGAAAATGGACCTGCCCACCGACATCATCCTGGGAAAGATTGAATACCCTGTCGGCGAAGATGCAAGTTTCCCCTTCTCGCCCGATGAAAAACTGAGTGTCTATAGCGGAGACTTCACCATCGCCGTCGGGGTGCATCCGATGCACTCGGTCGTGCCCGGAAGATATGTGATGCACGGCGTGCTGCGTTACCAGGCCTGCGACAATGCCGCCTGCTAT
>Ga0208190_1000219_pt1 | contig 23401 bp, 18 predicted proteins | sample June2015DPH_13_1_FD_184708 | JGI IMG/M metagenome (GOLD analysis project Ga0208190, IMG submission 184708) | Peatland microbial communities from SPRUCE experiment site at the Marcell Experimental Forest, Minnesota, USA - June2015DPH_13_10... | ecosystem: Environmental > Terrestrial > Soil >... | reverse complement strand
TCCCTACTGGGAAGTGACTCGTGCTCGCCACTGCAGTAGAGCTTAGGGCGATCTTCATCGACAATCAGGGCGCGCACGCCGTGGACCCGAACCGTTCAGGGTACGAATGGCATCTCGCGCCCCCCCGCATTAGTCATTTCGACGAACGCAAATCCCGGCGGTTGGCCTGTGTCGCGATCGGTGACGGCCGGGTAGTGGGTCAGTTGACCCACTACCGACGGCCGTGACTGTTTTAGCGGCTCCCTTCGCACTGAGTTTTGTCGGAACCAGGTTCTGGCCTATGTAGAATAAGGTGGGAGTGGTGGCTGGAAACTTTAGTGCGAAGCTGATTTTCGGCAACCGTCGGAGTGGCCACCTCATCTGTTGTTGGACGTAGCCGCTCCGTTGAAACTTGGTCAGTGCGCCATTTCGGTCCTTCGACGGAGGAAGTTCCAGAGATCGTTGGCGGAGGAATCCTGTATGTTGATTCAGGTCGGCTACGAATTAGTGTTTTACTGTCCACAAGAGACGCCGATGATCCTCATGGTCAACGTCCATTACTCCCGAGCCTCGGAGATCGTCATTCCCGATATTCCTACCACCGATCCGGAAACGCCAATCAAGGCGTACCGGGACGGCTTCGGAAACTGGTGCACCCGGATTGTGGCGCCCATAGGGAGGACTTGTCTGAAAAGCACTGGAGTGGTTCGAGATTCGGCAAAACCCGACCCGGTGACGCCCTCCGCTAAACAGCATGCGTTACAAGATTTGCCAGAAGATACTCTGGTGTTTCTTTTGGGCAGCCGGTATTGCGAGACGGATCTATTGTCCGATGCTGCGTGGTCGCGATTCGGTCAGACGACGCCGGGGTGGTCGCGAGTGCAGGCAATCTGCGATTTTGTCCACAACCATATCGTTTTCGATTATCAGCAAGCGCGCCCCACGCGTACAGCCTGGGAGGCGTTCAACGAGGGTACCGGCGTCTGTCGCGATTACGCGCATTTGGCTATCGCGCTCTGCCGCTGCATGAATATTCCGGCGCGGTACTGCACCGGATACCTTGGCGATATGGGGACGCTGCCGCCCTACGGCCTGATGGATTTTGCAGCCTGGATCGAAGTTTATCTAGGTGGCGCCTGGCACACATTCGATCCACGAAACAACGTGCCCAGGATTGGACGCGTGCTCATCGCGCGAGGCCGCGACGCGACCGATGTTGCCATCACCACCACCTTCGGCCCAAATACTCTCGAGAGCTTCAAAGTCTGGACGGATGAAATCGCCGAAAGTGTGCCCCAGGTCGGCTAGTCTGCAAGTCTGGTGGAGCGCCGCCGCCATCTTCCCTCCTGCGGCAGTTCGGTGGTCGGGGCGGGAACACCCGAACTACGAACATCAGACATCAGGAAACCGGGAATCAATCGGCTCCATGTCAACGGCGACCTTGAGCGTATGCGATCCACCTCCCAGGATTAAGCCCCGCAGAGGGCTTACGTCGCCGTAGTCCCGGCCCCAGGCGAGCGTCACGTGGCCGTTCGAGGGGACAATGTTGTTCGTGGGATCCACACCAAGCCAACCGATTCCCGGACAATAAGCCGAGACCCAGGCGTGGGATGCATCAGCACCCACCAGCCTCGGCTGCCCGGGAGGTGGGTAGGTTCGAAGGTATCCGCTTACATAACGAGCGGCGAGATTCAGGGAGCGGAGGCATGCGATTTGCAAGTGTGCGAAATCCTGGCAGACGCCCCGCCGTTTCTTGAAGACCTCTTCGGGCGTCGTACGGACGTTGGTCGATTTCGAATCGAAGCGAAAGTCGTTGTGGATGCGTGCGGTCAGGTCGAGAAGCGCATCCGGCATAGGCCGCCCAGGCGTAAAGGACTGGAGCGCGTAGTCGGCAAACTCCGGCCGTACCCGAATGCGCGGCGACTCAAATCCAAACTGGTAGGCTTCCCGACCGGCTGCGCTAAGATCGGTGGGAACCGATCTCGCCACTTCCTCCCAAGGGGGCGGCGGCAATTGAGGCCGAGGCATCGGCTTCTCTTCCATGACCACTTCGCTGCGCGCCTCTACCATCAATTCCCGGTGCGGTTCTTGAATGGTGAAAAAACAGAGAAGGTTGCCAAAAAAGTCCACGCGCTCTGTGCGCGTTGCCGGGCGTGGCTGGATACTCAGTTCGCTCCGAGACAACTGGTGATGCGGCAAAGCTCGAGGCTTTAGGCATGCCACATGGGTTCCCACCGAGACGGGATGTTTGTATCTGTATGTGGTCCGGTGAACGATTTTATAAATCATTCTTCGAAGGTCTTGGTCCTAAGAGAATCATTGGCCTATGGTGATCGGCAAGGTGCGCGCGTGACTAAAGTATCTGCTGGTTAAGTTATTCGACCAGGAAGGCAGCAACCCTTCCAGACCGTGGAGGAAGATCGCCAGCCGGGAGAGCCCGTCAGAAGCATTGGGCGCGCCGGCACCGGGTAACGGATATTTTAGCTTTCGCAAATCGAAACTGCGTAACAACGTCAGCGCAGCCCGCATCGCCTCTAAGTCAACGTGGACGTGCCGAGGCAGCTTTTGATAAAGGTCGGCGAGGTGGCTGAGCTGAAAGTCCAAAGAGCGCGGATTGGTCTCATCCGCCATAAGCACATCCATTACAGCTAAGGGCTGCAGCGTTGTGTAGTACCGAGTCCGGTAGGTCATAGAACTATCCGCAACCTCGAGCAGGCACTCCAAAAGCGACCAGTCCTGCTCCGTCAGCGGTGTAGTGATCTCGCTCAGTTGCCTGGTCAGATAGATCGCGCGCTCGAGACGCCGGCCAGTGGTCATGAACACCCAGCCCAATCCGCGGTTGATGTTCTCCCGTTCCATTCCGGAAAATGCAGAAAGCAGTCCCAAACAATCGGTCAGCATGGCCGGATACTCGAGAAACGGAGTGCCACGCCCGATCTGAATTGAGTCCCGCAGCCGGCCGATCAGGAACATCATATCGCCCGACAAGCGCTCGCGAATGTTGCCTCCAATCCGGAATACCTCCGCCAGAGTGCAAGCCAGACTGTCGGCCCGCTTGGGATCCGTCAACAGCGAGGTCATTTCCTGTTCAAGTTCAAGGGAGGTCGGACGCCTGTGTTTAGGCTTAGGCAACTTGCTGTGCCGTGACCCCAGGCACTTGTGCAGGCGGATAAGGCAGACAAGCTCCGCTTCCTCGGCGCGCCGTGCGCGGGGGATCATGGCGCGTAAGATGCGAGCAATGTTTTCGGCGCGCTCGACATATCGGCCCAACCAGAAGGCATTGTCGGCGACACGGCTCGGCACAACTCGCGAGACGCGGTGCAACTCTACCGGCTCATGCCGCGGGCGCAGCAAACTGAACGTATCGACCGGGCTATCCCACAGGACCCATGCGTCCTTGCTGTGCCCTCCCCGCTGCATCGAGACGATCGACCCCTCCGCTTCGGCGACGCGTACCAGCCCGCCCGGAATCGCAATCCACCCACCGCCGGTATTGAGCACGTAGGTGCGCAGCACCACGCTGCGCGAGTTAAGACATCCGTTGTCCCACACCGGAGCCGTGGACAAAGCGACCTGCTCCTGCGCTACATACTCGCTCGGGCGGGCCCGCAGCTGCTCGGCAAACCTGCCCTTCTCGGCATTCAGAAGTTCGGCCCCGAACACCGGTTCCATACCGCGCGAGGGGAATGCCGGTTTCACTACCACCTGGTCGAGATGGTCGAGCACCCAATCGAGCGCGTACTTCTGCCCGCACCACCAGGTAGCGACGGACGGGAGTTTGAGCTTTTCGCCCAGCAATTGTGTGGAGAGGCCGGGAAGAAAAGGCATGATGGCAGCCGTCTCAATCAGGCCGCTTCCCAGTGCGTTGGCCACCTTCACATTTCCCGCGACGACGGCGTCGACGAGGCCAGGCACGCCCAGAAGCGAATCGGGCCGTAGTTCAAGCGGATCGCAAAAGCTATCGTCCACCCGGCGCAAAATCACATCGACCCTTTCCAGTCCGTCAACAGTTTTGAGATACACGCGGCGTTTGCGCACCGTCAGGTCCGCTCCCTGCACTAGAGTGAATCCCAGATAACGCGCGATGTAGGAGTGTTCGAAGTACGTCTCGTTGAGCGGCCCGGGAGTAAGCAATACGATTCTCGGATTGTCGCGCTGGGCAAGGTTGGTGAGCGCTTCGCGTTGCGCGCGGAAAAATGGAGCGAGGCGCAATACATTCGACGTGCGGAACAGATCAGGTAGAACATCGGAGACGATGGTGCGGTTTTCCAACGCATAGCCGCTGCCCGAAGGCGCTTGCGTGCGATCGGCTAGCACCCACCACTGGCCATCGGGCGAACGGGCAAGATCGACGGCCAGCATATGCAGATAGCTGTGCGCGGCAACCGGCACGCCCACGAGCGGTCGGAGAAATGCGGGGTTGGCATAGAGAAGTGCGGCAGGAAAGTTGCCGTGCGCCACCAGGTTCTGCGCGCCGTAGAGGTCCTCGAGGAGCCGATTAAGCAACTGTGCGCGCTGAATGATGCCAGCTTCTATGAAGCGCCATTCGTCCGCCGGAATCAGTAGCGGAACGATATCGATCTGCCATGCCCGACTTGCCCCCAGTGGATCGCCGTAAACGTTGTACGTGATCCCGTTCTCGCGAATGCGGCGCTCGGCACGAGCCCAGCGTCGTCCCAACTCCTCGGAACCGATGGCTCGAAGCGATTCCATCAGGTGCGCCCAGTGCGGGCGGGGAGTCACCCCATCAGCCGACAGTTCGTCGTAGGCAGCTCCGTAGCGGAGCGGAGGCTGATATAAAGCGACAGTCATGGGACAAGCCCCGGCTTCTCGATGTGGGTCTTTTTCCCGGGCGGCACCAACCGCAAGTCCAGGGTCATAGGAAAGATCGGGTTGGTCTCTTTCTCCGGCGCCGCTATCAGCCCAGGCGTAGGATCGGATTCTTGGAAGCGTTGCCGGCGGCGGTTTGCAGCCTCCGTTGCGTTCACGGGCCGGCTGGTGTAGGCGCGACCGTCGGGTGATCCCACATGGTAGGCGCATCGGCCAATCGAACGCTCTTTCCAGCGATCAATAATGTCGAAGATCAGTGGCGCATGCACCGGAATGGTTGGATGTAACTCCGCCGACAGTTGGCGGGCGCGATACCGTACGCCAGCAACAGTCTCTCCCGGTTCCCCGGTAGGATAGAGTGGCACGCTGCGACCGTTGCACGCAACCACGTAGCGGGACTCCGTGGTCAACCCAGACACCTTCACCTGAATCCGCTCGAACGAGGAGTCCACAGCGCGAACCGTTCGGCCGGAACTAGTCTCTTCCGCGAGCACATTCCAAGGCTCGAGGGCCTCACGCAACTCGAGTTCGACCCCCTGTACAGCGATCGACCCGATCTTCGGAAAGCGAAACTCCAGCTGTGCGGCAAACCACTTTTCGTCGAAATTGTAGTCAGACTCAAGCAGGGAGCCGAGCACATCGGAAAAGTCGCGCCTGACAAAGTGCGGCAGCATAAAACGGTCATGAAGTGCGGTGCCCCAACGGATCAGGCCGCCTTCGAATGGGCGTTTCCAAAACATGCATACCAACGCGCGGATTAGAAGCATCTCGATAAGACCCATTCTGACATGGGGAGCCATTTCGAATGCGCGCAATTCGAGCAAGCCCAGACGCAGCCCCCGACCCTCCGGCGGATAGAGCTTGTCAATGCAGAACTCGGCGCGATGCGAATTTCCAGTAACGTCGACAAGCAGGTTCCGGAACAATCCATCCATCGAAGTCGGGGGGCAGTCGCGTGCAGGCAAATTACTAAAGGCGAGCTCCAGTTCGTATAGGGCATCCATACGCGCTTCGTCTATGCGCGGAGACTGGCTCGTCGGTCCGACATACATTCCGGAAAATAGATACGAAAGCGAGGGATGGTTCTGCCAGAATGCCAGCATGCTGCGCAGCAGATCCGGGCGGCGCAGAAAAGGACTGTCCAACACGGTCGCTCCGCCGATCACGATATGGCTGCCGCCGCCGGTAGCAATGTGGCTGCCGTCATAGGCGAATTTTTCAGCGGTCAACCGATTATGGTGTGCTTCTTCGAAGAGCACGGTGTTGATCTGTTCGAGCTCCTCCCAATTGCTCGCGGGTGGCAGGTTTACTTCCAGAACACCCGGATCGGGTGTGACGCTGAAGGATCGCAACCGGGGGTCGGAAGGCGGAGCGTAGCCCTCCAGCCACACCGGCGTCTGCACATACTGGCAGGTATCCTCGACGGCAGCGACTAGGTCGAGATAGTCTGCAAGCTTGGACGCATACGGTAAAAACACGTGCAGGCGGCTTTCTCGAGCCTGCACGCACAGCGCTGGCCGGATCAATTCCGGCGCAGTTTCGGCGGTGGCCGAGAGAGCAGGCAGCGGATCGGTCACAGGATTTTTCTGGAAGAGTTCCATCTGCCGGATCGGGCGTGATGGAAGCTTGATCCGGTCCGCGAACGGCGCAGCCTCGCGCTCGTATTCGAGCTCATCGGGTGCAACCCATGGCATCGACTCGGTCGGGATACGGTAGCCGATGGGGGAGTCGCCCGGCGACAATAACAGACGTTCTGGAGGTGGGAACCACAACTGGCTTGACCAGCACAACTGGCCCGCCCGTTGACGGCGGCGAATGGGCAAAATGTAACCGGCAGGCTCGGTCGACTCAGCTTCGCTGTTGTAGGCCGGAAGCACGTTTTCGAAGCTTACCTGGAGGCGGCGCGAGAGTGCTTCTATGAACTTAAGAGCATCGGCCGCGCCGAAGCCGTAGTCCTGATCTTCGCGAGCGATGAGGTCAACATTCTCCCAAACAGGGACGTGGTCGGCCCGCCAACAGCAGCTCAGTGCCCAACGCGGCAAGGGCTCGCCGGGATACCATTTCCCTTGTCCGAAGTGAAGCAGCCCGCCGGGCGCCACTTTCTCGCGCAGGCATTGGATGAGAGCCAAGCCGCGGGTTCGTTTCATTGGTCCCAGAGCATCGATGTTCCATTGTGGGCTCTCGGGCTCGTCGATGCCGACGAACGTAGGCTCGCCGCCCATGGTCAGGCGTACGTCCTGCGCTTCCAGGTCCGCGTCGACGCGATGCGCCACCTGTTCCACCTGCAACCATACCCCCTCGCTGAAGGGCTTGGCTGGCCGTGGTGCGTCATTCAAGCGGCGAATGGAAATGGAGTAGCCGAACTGCACGTTCGCCAGCTCGACCGTGCCCTCGATGGGCGCGGCCTTGGAAGCGTTAGGGGTGCAGACGAGCGGGATGTGACCCTCGCCGGCGAACAGTCCGGAAGTCGGATCCATCCCAATCCAGCCCGCACCCGGTAAAAACGCTTCCGCCCAGGCATGGAAGTCCGCCGAGTCGGTTTGCTGATCGCTCGGACCTTCCGACGCTCTCTCGTCAGCTGCCAACTGAACCAGATAACCGGAGACGAAGCGTGCGGCGATTCCACAACATCGGAGAATCTGCACCAGGAGCCATGCCGAGTCACGACAGGATCCCTTGCACTTTTCAAGGGTTTGCTCGCATGTTTGGATGCCAGGATCCAGCCGCGTCACATATTCAATCTCGTTTCGCACCCTCCGATTCAAGTCAACCAAGAAGCTGATCGTTCCTCGCCTCTCGCAGGCAAGCTTCCTAAGAAAAGTCTGGAGCAGGGGTCCGGCTGGCTCGACCGAACGATAAAGTTCGAGATCCTTAGCCAGATCTGGAGCGTACTCGAAAGGATAGTTTTCGACTCCTGGTTCCAGAAAGAAATCGAATGGATTGAAAGGGATTAGCTCCGCGACGAGGTCCACCTCAACCATAAACTCGTTGGTCTTATCCGGGAAAAGAACCCGCGCCAGATGATTGTTGTGGGCGTCGAGCTGCCAGTTGAGAAGGTGCCCAGCGGCGGTGACGCTAAGCGAGTAGCTGAGGATCGGCGTTCGGCAATGCGGCGCCGGCCGCAACCGTATAACCTGTGGACCGATTGAGACCGCCTTGTCGTAACGGTACTGTGTCCGGTGCTTGAGAGCAACCTGTATGCTCATCCACCCTCATGCGGCCCACGCCTGGAGTTTCTGGCTCGTTCTCACTTCGCTACTGCTGTCGCTGCGCAGCGACCAACTGCAACTGCTGGGTCTCGTCAAGAAATTGAGACCACTCTTGGCCCGCCGCAAACTCCTCGTCGGGAGGGAGCAAGGCTGGGGAGGGCGTGACCTGAACTCGAACTTGGAGCTGCGTGTCCGCTTTTCCCTTCATAGCACCCATTGTGGGCGGAACGTCGGCAGAATCGCGACCGATTGCGGTGCGAATGTGCCCCTCCCCTACGAGCCGATTAGTCGTCGGATCGAAACCTACCCAGCCCACTCCGGGGAGAAGAGCTTCCACCCATGCATGCGAAGCGCCTTCGGTCGACGGCACATTTTCGCCGCCGTGGTAAATGTATCCACTGACATAGCGACAGGGAATGTTGGCATTTCGAACCAGTGCGATCATGACATGAACGAAATCCTGACATGCAGCCTGTCTCGACCGAAGGGAATGCTCAATCGGCAAACTCGCCGTAGGGCTATTCTTCAGGTAGCTAAAACTGCGATGCACACCGGCGGCAAGATCCTGCAGAAATGCCAAAGGGCTCCGTCCGTCCCTTTCCGTCGCGCCGATCTCTTTTGCCAACTCTTCAAGCTCTGGGCATGGGCACGCATAATGACTCGGTATCAGCATGTCCCAGTAATCTTTTTTCTCGACGGTCTGTTCCAGATCAGTCCACCCTTCGTAGTCCATGGTTTCGGGAATCGCGGGCTGAGCGTCAATATTTACCAGAGCGTCCGAGATGATCGTGAGCTGGTCATGGCGGGAAGGCAGGTCGAAGTGGTGCACCAGATTGCCATAGGAATCGGTATAACCAAAAATGCGGGCTCGCGGGTTGACCGAGAGCTGAAAAACAAAACAGCGTTGGTTACCTTCGCTTCTGGGGTGCATGCGAACTTCCATCATGCTCTGCCAGACAGAATGGCTGTAGCGGTAGCGCGTGAAATGGCGAATGGCATAGAGCATTAGTTTGGGAAAGCAACCTCAATCGGATACTCGATATATAGTTCCTGAACCGCCGCATGCAGTGCGCCACATTGGTCGATGATTTCCGCAAGATATTTGTGTAATCCAGCAATCATTTCTGCAACCTGTACGTAGGCAACCGTCGATCGCAAACGCCCGATCAATCTTTCGACCTTGTCGGTCCTGCGGCTCAAAGAGAGGGCGCTGATTGCAGTCAAAGCCTCGTGCATGCGGTCCAGCGAATAACGGACGGAATAGGGGAACTCGGGCTTCAGCAGGAGAAAATTCGCTATCCGTTCTGGTTTGAGTTCAGCGGTGCACGCCTTGCAATAAGCTTCGAAGGCAGCGCAACTGCTTAACAGGCCCACCCAATCTAAATCATCCGCATGCTTGTCGACGACAAAATAAGCGTCGAGCAGGGCGCAGAGATTGCAGGCCCTCTCGATATATTTGCCGAGCTGGATAAAATGCCAGGCCTCGTCGTGATTCAGAGTGGCGGCGGTGATTCCATTAAACCTGTAAGAGCCTTCGCGAACCAGGCTCACCACTCGCATGGCGCCTGCATCATCATCGGGTTGCAACTCGAAGCCAGTCACGGCGTGGAAAATTGTGTTCAGGTGCTCCCACATCTCCGAGCTGATTTCCTCGCGAACTTGCCGGGCATTTTCGCGAGCCCCGCTGATGCATTTCACAATCGAAAAAGCTCCTTCCGGATCCGCCACCAACAAAAATAGAGCACGCTGCGGGTCGACATTGCTGGCAGCTGCGCCGGGAGCGAGCGAGGAAACCGCGCGAAACCAGCGTTCCTCCGTGGAAAACTTTGCGGGATTCAGGATCAGGCTGTAGGTTGCCTTCAGCACACGCGAGGCATTATCCGCCCTCTCGAAATAGCGGCTCATCCAGTAGAGACTGTCGGCTACGCGGGAAAGCATAGTGTTCTGTATCCTTCTTCAAAATCTCAATTCTGCAAGACCCACGTGTCCTTCGATCCCCCGCCTTGAGACGAATTGACGACCAGGGATCCCTTACGCAGCGCCACTCGCGTGAGGCCACCGGGAACAATAGTAATTTTTTCGCCGGAGAGCACGTAAGGTCGGAGGTCGACGTGACGGGGCTCGATGGTGCCGTCCACAAAACACGGTGCGGTGGAAAGATTGATGGTCGGTTGCGCGATAAAGTTTCGCGGCTGCGCGTTAATCTTCTCCCGAAATTCCGAGCGCTCCCGTTCCGTGCTGTGCGGACCGATCAACATTCCGTAACCACCCGACTCGCCCACAGCTTTTACCACGTATTCCTCCAAGCGTCGGCAGACGTGGTCCCGTTGCGCTGGATCGGACATCAACAGGGTTTCGACGTTTTCCAGAATCGGGTCTTGGTCGAGATAATAGCGAATGATTTTGGGCACATAGGCATAGATGGCCTTGTCGTCGGCGACTCCCGTTCCCAGCGCATTTGCGAAGGCTATGTTTCCGGCCCGATAGGCATTGAAGAGACCCACAGCTCCGAGCGCCGAGCCGCTTTCGAATACCAGAGGATCGAGATAATCGTCGTCAATTCGCCGATAAATCACATCGACACGTCGCAGGCCAAAAGTGGTACGCATATACACGACATTATCGTGGACCACTAAATCTCGTCCCTCTACCAGTTCAATGCCCATCCGCCGTGCCAGATAAGTATGTTCGAAATAAGCCGAGTTATAGGCGCCCGGAGTCAGTAAAACGACGGTTGGCTCGGAGCGGCCTTCTGGGGCTAGAAATCGCAAAGTCGACAGAAGCGCCTGGCTGTACTGCTCAATCGGCCGCACCCGGCATTTTTGAAATAGCCCGGGGAATATTTGCTTCATCACTCTGCGGCTGGTGAGCATGTAAGAAACCCCACTGGGGACGCGGAGATTGTCCTCCAAAACCACAAAGTTCCCCTCCGGATTTCGTATCAAATCCGTGCCCACCACTGTGATGTAGACGTCGCGAGGTACTTTGATGCCGCGCATTTCCCGGCGGTAATGTTTGCAGGTGTAAACAATCTTACCGGGCACGACGCCGTCTGCAATGATTTTTTCCTCATGATAGACGTCTTTGAGGAACAGATTCAGCGCCGTGATCCGCTGAGTGAGTCCGCGTTCGATCCTTTCCCATTCGGCCGCTGTGATAATTCGGGGCAGCAGATCGTGAGGAAAAATCCGCTCCGTGCCTTTGTCGTTTCCATATACGGTAAAGGTGATCCCCTGGTTGAAGAACGACTGGTCAGCCTCGTGTTTGCTGCGTCGCAGTTCGCCCGGACCCAGGCTCAAAAGCAAGTTGTAAAGTAGACGATATTGTTTTCGCGGATGATCTACGGCACGGAACATCTCGTCGTAAGCGCCATCGAGTTCGTACCGGCGGAGGGTTTCCGCACCACCGGGATCCGACGCATCCGTCTCTAGAATCATGGTTGCCGTGCTCGTTCCCCCGCCAGCATAGTGCATCAGACGGCGAATTGATGATCGGGAAAAGCGATTCGAGTCATTGAAGAAATCGCGCGGAGCGCTCTAGCAAGCCGCAAACGGGAATGTTTCACAGCTGTTGTGGTGTTCATTGTGATCTTCCTAGTGTTCCGTATCGACGTTAGCGATGGCCGTGGCGCTCGTCTGAGCAATAGATGTTGTCCGAGCTATTACAGCGAGGATTCGAGTCCAAAGAGCGCTGAGAAAATTGTCAGAATGTTCATCGTCAGCTTACAGACCTTGCGAAACGTGAAGACCGCTCACTGAATCAGCAGATCGGAGTTTCTGCTGGAGCAGGCTCTTTCCGATGCATCCAAGAAACCGCAAAACGACCAGCCGACGGCAAAAGCAGTCGCGGGAAATCCTAAGACGCCCTCTCGCTGTAATCGTACTGGGCATTGCTAGAAATCAAGCCTACGCGGCCAATTCCACCCCAAGTGGCCACTGGCACCCTCCTGGGGCGAATCGCCCTGAGGGCACTAGCCTCCTTATTATTAGGCAGTGGCTTGGGTTGCCTGGCTGCGGCGGAAAAGACGACTGCCCACCAACAACAGGGTGACCATCGCTTTAAAGATGGCGGCCAGCACCTTGCGGCTAAGCGATACCTATCTGGGAGCGCAGTTCCGTCGATTCAGAACCAGGCTAGGGGCTCCCGTTGCCATCAAGGCCATGGCGGCCAAGCTGGCCCGCTTGGTCTACCGCATGCTCGGCTACGGGATGAAATATGTGGACAAAGGAGCGGCGACCTACCAGGAGCAGCACCGGCAGTTACAGATCAAGCAGCTCAAGTGGAAGGCCGCCACCCTGGGATACCAACTCATCGGAGTTCCAGCGGCTTAAGAACAACGAGTTTCTGGGGAGAAAGCAGGACAAACGGAATTGACACTAACGAAATGCGTTGGCATGGCGGGTGCATTTCCATAGGGCCAATCCTGTCTGTCCCGCTTTTCCCATCGTAGTATTCCTTGAAAGGTGGCCGCACGAGTGCCACGACCAGTTAGTCGTGCGACGACGGGAGGCTCAACAGCTCGCTCGTGCAGCTCACCGGTTCCGCGCTTCCAGCGAAGGTACCGAAGTCTTGGCCGGTAAACGGTTCTTTTGCATCTCCCCGGGACAACTGGATGTAATCCGCTGCCAGCTGGCCCGCACCGATATACGAGGGGTCGGCGCTGGAAACGCTGACCGTCAGCGCTTTGCCATCGCTGGAAAGGCAACTGGTACCGCTCGTCGTTAAGATGACGGTGTCAGCGGTCTTGGTGTAGCCCGACCACGGTGTGCATTTGCTCTCCCCCGGCAGAGAAAAGTTGCGCGCGACGAAAGTCGTGCCACCATGGCCGAAGCCGCCGTTCACCGAGATGCAGTAGGGCTCCGCGGCGAAGCTGTGGAGGGGGGCGAGCAGAACCGACAGAACCATGAGGGACGACTGAGCGATCGAATTGAATTTCATGACATCCTCCTTGGGGCTCCTTGCAGTGGAACCCAACTGAATTTGTCTCTCAAACTCTCAACGCTTTGGCTTTGAGTTTGCTCTGACGCACTACCAATTGCAGGCTGCGGACCAAACGCGAATGGTCGGCGGTGCTTATGGGGGCTCTTGTATTTTCAATAACATGCGCGTGGGCGGCCCTGACCGAGGAGGTGGAACAGTATCCGAACGGCTACCTGCGCGGAGCCAATCAGTTCCGGCGGCGATGAGGTGGATTTGTTAGGTGCCTTTGGGTCATGTTCGTCGGTCCAGAAAATTCAGGAACACTTACGCAGCTCGCGCGATTTCCGAGCCGACCCGTTTCATCTCGTTGAGCTTCGAAAGATCGGCGTAGTAGATGGAATGGACGGCGCCCGGTGCGGCCATGGGAGTCGCTTGGTGCGGAAACCATGAGGAGTCTGGATCAGGGCCACCGCCAGCGCCGATCGAATCGGTCCCCGATAGGGAATCTGTCGCAGGTTCGCGGTGATGGCATGCTTGCGCGCCTCCGCTAACAGTTCCCGTCGTGCTGCCTGACGCAAGTGTCGTAACATGTCCAGTTGCTCATAGAGTCGTTCGGCTCGCCGCCGCACCCCTTCTTCCCGGATCTTGGCCAGCCACTGAGCTCGATTCCGGTTGTAATAAACGTCTCTTCCGGCACAGGGAATCGCCCAGCTGCGATACACCGCCTTCAGCCGATTCATAACCCGCGACAGGTCTTTGACGATGGTTAGATACCTTCGGGATAGTTCCCGCAACATCCGCACGCCGGTCTCGCCATGGTAGACCGGCGTGAGTTGATTGCCGCGCAAAAGCTCTGCCAGTTTACGGGCATCGATGCGATCACTCTTGTTCCCATCCTTGAACAACGCATTCTTCCCCGGATTGCACACCACCAGCTTGTCCACGTGGGGGTTGAGCAAATCGTACAGCCAGGCCGACCAGGTTCCCTCCTCGAAGGTCACCAACAAAGTTCCGCGCAAGCCGGCAAAGAACTGAAGAATGGTCGCCGCCACCACGATGGTTGCTTGATGAACGTCGAGCCCAATAGTATCTCGAGTTCCGGACTATGCCGAGTAGATCCATGAGCTATCGATTAATCAGGCTGTTGACCGCCTTTAGACTCGGCATAGTCCGGACGGAGTCAGTTTCTGCAGAATTGCTGGGTTTCGCGAAATCGTCGATTCTGACGAATCTGTCAGAGGAATCGGCTTGATGCAGCGAGAGAGGCGAGAAACGGGCATTCTGAGCTTCAACGCCTGTTCAAGAAGATGTCTAGGGAATCGGGACATGAAGTGCCTTCTCGCAGGCGTGAGCTCTTGGCGGGACTTCCGGACTATCCCGAGTGAACTGGTTCAACAAGCCACACAGGGACGGCATTTTTCAAAGATTAAGAGCCTCCGCGGCCCAGCGTACTCGGCATAGTCCGGAACTCGAGATACTATTGGCTATCTCGTTCTCGACATAGCCAATATACTTTTCACTGCTCATAAGGGTGCTCCTTTTCGTAGGTAATGATTCGAACAATCACAACCTACTCCAAGAGGGGCGCCCTTTTATAATGCGGTTACAGAAGTTACCGCGCACCACTCAGCGTAATGCAGAGAGAAGCCGCCCCGATCAGGCGGCTTGGTGTTTGTTGCGACGTGATGCGTGAGAGCAGCCCAAGGCTACTTCCCACTGCTCAGCTTTGACAGTTCCTTGATGTTTGCCTTGTCGTCGTAGACCCCGGCGGCCACCACATACGGCGTGCCTTTGGCACTCAAGCCATAAGCAATCTTGCGGGAGCCCTCCTTCTCGCCGGGTTTCGGCCACCAATACTCGAACCAGACGCCGGAAGGCTTCTTCGCCGCATCGCAAAAATCTGCCGGGAAGACAGTCTTCCCTTTGGTGTCCTTCAGCGACACGAAATCTGTGCCTACCAGCTCTGGCTTGACGGGGTGAGCCGCTTGGACCTTCTTATCACAGTCCTCCACAAAGATGTATGTGTCTTTCCACACCCACGGAGCCTGCTTCTGCTGAAACTGTGCCACGTCACCGGTCTTCGATAGGGTGCTGGCCGCTTCCCTTACCTTGGCGACGACCTCCTGACCGGTTGCATGGTCCTGCCCAACGGCGACTGTGCACAGGGCGACGCTGATGAGAGCCATCGTCATACCGGCGAAAATCTTGCCGCTCTTCATGTGGAACCTTCTTTCTTGATTTGAAAAGCGGGCCCAGTCTACGCCCATCTCGGCCGTTTGCAACATTGCGAAAAGATTTCATTTGGAGTCAGGGGGGTGTCCTCGACAAACCGGAAAAACTATGCGATTGGCGATTGTTGTCGAATCTTGTTTACGCTCATAACCAAACGGTTCTGAGAGTAACAACAGCTATCCTGTGATTCCAAAAGATAGCGTGTATACTTGCGGCGCCTCAGCGCCAACACAATCCCGTTGTTCTCCGCTGTCGAGGGTTGCGATATTCTTTCACGAGGCCCAGGAGACTACCAATGAGAAAACCGTTTTCGCTTCGCAGCTGTTTGCTTGCTGCGATTGCATTGACTGCCGTCTGTGTACCGTCTTGGGCACAAGCCAACATCCGCACGGTACTGTTCGTTAAAGTGAAAATGGGCCAGGAGGAAAGCTGGAAAGCTGCAGTCAAAGACTATGCAGCAGTGGTGAAAAAAGCAGGATCAGACCAGGGATTCACCGTCTGGGAATCTCAGAGTGGACCGGCGCAACACGCGGTCGTCTGGTACTCCTCGAAGTGGAAGGAGATGGATGAGCAGAATCCGAAGCTGAAGCCGGTGGAAGCCGACATAGCAAGGCTCTTTGCCCGCCTTGACACGGTGACCGACAGCCTTGAGACCTGGATTGACGAAATGCAGCCCGACATGATGATCCGCTCGAAGGAAGTCCCTCCGATGGTGCGCGTTGCCCGGACGCGTGTGGTGTCCGGCAAAATGGATGAACTCAAAGCCCTGTTCCACGATCAGATTGTGCCGGCTGTTAAAAAGTCCGGGGCCACCGATTACGGAGTTGCTGTGGCGCGTTTTGGCACGCCCGCGAATGAAATTCACAGCTACTTAGGATTGAACGGCTGGGCCGACCTAGATGGATCGATTGGCGTCGAAAAGGGGATGAGCGCCGCCGAATTTAAGGCCTTTCAAGCCAAGTTGCAGCCGCTGATCGAGAGCACAGAATGGAGCATGTGGAAGTTCCAACCCGAACTGAGCTACATCCCCGCGGCCAAGTAGTTACACGGCTGAGGAGGACAAAAGAGCGTAGTCGGACTAACCGCACGAGGGGCACGCAACAAGCGTGCCTTTTTTTGCTTCTAATCCTGGAATACGAAATTGGGGAACATAGCTGTTGATAAATCTAAATCTGTAGTGCCGTACCGTCAATGCTCCGCCTCGACTGCCCGCCTTCAACACAGCTTTATCTGCGGAGCACTGTCGATACGGCACTACAGATTTAACGACAGTTGAAAATGTTATCCTCGTTCCTGTCATCGGAATGCACCTAGATCACGGGCACGCCAACGCCGCGCACTCGCTTTCCGTGCAACCGTCTCTTGCTTTTCCTATAGATGAACTGCTTCAATCCACGTGCTCCCCTTCCGCCATAAAGCTCTGCTCGGGGGGAGGCAGCCGGTCCCCCGGCCGCGCCCAGAACACATACAACGTCGGCCACAGGATCACGCTCACCAGTAACTCCACGATCAGCCCGCCCACAATCACAATGGCAAAAGGTCGCTGCGAGTCTGATCCAATATCATGCGACATCGCCGCCGGCAGCAGCCCGAGCGTCGCCACAATCATAGTCATCATGATGGGACGCAGCCGGAGCGCCGCGCCTTCCTTGGCCGCCTCACGGACGGGCAGCCCTCGCGTGCGAAGCTGATTGATGTATTCGACCATGATCACGCCAATCTCCACCGAAACTCCGATCAGCGCCAGAAATCCCAGGCCTGACGACACGCTGAAATGCGTCCCCGTCAGCAACAGGCTGAGAAATCCGCCCAGCGGCGAAAGCGCGACCACGGCCAGAATCAGAAAAACCCACTTCCACGAGCCAAACGCCGAATAAAGGATGAACGCCATCAGCAGCAGCGTGATTGGCACAATAAATGCCAGCCGCCGGTTGGCTCGTTGCTGGCTTTCATATTCGCCGGTCCAGTCCAGGTGATAGCCCTCGGGAAACTGCACCTTCTGCCCGACTTCTTCAATCGCCTGCCGCACCGTGCTGCCCAAATCGCGCCCGCGCACGCTGTACTTGATGGCAATGTAACGCGAGTTTCCCTCGCGATAAATCGTCGACGCGCCGTCGTCGAGCGTGATCTGGCTCACCTGGCTGAGCGACACGCGCTCACCCGAAGGCGCAAGAATGCGAATTTTGCCGATGTCTTCCACCGTCCTGCGGAACTGCGGCTGGTAGCGCACCGTCAAGTCGTACCGTTGTTCACCGATCAGAATCTGGCTCACGGCCTTGCCGCCCACCGCGCCTTCCACCGTATCCTGAATGTCGCTTACGTTGATGCCGAAACGATCCGCAGCCGCACGATCCACCACCAGATTCACGTTGGGCTGCCCGCGCACCTGAAACGTGCCGAGGTCGGCCACGCCAGGAATCTGGCTCATCACGGTCTGCATCTCTTCGGCTTTTTGCTCCAGCGTCTTGAGGTCGCGGCCAAAGAGCTTCACCGCCAATTCGCCTTTCACTCCGCTAACTGCTTCCTCCACGTTGTCGGAAATCGGCTGAGAAAAATTCCAGTCCACGCCGGGAAACTTGTTGAGCGCTTCATCCATCGCCGCGATCAGTTCATCCTTCGTGTGATATTCCTTCCTCCACTTCTCCCGCGGCAGCAGATCGACGAAGAACTCCGTGTTATAGAAGCCGCTGGCATCGCTGCCGTCATCTGGACGCCCCACCTGGCTCACCACCTGCGTGACTTCCGGAAACCCAGCCAGCACCAGCCGCGCCTTGTTTGCCAGGTCAATGCCAGCCGAGGGCCCGGTGCTGGGCGCGAGCGTACCGCGCACCCAGATGGCTCCTTCATCCAGATGCGGCAAAAACTCCGACCCGATAACTCCACTGAAAACCAGCAGCAGCATCGCCGCCAGAGCCACCAATCCCATGCCAAGAGTGAATTTGATGTGGTCGAAGCACCAGTCCAGCGAGCGCCCGTAGCTGCGGTTCAGCCATTCCAGCACCGGGTTCCGCCATTCCTTAATTTCGCTGCTGAACAGCATGCTGCACAGCACCGGCGCGATGAACAGAGCGAAAACCAGCGACCCCAGCAAAGCAAATGCCACTGTCCAGGCCATCGGGCTGAACAGCCGCCCCTCAACCCTCTGCAGCGTAAAGATGGGCAGGTACGAAACAATGATGATGATGCGCGCGAAGAACACCGGCTTCTGCACTTCGTGCGCCGCCGTCGCGATGACCTCCATGAACGACTTCTTCCTGTCGCCGAATGAAGTGTGCCGCAGGATGTTCTCCACCATCACCACCGACCCATCCACTACCATGCCGAAGTCGAGCGCCCCTAGCGACAGCAGGTTCGCCGGAATCTGTCGCAGGTCCAGCAGGATCGCGGCGAACAGCAGTGAGAAGGGAATCGTGATGGCCACAATCAGCGCGCTTCGGACGTTCCCCAGGAACAAAAACAGAATCAGCGTGACCAGCAATACTCCGTCGGTCAAATTACGCAGCACCGTGTGCGTGGTGTGCTTCATCAGCTCGCTGCGGTCAAGATGCGGAACAAACTTTACCCCCACAGGCAGCAATCCGTGGTGCCCACCGGTTCCGTTCAATTCGTCAATCTTCTTGTGCAGCGCGTCCAGCGTGGTTTCCGCCACCGCGCCCTTGCGCAACAGCACGATGCCTTCCACCACGTCATCCGAGTCGATGATCGTTCCATCTTCTTTGTGAATGACTTTGCCCAGTTGTCCCAGTCGGACTTTCGGGGCCTGCACAACTCTTCCCAAGTCCCGCACCCGCACCGGCGTTCCGTTCTGCACCTTCACGACGGTCGCCGCGATGTCGTCGGTGGTCTCCATCAATCCCACGGCGCGCACATTCAGCGCCTGTTCGCCGCGCTCAATGAAGCCGCCCCCAGCGTTGATGTTGTTGGCCGCCAGCGCCTGTTCTACCTGCGCCAGCGACAGCCCGTACGACACCAGCTTTCCTGGGTCCACCTGCACCTGGTACTCGCGCGTCGGCCCACCAAACGGATTCACATCCACAAGGTTCGGCACCGACTTCAACTGGTTCACCACAAACCAGTCATTCAGCGTCTTAAGTTCCATCACGTCGTACTTCGGATTCGTGCTGATCAGTGTGTAGAACATGATCTGCCCGGTCGGACTGTAGTCTGGTCCGATCCCGGGATTCACGCCCAGCGGTAGAGTCACCATCTGCAGCCGGTCGAGCACTTCCTGCCGCGCGTTGAACGTCGTGATGTCATCGTCGTAGATGATCGTGATCATAGACAGCCCTGACAACGACACCGACCGCAGGTGCGTGAGATTCGCCACGCCGTTCAACTCCACTTCCAGCGGGACCGTGATCTGCTGCTCTACCTCCTCCGCCGCATGTCCCGGCCATTGCGTGATGATCTGCGCATAAGTGTCGGCCACGTCGGGATAGGCTTCAATCGGCAGGTTATGAAACGAAATGATGCCCCACACCAACAGCACCAGCGCTCCGCCCAGAACCATCAGGCGGTTGCGCAGCGCGAAATCGATCATGACGCGGATCATTTATTTCTTCTCCACTGCCTCGCTCGAGAACTCCAGCGCGTTCTCCACGACTTCATCGCCCGGCTTCACGCCCTCGCGGATCTCCTGCATGCCATCCGGAGCCAGCCCGTCCGCCCGCACTACCACCCGCCGGAACTTCTTGCCTCCTTCCTTGCGGAATACCCAGTCTTTATCGTGCAAACGCATGATCGCGGTTGCCGGTACCACCACACGATTCGTCGTCTTCCGCGACCGGAACTTCGCCACCGCAAACATTCCCGGACGCAGAGCCCCGTCCGCGTTCGCCAGCACAATCCTCACTTTCGCCGAACGAGTGTTCGGGTCGAGCACCCGCGAAATGTCCGCAACTGTTCCGTGAAACATACGATCCTCAAAAGCGTTGAGCCGGATTTCCGCCGCATCGCCCAGATGCATGTCGCCCAGGTCATTCTCAAACACGTCGCACACCACCCACACTTGGCTTAGATCAGCGATTGTAAAAAGATTCGGCGTATTGTCCAAGCTCTTCACCCCCTCAAATCCGGCCACGTTCTGCTCTACAATCGTTCCCGCCACCGGCGCGCGCAGATCAATCAGCGGGCTCGGATGCGCCGGATCGGCGCCCAACACCCGCACGTGCTGCTCCGTGGTCGACACATCTACCTGCGCTTTGTCTTCTACATCCTTCGCGGTTTCCAAGTCCTTCGCCGCAATCGCGCCGTGGTCGTAGAGCATCTGCGAGCGATCAAGTGCCTTGCGCGAAAGCACCTCATCGGCCACTGCCTTCTGATAGTCCGACATCGCCGCCGCCAGATCTGGACTCGAAATCACCAGCAGCGTCTGCCCCTTCTTTACCGAATCGCCAAGCTTCACCTTCAGATCGACGACTCGTCCTCCGCCCAGCGACGTCACGTGGATCGTCCGGGTCACATCCGGAGTCACCGTCCCGTTCGCCGTCAGCTCGGTCGACAGCGCTCGCGTTTCCGCCTTCGCCGTCTTAAACAATTCCGGATGCTCCATCGAAAAAACATCGGGATCAACTGTCACCGGAACCTTGCTCGCCGCCGCCGGAGTTTCCTTCGAACAACCCAGCCCAGCCATCAGAGCCGCGATAAGAACTACAAGCGGAGGCCAGGCTGCACGTCGCCACACCCCCTTCTTCCGCGATCGGCGCGGCACGGAATAGGAAAAGGCAGAATCCGCGCCGCAGGAACGTCCGAACTTACCTCCTCGACATGCTTCTGAAATCAAAAACTTACAAGCGTCCATGTTCATTGACTAACCTCATACTCTCCAGTAACAAATCCTTCCGCCGGATCTTCCAATATCCCGAGTCGGAGCGCAGCAATAACCTGGCGGAGAACTCCATGCGGCCGCTCACAATCGGACGAAACAATTGGATACGCGTGGGAAGCGCGCAGGCGGGACTGAAGATCGCAGCGATTCTTTCGATGGTAGATGCTGCGAGTAAAACTTTCAGTATACGCGACTATTTGGCCGTGCGGTTCTTCCCGGACTCGCTGATCGCCCGATCCAGCGCCTACCAGACCTTACCCCCGCAGCCCTGGGTCGTCCAGTGTCTGCAGACTGAAACGACGGGGTTGTTGACGATATTACGACATCCCGGAGATTACCCTTTCCACCGAGAGCGCAGACCACTGGTATTTCGCCTGCGATTTTCCGGAGCGCCCTACGGACATCGCCGAGCACGTCAGCGTCGACCCCAGACACGCCCGGTCGTCAACCTAGAGTCCTCTAAGGTGGAGCAGTGAGGTTTCTGTTGTCGGCCCCGAGCCGCTGGCCCCGACAAGTATTCGAGGTCCGCAGCAGTAGCTGGAAAAGCGGCACAATAAGTCCCGCTTAGTCACTTCTGTCAACCGTGTACTTCCTCTGCTTCCTCTGACGTTTACGCTTGAAACTGCTTAAGCGCTAACCAATCGGAACGCCATCAAGCCCGCCGAGGCACATTTGCTTTAAGAGAATATCTACCTGGTTTGTATATCACTTCTGGATGAAAGGATTGGATTCAGAGTATCTAGCGAAGTCAAAGGTGCCCTATCGCAGATCGCCAAGAAAGAGGGGCGAAGCTTGGCCCACATTTGCGAACTGCTTCTGAGAGGAGGGATTCACGAGTACAAGAGAGGAAGATCGAGTCCTTCTCCTTTGAGCGCCGCTGACTGAGCTCGCCAAACGGTTGGCACCGCTCACTGGCCTGGCGAACGAAGTTCGGAAAAAGTCTCGATTGGATTGTTAGAGGCAACTGCAACTAGGACCCACTTAATAAATCCGGTCCGCGCGGGAAGGCGATATGGTCGCGTGTCAAATCCCGCGCCCTAGTTGCGAACCATCAGGTGCATCACCAGGAACACGACGATTCCGTACAGCTTAGAGATTGTCCGATCCAAACCCCGAGTGGGCCGTAGGTCTTGCGAAAAAAGAGTCCTAACCATGGAATGAATCATCATTGCTTGTAACTTCTGTATTTGGAGCAGACCTTATGGCAGCCAGTCCAAACTTCACGGCACCGCCTACCTCGAACTCTCCCCTGCCAAATCTGGATCAGGTGGAGGATCTCCTGAAGCTGCAAAAGGCCGCTCAGAAAATCAGCTCGATCCTAGACCTCGATCAACTCGTTGATAAGGTCGTAAACGAGGTCGCCCACTCCTTCGGATGTCTGGATTCTGACATCTACCTGCACAACCAGGAGCGCGGCGAACTGTCGCTAGCGTGCGCCCATGGCTGCACCGGCTGCGAGCTCCACGGCCCCGGCCACAGCCTGAAAATTGGAAAAGGAGTGGTCGGATACGTCGCATCCACTGGCCAGATGCACTACGCGCCCGATGTGCGCCAGGACCCCTACTACATTGGCTGTGAAGAATCCACGCTCTCGGAAGTTGCGATTCCCCTCCATGTAGAAGGGCAGCTGGTGGGAGTATTCACCGCCTCCCACAACGAACTGGATGCCTTCAACCCCTGCCAGCTGCGGCTGCTTCAAGCCCTGTGCAGCGATGTGGCAGTGGCCGTCCACAACGCCCGCCGATTTCAACGGGAACTGCGGCAAAGGGAGCAATTGAGTGGAGAGGCGCGGGAGGCTCGCGTCATTCAACAAGCGCTTTTCCCCAAGGCCTCTCCCTCTATTCCTGGCTTCACCGTATCCGGGCTTTCCCTACCCGTCGGCGCCGTGGGCGGCGACTGGTACGACTTCATTCCCATGGACAAAGGCCGTTGGGGACTGGTGTTGGCCGACGTTTCCGGCAAGGGAACCGCTGCCGCGCTGCTCATGTCCGCCACTCGTGGCATCTTGCGATCCCTGGTCGAGGCCTCCTGCACTCCGGGTGAGGTGCTGGCGAAGCTGAATCGTCTTCTGGTCGAGGACTTTCCCGCGGGCCGTTTTGTCACCATGGTGTACGCCGTGCTTGATCCTGCTAACCGGAGTCTGACCTTGGCCAATGCGGGTCACCTGCGTCCGCTTCTGATGACCGGCATTTCAGCCCAGTTCCTCGAAGTGGAGCAAGGAATTCCGCTGGGACTGGGATCAGGCGATTTCTCGGAGGTGGAAGTGAAGCTTCCTCTGGGTTCTCGCTTAGTGTTTTACAGCGACGGCATTACCGAGGCGGAAAATCAAGCGGACGAAGAGTACGGATTGGTGCGTCTTCAAGAACATTTTTCGCGAACAGACGCCTCCGCCGAGAGCCTTCTT
>Ga0208190_1000217_pt1 | contig 23486 bp, 15 predicted proteins | sample June2015DPH_13_1_FD_184708 | JGI IMG/M metagenome (GOLD analysis project Ga0208190, IMG submission 184708) | Peatland microbial communities from SPRUCE experiment site at the Marcell Experimental Forest, Minnesota, USA - June2015DPH_13_10... | ecosystem: Environmental > Terrestrial > Soil >... | reverse complement strand
GGACCAACAAGGGCTCGCGCTATCGCCATAGACAGTGAGCCAACACGTAGGACTTTTCCTTCTATTGCAGCTTCGCGTACTCGGCTTTGGCTTCCTTCAGGATGGGGATGTCGGGGTCGGCGTCTTTCCAGAGGGTGAGAAAGTCTTTGTAGGAGGCGAGCGCTCGGAGGCGGGCTGCGTTGGCAGCCGCTCCCTGCGAGGTCCTCGACTGCAAGGCATTGGCACGAGCCACTCCGAGATGTGCCAACGCTCCGGTCCAGCAGTTCCACACAATGCCGCTGTGATCGAGAATTTTCTGAAACTCGGCAGCGGCAGCGTTACCTTGTGCGGCTGCCAAGTATGCCTCGCCGTGCAGATATGTGGGATAGAGACAGGAAATATTGTTGACGAACCCAATTGCTCCCAATTCGATGGAGGTAGAGGAAGTTGCCTCCAAAGCATTCAGGGCGCCAGCCGGGTTCTTTCTCACCAGCGCAGACTGTGCCCGAATCGCAGGCAGCCAAAGCGAATTCATCTGCGTGTCCATCGGGAAGCGTTTGCCTAAGTCTTGCGCTAAGGCTTTGGCCCTTGCCGTATCGCCAACCATGGCAAATGCTAGCGCGGCTTCGCTTTTGACGCCCTGACTCGCAGCAGCAAGTTTCAAAGCCTGTGCCGCAGAATCTTTCGCCTCCGCAAACTTTTCATAAGCTGCTTGTTGCACCGCAGCGTTTGCGAAATAGACCGCTCCGGCTTCTTTGTTGTCCGCCCGTACAGCGGAATCCACCGCCCTCTGAGTGAGTTCTCTTGCCTTGCCCATACGACCGTGGTACGCCTCCGTGTCGGCGGACAATGCAAGTCCAAAGTTCTCGGCTTCGGGCTGGCCCTCGAACCATTGCTGCTGTTCCGCCATCGCCGGGGAATCCGACGCGAGAAACGCCAGAGCATAAAGGTCATTGTGGATCGGAAACTCGTCCAGCTTTCGCGCCTGCGCCTCGTGGATGATATTTCGGGCTTCATCGAAGTGCTGCAATGCTAGGTAGTAGCCAGCCAAATTACTGTATGGTGCGGGGTCATCAGGCACAAGGCGCATATTCTTTTTTGTCAGCTCCACGGCCTTCTCGTACTGCCCCTGCACACTCAATACCAAACCTAAATAACCGTACACTCCGCCAATGCGCGGATAGCTGCCGATCCACTCTCGATAGGTCTGGGCCGCTTTATCTAAGTCCCCGGTTACAATCCGGTGGTAGTCGGCGGTGATCGCCAACTTTTCCCACTCGCTGGTACGTTCCCGCAATTCAAATGCCTTCGTGTAGTACTCATTAGCTCGCTCCGTTTGGCCCAGACCGAAATAGGCGTTCCCCACAGCCCTGTAACCCATGGCGAAATTCGGATCAAGCTCGATTGCTCGTTTGTGGAATGTCAGGGCGGCGGCTAAGTCGCCCGCTGCCCAGCCAAGGCTGTATGCCTTCAGCGCTTCGAGCGAAGGGGTGGTGGCCTCTGCCAGCGGAAGGTCGAACTTCTTCACCGTAGCCAGAGATTCGCCGAGTTCGCCGCGCAATTTGGATGCCGCATTCCCGAGCGCGTCCAGCACCTTCTCCTTGGACGCTGCCGTGACCTGATCCTGTGCCAACGTGTCTCCGCTCTGGCAATTCACCGCCTTCAAACCCAGCACGTATTCGCTGCCCAGATTGGCAATTGATCCTACAAGATAAGCCTTGCTGCCCGCCCGCTGGCAAAGCTCCCGGCCTATTTCGGGCGTGAGTTTCGTGTTGAGCGGGTGAGTCATCTGTTGCAAGGTCTTCGCCACTTCGCTGTCGGAAAGCACATTCAAGAAAGGCGATTGACGTAGGGAGACGCTGAGCGCCGTCTTCAGCGTGTCGTCGAAGATGGCATCGCCCGTGCTGTTGGCAAAATCGGTGAGAACAATGGTGTCCTTCTCGGTCAAGTGCTGGCTTTGTTGACGCGATCGATAGTAAAGCCCGCCCGCCACGAGCAAGGCGATCAGCAGGACGGGAACCGCAACCTTCCAGAGCCTCGCAACCCGAACTGCAGGAGCTTCCGCCACCGCCACGGTGCCTGAGTTTGCCGCAGAAACGTGCCCGCTCTCGAAGTCCCGCTTCAGTCGTTGCAAATCCGTTCGCATATCGGCTGCGTGCTGGTAGCGCAGGTTGAGGTCTTTCTCCAGAGCCTTGTCGATAATCGCTTCGACTTGCGGCGCAAGTTGCGGATTGAGCTGCGACGCCGGGCGGGACTTCTGGTGCAGGATCGCTCCGCAGATTTCGCCGGAGCTTGCGCCTTCGAATGGCATCTTTCCAGTCGCCATCTCATACAGCACCGCGCCGAAGGAAAACAAATCGCTCCGCGCATCCAACTCCTTCGTCCGAACCTGCTCGGGAGACATATAGGCTACTGTGCCCAGCATCGCTCCCGGGCTGGTCAAGTGCAGGGCATCCGAATCTGCTATGGTTTCGGCATCGCTTCCGGATTCTGCGGCCTTGCCGCTCACTTTCGCCAGACCGAAGTCGAGTATCTTGGCGTGACCACGCCGCGTGACGAAGATATTTGCCGGTTTGATGTCGCGATGCACGATGCCTGCGCCGTGCGCCGCATCGAGCGCATCGGCGATGTCAATGGCAATGGGAAGAAGCTGCTCTGATTGGACGGGACGACCCGCGATCAGGTGGTTGAGCGTCACGCCATCGAGGAACTCCATGACCATGAAAGTGCGGCCATCTTGTTCGCCGATGTCGTAGATCGTACAGATGTTGGGATGATTCAGGGCCGACGCGGCCCGAGCTTCGCGGCGAAAGCGCTCCAGCGAAGCAGGATCATGAGCAATGCTATCGGGAAGAAATTTGAGGGCTACAAACCGGCCGAGGCGGACATCCTCAGCCTTGTACACCACACCCATCCCCCCACCGCCCAACTTCTCGACAATGCGGTAGTGCGAGATGGTCTGGCCGATCACTGGCGCGAATCTTACGTCTGGAAAACCTTCAAGTCAATGAAAGCGATGGGGTTGGCGTGGCTGAAAAGGATTGTTGTTGGTCGCGGTAGGGACGAACATCGCTGATCGCCCACCGCGCGGATCCGCACGAGCGCTCCTTAGCGCATGCGCACTGTCTCAGGTCTTACACGGCGCGCCTGTTCGTGTTGGAGGCGGACGCCCTCGATCGAGCCAAGATCTTGTACCCTGAAGTGGTGAAGCGACCTCCTGCGGGGACGACTTGGGGCCGAAGAAGAACCGATGAAGCGCCGACGACGCCAGCCGTGACTGTATCGTCGGTTCCAGAGTGTTAGCGCCGGGAATGGAGGTCGGATACCAGTGCGGATGAGGAAGGGAAGCGTGGCCTACACAGAATCCTCTGAGCTGAGCGACTTGAAAATTCCTTCGTCCTGCCGCGGTGAAAAGATCTCATGAATATGCTTTCGCTGAGTACGAGCTTCGCGCTTAGCGTTGCGGCTTATGCGGCCGGCGCCTTCGCTTCGCTCGCGTGCTGGCGAAAACCAGCGCTGGTCCGACGTATCTGTTGCAGCGCCGCCTTGGCCGGAGCTGTTCTGGGAGGACTAGCCTCGGTTCTCGGCATCCTTCGAGGCACGCCGGTTGCGTGGTCGGTTCCCTCCGGAATTCCGCTTTTCGCTTACAGCTTTTCCTACGATGCTCTAGCCGGCTTCTTCAATTTGGTCCTCGCGATTGCCGTAGCAGCAGTCTCTATTTATTCCTTTGGCTACTTGAAAGGATTCGAAGGCAAGAGGAATATCGGCCTTTTCGCCTTCTTGTTCAATCTCTTACTCCTCAGCTTGACGGTTGTCTTTACCGCCGCCAATGCCTTCCTGTTTCTGATCGCATGGGAAGTGATGGCGCTGGCCGCTTACGGGCTGGTGACCTTCTACCACGAAGACCGGGAGACCAGGCAAGCAGGCCTGCTCTACATCATCATGGCGCATATCGACGCCGGGTGCCTGCTACTTGGCTTCGCTCTATTAATCAACTCCACTGGTAGCGCCGAATTCGCCAGCTTTCGTCCCCTTGCGGCCCAACTGAATGGAGGCCAGCAGACCGCTGCGTTTGTTCTGTTCTTCCTGGGATTCGCCATTAAGGCCGGCGTCATTCCCTTCCATATCTGGCTGCCGGCGGCCCATCCGGTTGCTCCGAGCAACGTGTCAGCGCTGCTATCCGGGATCGTGATCAAGACCGGAATCTACGGCATGGCCCGCATTTTCCTGGATGTGCTGGGAGGAGTGCCGTCTTGGGCGGGCTTGCTGGTTCTTATCGTCGGTGTGGTCTCAGCCGTTCTTGGCGTCTTGTACGCCCTCATGGAGCACGACCTCAAACGGCTCCTGGCCTATCACAGCATCGAGAATATCGGGATCATTCTTATGGGCCTGGGCGCGGCTTTGATTTTCCGCGTGGCTGGACATCCGACGCTCGCAGCCCTAGCCCTGACCGCAGCGATGTTCCACACTTTGAATCATGCCATCTTCAAGTGCCTTCTATTCCTGGGAGCTGGGTCGGTGCTGCATTCGACAGGGACCCGCAACATGGAGGAAATGGGCGGCCTCATCCGTCCCATGCCAGTAACCGCGTTCTGTTTTTTGATTGGCGCAGTCGCCATCTCCGGCCTTCCGCCACTGAACGGATTTGCCAGCGAGTGGCTCACCTACCAGGCCCTGTTGGCCGGGTTCGGCGCAATCCCTGGGTTGACGCGAATTCTGTTTCCGTTGGCTGGTTCTATGCTGGCGTTGACCGGTGCACTGGCAGCCGCTTGCTTTGTGAAAGCTTTTGCGATCACATTCCTGGCGTTGCCGCGCGCACCCGAATCCCGGAATGCTCACGAGGCGCCCCGCACCATGCTGATCGGCATGGGCTGGCTGACGCTCGCTTGTGCCGTCCTCGGCTTAGGCGCGACGTGGTTTCTCCCGACATTTGACGCGATGACTGAGCAATTGCTAGGACAGCGAGTTTCCAGCCATCTGGTGACTGGTCATGGGCTGGTACTCTCCGCAGGCATGCGTACCAGCGGCACGGTATCGCCCTTGGTCATTGCGCTTGGACTTCTGGTTCTAACGCTCCCGGCGGCTTTCCTGGTAGCGATCGGAGTGCGGAGGTTAGGCCGCAAGCGCGGACCGGTATGGGACTGTGGCTTGCCTGGACTCTCCGAAGAAAACGAATACACAGCCACGGCATTCTCAAAAGCGCTGCGGATGATCTTTTCCGTCCTGTACAAGCCGCGCCGTGAGATTCAAGCCGTCTTCGATGTCTCGCCGTATTTCCCCAAAGAGATCCGTTTCGAGAGTGAAATCGAGCCCACCTTCGAGAAGCGGCTTTATGCTCCTCTGCAAGAGTTCATTTTTCGAGTCTCCACCAGAATGCGGACGATTCAGGCGGGAAGCATTCATGCCTACCTGGCCTACATCTTTGTAACCCTCGTCTTGCTTTTGCTGTTCGGGGTGCGCAAGTGATCGAAGTTCTCATCAATTCGGCGCTCCAGTTGGTGTTGCTGTTGTTGGTCGCCCCTTTGCTGAGCGGCACCATCAAGACTTTGAAAGCGAGACTCCAGATGCGCCACGGGCCCGGCATTTTGCAGCCTTACCGTGACATCCTCAAATTGGTTCAGAAGGGTATGGTGATTCCGGAAACGGCGTCATGGATTTTTTCTGCCGCCCCCTACATGGTCTTCGCCACGGCCACGTTGGTTGGACTCATGATTCCCATGACTACGACCCATGCCCCGTTCAGCCTGTTCGGCGGCGTGCTCGCAGTGGTCTATCTTCTTGCGCTTGGTCGCTTCTTCCTTGCCCTCGGCGGGCTCGACACCGGAAGCTCATTCGGTGGTTTGGGCAGCAGCCGGGAAATGACGATTTCCGCAATCGCGGAGCCGGCCATGATGCTTGCGATTTTCACCGTGGCACTGGGCGCAAACTCCACGAACCTTAGCGAAATGGCGAAAGTCGCTGTAGGCCAGAGCTGGAGGTTCCTGGCGCCGTCGCAGATGCTGGCATTTGCGGCGCTCTTTATTGTTCTGATTGCCGAGACTGGACGAATACCAGTCGACAACCCGGCAACCCACCTCGAATTGACCATGATCCACGAAGCGATGATTCTCGAGTATTCGGGACCGTATCTCGCTTTAATCGAATGGGGAGCGTCCATCAAACAACTGGTGCTCATGACCCTGCTTGTCAATACGTTCTTTCCGTTCGGCCTGAGTTCTGACTGGACGCTCCAAACCATCGGCGTGGGGCTGGCTTTCTATCTTGCGAAATTGCTCGTGCTCGCGTGCATGATTGTTCTAGTCGAAACCACGAATGCGAAGTTGCGCCTGTTTCGCGTGCCGGAATTGCTCATGGTTGCTTTCGTATTGGGAGCGCTCGCACTTATTTCGACATTTTTGTTCTAAGACTACACATGCCCTTTGTCCCCAACCCCGAGATTGGCAACAGAATCATTACCCTGATGGCTGCGCTGGTCCTGGTGTTGCAGATCGCCGCGGTCGGACAGCGCGGCATCGTTTCGAGCATCCGCATCTTCGCGGTGCAGTCGTTTCTCCTGGGAGCAATTGCCGCCGTCATCGCCTACTTCAACCAGGCCAGCCACATCTATATTGCCGCTCTGCTCACGGTCTTCTTGAAAGCGGGACTGCTTCCCCGTTTGCTGGAGCGCCTGGTGGAGAAAATCGGAATTCGCCGCGAGATTGAGCCCTTGATCAATGTCCCGCTGTCGATCCTCATCTCAGGCGGCCTGACTCTGCTGGGTTATGTGGTGGCGGAGTCCTTCTACCATCCGGAGGAGACTTCTGCCCGGGCGGCGCTTGGACACAACACGCTCGCCGTTGCCATCGCACTTTTCCTGATCGGCTTCTTTGTGATGGTCAACCGCCGCAAGGCATTGACCCAGGTCCTGGGACTGCTTTCCCTTGAAAACGGCCTCTTCCTGGCCGCGATTTCTTTGACCTATGGAATGCCTTTGGTGGTTGAGATTGGCATCTTTTTTGATGTTCTGGTCGCGGTACTCGTCCTCGGCATTCTCGTCTTCCGTATCGGCGAGACGTTCGACTCCATGGACGTCAGCAAGCTGCGGAAGTTGAGAGAGTAAGCACACTTATGATTCTGCTCGCACTCCTTGTGGTTCCCTTGGCCGCCGGTCCCTTGGCCTTCTTCCTCCGAAGAAGGCATAGGATGGAGATGGTCAACCTCACGGCCTTCGCAATCATGCTCGGCCTTGCCGCCCTGCTAGTTGCTCAGGTGCTTCGCGACGGACCGGTTTCACTTTGGGATGGGTTCTTTTACGCCGATGCTCTTAGTGCGCTGGTCGTTCTCTTGTCAGCGTTTGTGTCCCTGGTCTGTTCCATATATGCGGTTGGCTATTTTCGTCACGAAGAGAGAAGCGGAGTTTTGCAGGAGGCCAAGGAAGCGGGTGGCCGGTTTGCCGTCGACAAGCTACGTGAGTACTACGCTCTCATGCCTTTCCTGGTTTTCGCTATGACGCTGGTCGCACTCGCCAACAACCTGGGAATACTCTGGGTGGCGGTTGAGGGAACGACCTTGGCGTCGGTGTTTTTAGTTATATTTTACGGACGCGACACTTCTCTTGAGGCAGCATGGAAGTATGCCATTATCGGCGGTGTTGGTCTCTCGATGGCCCTGTTCGGCACGATTCTGACCTACTATTCCGCCTATGGGGCCATCGGCACCGACACACTTGCCGGTCTGAACTGGTCCGTCCTTGCCGGGAACGCCGTCCACTTTGACAAGCCGACCATGCGGCTGGCCTTCATCCTCATTCTTCTCGGATACGGAACCAAGGCCGGCATCGCTCCCATGCACACTTGGAAGCCGGATGCGTATAGTGAGGCGCCGATCCCGGGGGCGGCGATGCTTGCCACCGGCGTGCTCAACTGCGCTCTCTACGGTCTGATCCGGTTCTACATCCTGAGTTCGAGGTGCCTCGGGCCGCAGTTTGGCTCGCAGTTCCTGATTCTGTTTGGACTGCTCTCCATGGGAGTGGCCGTCCCCTTCATTCTCGTGCAGAAGAACTTCCGGCGCCTGCTGGCCTATTCGAGCATCGACCACAGCGGAATCATGGTGTTGGCACTCGGCTTCGGAGGGCCTCTGGGTATCCTGGGCATGCTTCTGCACATGACGTTTCATTCGGTGACCAAGCCCCTGTTATTCTTCTGCGCCGGAAACGTGCAGCAACATCTGAACACCGACCTTTTCCGGAAGGCGAAAGGCGGGTTGATCCATTCGATGCCGTTGACCGGAGCCGCATTTCTTATGGTGACGCTTGCGGTCACTGGCTCACCCCCCTTCAGTTTGTTCCAGAGTGAGTTCACCGTTCTGCGGGCGGGATTTGCGCGAGACCATTTTGTGCTGACGATTTTCTTCGTCGCCTTTCTTGTGTTGATCTTTTCCGGCTTCCTAGTGCACATCACTGGCCTGGTTCTCGGCGAGGACCCGGGCCTTCCTCAAGCCGACATGTGCGGCTGGAAGAAATACTCAGTCGTGGGTTTGGCCATGGTCATTGTCGTGATGGGCTTCTGGATACCGGCTCCCTTGTTTAGGCTAATTCAGGGTGCCGTGGGTATCGTGGTGGGCGGATGATGACGCAATCAACCTCCGAAATGTTTGAAGCTCTTCGGCAGAAGTTCGGCCCGCAGGTTCAATCCGTGCGTGCGGAGCGCGAGGATGAAGTCTATGTTCTTCTCGCCGAACCCGACATTCGGCCCATCACAGAACACCTGCGAGGTGAGTTCGGGGCCCGGCTGGTTACCGTGTTCGCTGAGGACCGCCGTTCGGCGGAGGGAGTTTTCTACAACTACTATGTCTTCGAACAGAAGACTAACGCTCAGTACCTGATCGTGCAGGCGCCGGTGCGATCCGACACTCTTGAGTTTCCCTCGCTCTCCGCCGAACTACCCGCGGTGAACTGGCAGGAACGGGAAATTCAAGATTGGTTTGGACTCACAGCCGTTGGACACCCGAATCCCCGCCGGGTTGCCCTGCATGACAATTGGCCCGACGTTTTTCCTTTGCGCAAGGACTTCCCTCTCGAAACCGTGCTGCCGCCCTTCGAGGGAGAACGCCACATCTACCGGCCAGCTTTCGGCGAAGGTGTCCTGCAAGTGCCCGTAGGGCCGGTCCATGCTGGGATCATCGAGCCAGGCCACTTCAATTTTGCGGTGGCGGGCGAACCCATACTCTACCTGCAACTGCGAATGTTCTACACCCATAAGGGAACGGAAAAGCTCTTTGAGAAGCTGCCCATACACAAAGCCGTTTTCCTGGCGGAAAGCATTTCGGGAGATTCTAGTTTTTCCCACGGCACAGCCTTCTGTCAGGCCATCGAACGCGCGGCCAGCATTGAAGTGCCACTGCGCGGGCTGGCGATGCGGACCATCCTGCTGGAGTTGGAGCGTATCTGTAATCATGTCGCCGACATCGGCGCCATTGCGACCGATGTTGGTTTCGTCATAGCGAATGCCCATGCCAGCCGCCTCAAGGAGACGTTGGTCAGTCTGAATGAGCAGATGACTGGCAGCCGCCTGTTGCGCGGTATGGTCTGCGTCGGCGGAGTGCGCCGGGGCTGGGACCAGGCGCAACTGAACACGCTGCGGGACACCCTAGACTCCTTCGCACGCGAATTTCGGGACTTGATCAGTTTGATTGATTCCTCTGAATCTACCCGTGATCGTCTGGAACAGACAGGAGTCTTGCGACCCGGCAAGGCACGGGATCTGGGCATCGTGGGAGTGGGAGGACGCGCCTCCGGGGTCGATCTCGACGTACGGCGCGATCACCCTTACGCCGCGTATTCTCGCTACCCATTCCGTGTCCCGGTTTACCAGGCCGGAGACGTTTGGCATCGGATGCAGGTCCGCGTCGACGAAGTGAAGGAATCTCTTAGCATCGTCCGGAACGCTATGGCGGATGGTCTTCAGCGGGAGTTCCGAGTGCCCGCGCCAACCATCCCGTCAGACCGGTGCGCTTTGAGCGCTGTCGAGGGTTGGCGCGGGGAAATCATTCACTGGATTCGCACCGGGCCTGACAATCACCTGCAACGTTGCAAGATCAAAGACCCCTCGCTCAATAATTGGCCAGCGCTGGTGGAAGCGGTTCAGGGAAACATCATTGCCGACTTTCCGGTGATCAACAAGAGCTTCAACCTTTCCTACTCGGGGACGGACCGGTAAACGATGTTCAAGATTCTTCAAAAAACGGTCAGCACCGGAACAGTCACCGCCAACTATCCGGCCGAGTCCGCTAAGCTCTCCGATCGCTTTCGCGGACGTCCGAGCTTCGATTTCAACAAATGGAAGGACGCGCGACCTGCTGTCGAGGTGTGTCCAACCGGTGCCATTTCCCTGTCCGACCAAGGTGATTCCCGGAAAGTCACCGTCGATTACGGTCTCTGTGTCTTCTGCGGCTTGTGCGCCGAAGCATCGTCCGAGCAGGCGGTGCGCATCACCCAGGAATTTGAACTGGCGACGTCGGACCGCCGTAACCTGCTTCTTACCGCGGAATACACACTGAATGCCGACCGCACGCACCGCGGGTTGCGTAAAGTTGATCGCCGGTTGGGGAGTGCCGAAACGGACATCGAGGGTCTTGGGAGGAAGGCGCGCGAAACAATCCAGAAAGTTCTGGGACGGTCTCTCGCCATCCGTGAAGTGGATGCGGGGTCATGCAACGGATGCGAAGTGGAGATTGTGGCCCTGAACAATCCGGTCCACGACATCGAACGCTTCGGAATCCAATTCGTCGCCTCTCCTCGTCATGCCGATATGCTTCTGGTGACCGGTCCCGTCACCCGGAACATGGAACTTGCGCTGTTGAAGACGCATCGGGCGATGGCGGAACCCAAGGCAGTCGTCGCGGTAGGAGCTTGCGGCATCAGTGGCGGCATCTTCGGCGTTAACTACGCCTCTTTGGGTAGCGTCGACAAGGTACTTCCGGTGGATGTTTATATTCCTGGATGTCCACCCCGGCCACAAGCTCTTCTGCACGGAATCCTCCTTGCGATCGGACGTTTGGCTGAACGACTGCACAACAACCGCGCGGGTTGAAAGGCAATTCGGAGCTTTGGCTTGGTGAGGTATTCACGGACTCTCCAGCAGAGCGAGGCGGGGAATCTGAGGTGGTCAGGACAATCGCAAACTGAGCGGTTCGATATATGACTTGGCTGCCCAAGTTCGCGGTCTGTCTTAGCAACTATGACCGTTTCCGCTTACGCTCAGGCGCGTTCGCAGCGCTGTTTCTCGCTTTGCAGATATTTCCTCTCGCCATCGCAACTGCTACCGGAGTACCTCCGACAACCGTAATCACGATCTGAAAAATCTGTTCAAAGGCGCTGCCCTATCTGCCAGTACTCGGCCTGGACCACTCTGCGATTTCTATGTTGCTCTGCTTTTATAGAACTCATTGACCTGCTAGTATGGCGTCGCAAACCATAGCGGTGCAGCCGATACAACGAGGTGCAAATTCAAGGAGGCCCCATGAAGAAAGCTCTGTCATTCGTTTTGTTCGCAGCGGCATTGCTCACCACAAGTACCGCTACCGCTCAGAGTCCAAATTACAATCCGGGCTCGGTTTGGCGCGTAACCTACTATTCGATTAAACCAGGACAAGGGGATCCATTCTGGAAAGATATCCGCGACCACTTCAGACCCATCTACGACGACTTCAAAAAGGCGGGCCTGATCTCCGAGTACAAGTTCTTCACCAATCCGGTTTCAGATCATCCCAACGACTGGGACGTGGCTCTTGCCACCCTCTATCCAAATTGGGCGGCGATCGACGAGCTCGATGCAAAGGGTGCAACCATTGTTACCAAACACTACGGTTCTCGTGAAGCCATGATCGAGGCGGGAAAGAGGCGCACCGAGCTTAGAGAAGTAATTGCCAGCCATCTGGCCCGCGAGGTGATACTCAAATAGACCTGGTTGCGCCCCTCTACCTTCGCCATCCATTTCAGCGTTCTTGAACCGCCCGATGTTTGGGCGGCTTTTCTCTATCACGCTGCCGCTTTTCCGTCCTGCGTGGTTGGCGATTACGCATTGACCCCGATTTTGGCGAACAAAAGCGACGTGACCGGTACCACGAGCACGGAATCATACACAGCCCATTGCCAGCAGACAGAATTCAGGAGGCTACTGCGGCACCTTATTCTCGCGCAGAGAATCCACCATCTGCTTTGCTTTTTCTAAGGTGCAGCCAAAGAGTTTGCGGGCGGCATACATGGCCGTGATGTTCTGGCCGCGGGCGACGAGTTCACGGAGTTGCTGCTGTTGCTCTTCACGGCTGAGCGATTTCAGGTGCGTGAAGTCCTGCGTTAAGGAAACCGGATCGGCGATGATCGTGTAGGGGCGCAGGGCGTCGAGGAACTTTTGTGCGCGCGGCACTACGTCCCAATGTATGCGAATGCTCGCCGGAGCGGACATCGCGACGGGATAATCCCGGTAAAGAGTCGAACTGGTGCCATACCAGCGTTTCTCCGATGGGGCCTGCTCGCCGAGCTCAGCCTGCAACGCGTCTGCAAGCGGCGCGGGATCGCCGGATAACTCAAGTTCGACATAGCGCAGGTGTTGGGTTTGCGTGGCGCCTGGCTTTGTCGTATCGGGTGTCTCGACGCGCTCTTTGATTAATCGAGCCGACGCGATCTCGCCGAAGGAAAGAAAAACGACCGAAGGGTCATCGGCGGACAACTGGTAGTTCAGATAAGAACGATATTGCACATAGATTCCCGTCTCGTTCATCCGGACGAGCCAATTGGAAGGATGGAAGCGCGCTGTCACCATCTTTAGCGTCAAAAGCAGAAAGAGCAGCAGAACGAAGCCGAAGAAGTAGCCAGGCGGCCACTTTGCCCTGTATGCATGGAGGAAAAAGGCGGTGGCGGCGGCGAATCCGGCAAGCCAGACGATCAAAGCACGCAAGCGCGCGTGCTGGAATACGCGGTCGTTGGGGCCAATCTCGACGTCTTGAAGGCGCAGCAGGCGCATAGGAGCTCCCATGAACGTCAAGAGTGTACTTCGCCTGAGCGGCTAGCGATAGTTACTTGCGATAACGCCGCAAAAACATGAACCACAGAAAACACCTTAGACTTCCCTCTCAGGGGAGGCTCCTGAATCCTTGCTTCTGGACTGGACACGTTCCATGCTTCAAGTTGCTCGGCAATCGCAGGAAGCGCGACGGCCCCATAATTGGCGATAAGTTGATTTCAACAGTTGACCGAAAGCGGGCAAGCGACCATGGCAGGAGTTATCTCGCGCTGGCTTTTGTTTGGCTCGATCCAAGAAGGGTATGTAGGGGCGATAGTTTTCCTGGAGCGCGAGCCAGCCTTGCGGTCTGGGGCTATCGGAAGTTGCTGATCAGAACCACGTCGCTTGTCTCGCTGCCTTTGGCAACCAATAACTCCTTGCCGTCGTGCGACCACGAGAAACCGAAGATGCGTCCGGAGGGAAAGTCGGTGACCTGACGTGGCTCGCCGCCTGTTAGGGGCTGTTCCCACACATTGGTGGCGCCTTTGCGGGTCAGCAGGTATTGCAATCCCTTCCCGTCGGGGGACCAGTGCGGCGGACCGGCGCCGCTCGGCAACAGAAACTCGTGCAGCCGGGAGCCTCCCTCCGAGGGACTGACGACGAACTTCGACAGGGGCACGGGGTCGCCTTCCTGGATTGTGTATGCAATGAATCTGCCATCGGGCGAGATCCGTGGATTGCCGCCGCCCCCCGGTGCACTGGCGATTTCCGTTGGAGTGCCTCCTTCCACTGGCAGACGATAAATCTTTGTACCCGCGCCAGCGATGTTGGTGTCGTAAACCAGCCACTTTCCATCCGGCGAACAATCTTCCTCCCCGACGTGGTCCGTGACGAGCCGGGTGGGATTCGATCCGTCGGCGTCGGTCCGCCAAAGCTCCGAGTTGGTGCCGGTATAGGAATCGAAGACGATGTAGCGATCGTCGCAGCCCGACATTGCGCCGTAATTGCGCGCCTGCGGCATGACAGTGGTTCGCTGGCTGCCGTTGGCGTTGATCAGATCCAGGTCGCTGCCTCGGCTCCGCACCAGCAGCTTCCCACCGGGGCCAGGCCACACGGCAACGTCCGGCACCGCCCCGGAAGTGATCTGTGTCGCCAGCGCGGCTTTTCCGCCCGGCGCCATCCAGATATTCGAGATCTGGGTGTGATCGAGCGCCGCCAGTATCTTGCCATCACGAGTGAGATCGAGATGCGCGCCGTAGTCGGATAAGTCGTTGGTAAACCGTCCTACTTCGCCCTTGGGATAGGAAAGCTGCCAAAGCTGAGAGCGATTTTCTTTGGCCACACCCATCGGGACCAGCAGCGAGTCGCCATCGGGCAGCCATACCGGCCGCCCCAAGAAATCCGGGCTGGAGTAGAGTGTGGTCACACTGGCATCTGCCACACTGATGACATCCAGCACCCATTTTGATTCTTTCCCGTTTTGCAGCCCGGAGAAGGCGATCGTCTTCCCATCCGGCGACCAGCTCGCTCCCCAGATGTAGATCGGATAGATTGGCAGGCGAACCAGCAGCCGGTCGCCGCTGCCATCCGCCGAGGCGATGCGAAGTTCTATCGCCAACGTATCCGGCAGACCCCGCATGAACACGATCTGAGTTCCATCCGGCGAAAACCCGACCGGTGCGTCAATGTCGCGAATCAATTGCCTTGGGTTCCCTCCCAGCACCGGCATCTGGTAGAGGTAGCTATAGTTTTGCGTGGTCTTGTCGGAACGCACGTAATAAAGAAAGTTGCCGTCGGGAGAAAACGCGACGCCCTTGAAGTCCACGACGTCGGGCGGCAGGACCTGGACGTCGCTCTTGGTAGCGACATGGCGCATCCACAAACTCCGCTGCTCGCCATCGCCCAGGACGTACACCACATATCGTCCATCGGGCGAGATCGCGACCAGCGTAGCCTTGCCGCTCTCGGTGAGCTTCGCGATCTGCATGTTCTGCAGGTTCAGACCGTGGGTGCGGTTCAGTAGCCTGTAGCCAACGAAAGCGGCAGCCAGCAGCATCAGCGCGGCAGCCGCAATCGCGATTTTCGTCAGCCCTTTTTTCGCAGGCGTCGCCTGGACTGGAGCAGACGCCAGTTGTGCGGACGAGAGCCTTCCCGAGTCTGCGGCCGCAACCGCGGCTGATCCGCTCTCGATTGGCACATGCCCCGAACTGGTGTCCCGTTTGACGCGCTTCAGGTCGGCCCGCATCTCTGCGGCGCTCTGGTACCGAAGGTCGCGGTCTTTTTCGAGCGCCTTGTTGATGATCTCTTCCAATTGGGGGGGCACGTCGGGATTGAGCCGCACCGCGGGGACGGGCGCCCGGTTCACGATCGCTTCGCAGATCATCGCCGAGCTTTCGCCGCGGAAGGGCAACGCGCCGGTCGCCATCTCGTAGAGTACGGCCCCGAAGGAGAACAGATCGGTCCGTCCGTCCAGTTCCTTGGCGCGCACCTGCTCCGGCGACATGTAGGCCACGGTTCCTACCGTCGTGCCCGGACTGGTCAGATGCTGCTCCTCCAGCGCGCCCGTCATGGTGTCCGCCGTGGCAACCCGGTTTGAAGAGCCGCCCGCAGGTGCGACCTTCGCCAGTCCGAAATCAAGAACCTTGGCGTGGCCCCTTTTCGTGATGAACAAATTCGCGGGCTTGATATCTCGATGCACGATGCTTTCGGTGTGCGCGGCATCGAGGGCGTCAGCGATCTCGATGGCAAGCGAGAGAATCTCCTCGATCTCCATGGGACGACCGCTGATCCGGTGCTTGAGCGTGACGCCATCCAGGTACTCCATGGCGATGAACGCCTGCCCGTGCGCCTCGTCAATTTCGTGGATGGTGCAGATGTTGGGGTGATTGAGAGCCGACGCGGCCTGCGCCTCCCGTTGAAAGCGGGCCAATGCCTGAGGGTCTTTAGCTACCTCATCCGGCAGAAACTTTAGGGCCACAAAGCGGTGCAGCTTTACATCCTCGGCCTTGTAGACAACGCCCATCCCGCCTCCACCGAGCTTTTCGACGATGCGGTAGTGCGAGATAGTCTGGTCGATCATGTGCTGCGAATCTTACGTGGGGCAAAAGGGGCAAGTCAATGAAAGCCGTGACCTTGGAGGCGTTTCAGAGCGACTGTTGGCGAAAAATCTCTGGTTACAACAGGAATTGGCCTTCGACTCTGAGTTATTTTCATGAAATTTCGCGGGCAGAAGGCCCTAGTTGACACGCGGGAAAGCCCGGAACAGGCGATGGTGTGAAGTAGAACATCGAGTAATTGATTGGGTATCCCGCTCCTCTTCACGGAGGAGTTCGAAGTAGTAATCATGATCGACGTTGTGACCGAAGAGATGCATGGGTCGGACTGAGTTCCTGACCTGAAACGGATTGCGAGCGAGCCTTGGTTGGATGGGCACATCTTCAACAAGAGCGAAATGGCGTGCTCTTCGGAGTGCACGGAGCAGTACGCTCAAAAAAACGCTTGACACCGCCGACATTGTCAGAGATGCCTGTTCACAACAGTTAGATGCATCGGAAGCATCCAGATGCCGATGGGTCAGTAGTAGGTCAACGAGCGCTTGATCACAATTGAAGACTGGAATACAGCGTCAGAACTGGAGCGGTATGAGACGGTCTTTTCCGTCCAATTTCCGTGCTGATCATACTCATGGGAGTATCGCGTCTCGGAGTAGGAAGACGGAGATCCCAGAGTGGTGGGTTCATTTTCTGCCTCCGGTCGCGTGCTGCGTGTGATCTCTGATTCCGGGTCCCCATGTTCGTTGTACATGGTGTCGATTTCATCTTCCTGATTGAAAATTCTCCGGTCGGTGTGGATCAAACGCCCCCTGGAATCGTAACGGTTGCTAACCGAGTAGGGCCCGGCCTGTCCCTTCATCAGTTTCGTAAGCTGCGCGTGTAACTCCTGCCGTAACTGGTCCGCGGAAAGACCTGAGTCGTCCAGCAGCTTCTGCCGAGTTTCCGAAGGAAACATCGCCACAAGGTTGTCATGAATCTGCTTTTCTTCGCTGACGTGCCCTTGTGCATCGTAAGTGCGTAATGCGCGTTTTACCAACTCACCGCTGGTATCGCGTACCTGAACTTCTGTCGGCCTATCGTGTTCATCGTAGATTGTGGTCGTGATCCCTCCGTCCGGCAGATTCGGCGCCATGTCTGCGGCCTCGAACGGGGATCCGCCGGATGCCGTATTAGGACGGTAGTCTGATGGACGTGAGGTTTGTATCTTGGTTTTTCCTCCATGCTCGTCGTATCGAAAGCATACTGGGGTCTCGCTCTTGCTATCGGTCGTAATCTTCTCGAGCCTGCCCCGTGGGTCGTGCGAGTAAGTAGTTTCGGTCAGGGTTTGTCCGTCGATTCCTGAGGCGGTCTTGCGCAACTGACCTGAATTGGAATATTCGTACCGCATTACCCATTCTGAGCCGTCAGTGTTGCGCCTACGGGTGCTCAGTATGCGGCCATCAAGATCGTATACAGTTGTGTGTGCAAAACGGACCTCCCGAGCTTTTCCCGCAGCGTCCGTCATATTCGGGTAAGTGCTCTCTTCGGTGCTGGATTTTACCGGGCCACGTAGGCCCGCTTGTACGCGGTCGGACATAGCTGCCGAGTTCTCCTCAGGTGATCTGCCCTGCGCCAGCATTGGCAGGCCCAAAATCAAGCCAACCAGAATCGCATGTAGCCTGTTCACGCTGACTATTGCAACCCGACTGCCCCCCCAAGGTCAACTACATTGTTGTAACTTTTTGACCCGGACGGGTGTCGGGCAATTCTCGGTGAGCGTTATCGCCTTCATCAAATACCCAATCCAAGCTTGTTGTAAATCCAGTTTTCTCCCGAGGCCGGATTACCTCCGGTTAGCTCGTACTCCGATATCGGTATCTGACTGCTCATTTTTCATGCTTCCCTAAGAATCAAAACTTCCCACCCTTGGGAGCAAGCAAGGGTGGGAATCTCAGTAGCTACCTGGTTGAGGCCTCCTGTTTGGCTGCAGCCTGCTTCTGCAGCTTCAGAATCATCGGATGGTGCGCCACCGCGATGGATTTCTCAGGTGGTGCGCCGAAAAGTTCCGGATGCAGATAAAATCCCCGGTCAGCCTGCGCTTTCGGGGCTTCCACCGGAATCCGGTGAGCGTTGGCCCAGGCATCTTGGCGAATGCCCGTCACCTGCCATGAGACCTTCACACTGGGTTTGTCGGTCTTGATGGTGAACTGGTGATTGGCGACTTCGCTCTCCACGATAGCTTGGGCGAACTGGCCAATCACGGTGAGTTGATAGCGGAAATCACTGTTGAGCGCCTCGAACCAGTCGGGAAGTGTCACGACCGCCTCGCCCTCGGCGTTGGTCGTCACATTGCCGTTGTAGACGTTCATCATGTCAGGTGATTCGACGAAGGAGTGGTAGAGATACTTGTTCGCCGGATCAAGAGGATGATCGATCTTGAACGACCCGGCAGCTTTGGAAAGGTTGCCGTCAACGTCGACATTGCCAAGGAAAAACGCAGCATAGGCTCCGCTATTCTGGTTCTCGGCAAACAGAGCGTCGCCAGTCGAGGTATTGTAGAATCCGCCGCCGACGCCGCCGGGGCTCTCGGCTTGACCGTACACGCCGTAACCGCTTGTGCTGTTATTGTTAATTCCCGCCACGCCCGAGTTTTCACTAGCCGATATTCCATGCACTCCGTCGACTCCGGACGACGGTACCGTGCCATAAACTCCATAGCCGGAGCTCGCCGTTCCATACGCTCCATAGGTTCCGCCACTTCCGGAGACGCCGGCGCCAGTGCCGGTGCTGTTGCCCGCTACGCCGGTGGCACCATAGCCGACCACCCCGTTGCTGCCACCGCTGCTTCCCGCATAGCCGTACACTGCGATGCTGCCGCCAACGGTCGTGTAGCCCGCTACGCCGGTCGCGCCGACGGCTATTACCCCGTTACTGGCGGTACTGGAACCGGCGTTGGCGTACACCCCGGTACCGCCAGAACTAGAGGAGGTAGCCGTGATCGATCCAGCGCCGAAACTGCCTGTGCCGTCACGCTTGACGATGGCATTGGCCGTATCTGTGCTGGTCGGAGCCGTGTTCCAATTTAGAGCCAGTGTTCCGCTGCCCAAGACAGGCGATCCACTGACGGTAAAGTCGGAACTCGGTGCGCTAAGCGCCACGCTGCTGACCGTGCCGGCGTCGGGAAACTTCTGTCCGGAGGCGAAGCTGATCTGCCCGTTGCCCGCAATCTTCAGTCCCGTTTCCGCTGGCGTTGCGGTTCCGGAGGAGTGAAGCAGGTTCAAGGTTCCGCTGGGAGCGGCTGTGTCGTTCCCCGCTGGCTCGGCTTGCCAGCGGAAGTTCTGACTGACTGCGGATCCCGTCCCTTTGTTGTAAGAAGATGCTGCGAAGCTCAGAGGCTGCGAATTCTTGCCTGTGGTGGCTGTCGCCGCGCCGGTCGCGGGCAGGCTCAAGTTACCGCGTGCGGTCACGGCGCCATTTACATCCAGAGTTGAAGCTGGCGTCGTGGAATTGATGCCGACTTTTGCGGTGCTCCCGGTGCCGCTCTGAAACAGAGCTGAGTTGCCTAGGGCGCCGGCATCGCTTTTCCAGAGCGCAATAAAGTCCGTCGTTCCTGTGCCGGTTACTGCGGGCGTAACGCCATTATTTGCGCTGTTCGCGCTCCCATCGTTCGAAGAACCGGCCACCGCCGGCGGCGCGGCCAGCATGAATGCGGATGGTGGCAATCCGCCGATAGTTTCTGCATCGGCTGCCTTCAACGCGTATGGAACGCTCAATAGCAATACCCGCGGCTGTTCTTGGCCACTATTGATGGTCACGCCCAGCCAGCGGGCTTCGCCAGAAGTAAAGAGATCGAGCGGTAAGCCATCTGGCTTCGTCGCTCCCAGTTGAACCGTGTAATTGCCTTTGGTGTCGGCCTGGATGTTTTGGGTTTCCAGCCACAGCGGAGATCCGCTGGACTCTTCGCTGTAGATCGCGAAGGTCGCGCCTGCCACGCCGACGGTGACTTTTCCGCCATCCACCGCTTTGCCGGAGAAATTCACCAGTCGCGGCACAACGGCAAACGATTGAGAGGAACCGGCTGATTGAGCGGCTGCCAGCGAGCTAAACAAAACCGCCAGGCAGAGCAAGAACAAACGTCGAGCGGTGGTCATAACATCCTCCTGTATCGCGCTGAATTTTCGAGAGCCCCAGGGAACCACGGGAGGGGGAAAATTCCCGTCTCTACTGAGGAAATCGGAAACCGCAGGCAAAAGACGACATCTGAACCAAGAATTTCTTTGTAGCTGCGGGCGGAGCTAGCAATCAGTTCAAGCCGTCATGCGTGCTATGCGTAGTTTCTCGGCGGGAAGATAGGTCAACTCGATCAGTGGGACAGGCTTGCGCGCCGTGTTGGAAGTCAGTTGATGAAAACCCCGATTACGCTCAAAACCCGAGCTGACGGGCGAACAGACGGCGCAAGCTTATAGTGACATCGCCTGGTTTCGCCAATTGACCCCCGTTTGCTCGTGACCTGGGGGTTATCAAACGGATGTTTCGACCTCAAGTCCGCGCCGCATTTTGAACTGTCGGGTTATCACGACCTAGATGCACAGAAGATACAGCCCTGGCCGTTAAGAGATGCCGTCACAGGAGTGCTTCATTGCTACTGAGTGACCGGAAAAGGCATGTTTCTATCCTTCCGTAAACCTGACTCACTGCAGGACAGGCTCAATAGATGAGCTTTAGCGAAAACTGAATTTGCCGCGAAGTTCCCGCGGTCTTGCTGATCATGCCAAACCCTGTACCCTTGATGATGTTCGCGGGCAGCCCCATATTCACGATGTTGCACAGATTGAAAAACTCCCCACGAAACTGCAAGTCTGCGCGCTCCAGACCGCTTTCTCGGTGGCCAATCGGAGTTGTCTTGATGATCGCAAAATCAAAATCGTAATATGCAGGGCCGCGAAATGTATTACGACCGAGCGTTCCAAAGCGCCCCGAGTTTGGTCCGGTTCCCCCCGCTATGCCGATGGGAATAGAAAAGAAACTTGCGTTGTTCGCACCAAGCCCAAAATAATCGTCCCGCGGGCGCGTAGAACTGCCGGCGGTCGAGAGGTCCGGCTTCCCGGTCTGGTCCGGCCGGTCTGCGCCAATCGTCCCCGCCCCCGTCTGCTGAATCCCCGAGTACACCGTAAACGGTGAGCCACCTGTGATCGTCGAGATGCTCAACAACTCCCAGCCCTTGGTCAAGAGGCGGGCTCGATCCGACTGGAATCCGAAATGCTGCAGATGCAAATCCTGCGCCGCACTCAACGTGAAGGCGTGCGTCACGTCAAAGCTCGATGGCCCTCGCTCTGCTTGCGTATCGAACGGGTCTTGCGGGCTGAACAATGTCACGGCGCCAGTGGACCCCGTCCCTCCGAGGATGCCGCTGACATCATCGAGAGATTTGCCCCAGGTGTAGCCCGCTTGCAACGACGGACCATTGTGCCCAACATTTCCCGAGAATGAGGTCTGCAATGCGTTGTACGACGAGTGCGATGTTGCCGTCATCACCGACTCGAAGCCGAATCCTCCCATCACCGCTCCGCTGGTGTCGAAGTTTGTAAACCGCGAAAATTCCGAATCCGCTCCGGGATAGGCGTTGGGATATGACATTCTGGGAAGTCGAAACGCCGATGTTCCAACATACGCGACATCGGCCGTCAGGCCGCCGAAGGCGCGCTCCAGCCCTAACGTCCAAGTCTGCAAATATGCATTGCCAAAGCGCCGGTCGATGCCGGCCAGACTCAGCAGCGAAAGCTGATGGCTCGGCGACAGTGCTGCCAAATCTTGCTGGTATCGATCCACGTCCATAACCGTGTTCGCCGGCACTTTTTTCGGATCGCCGCTGGCCAGTACGTTTACGCCCGCTGTGTTGTAGACCTGCGGCAATTCGTCCGGTGTGATTTGGAATCCGTAGGCAATCTCCCCGTTCTGTGCCGCATTCACGCGCGGATACACAACGTACGGCGTTGACCCTGTCAGAAGATTGTCTTGCCAGATATTCGGAGGGATCACTGTAATCGCCCCGCCCATGTGCAGATGCACGGCTCGTGGCGCATTCCAGTCCAGCTGCACACGGGGACCCCAGCCGTTCCAGCTTGTCTGATAGGTGGGCTGAGGATTGATCAAGTACTCTTGCCCAACACCCGCGGGCGGAAACGGATTCAGAAAACTCGACGTCCGGTTCGCCCGCTCCGAAATCGGCGTGTAGACCTCGTACCGCAGTCCATAGTCGAGCGTCCAGTGCAGAGTGATCTTCCACGTGTCCTCGAGGTAGGCGTTCACATCGTTTCGATTGATCGCTGCCGGTCCAATATGCGCGCCGTTCGATGCGTGAGGCGGCGCGACTGCGATCGTGTATCCATACGGATACCCGAGCAACAGACTGCTCAGCGTGTCTGGTAGAGGCTGACCCACCTGCACGTCGTGCTGTCCACTCGCAGAAGGGATGAACGCTAGGGAATAAACCGTCCCGCCGCCGAAATCATATTCTCCGTTCGGGCTGATCCCAAAGTATGTCGTGTCCCGATTCAGCCGGCCCTCCACACCCCATTTCACTGCGTGTCGCGCGGTCGTCCACGCAAAATTCAATTGTCCCTGGAACAGATTCCCAAACGATGAGATCACCGAACCCGCCGCACTGTTGTACGCCTCGTAAAGACCGTCATTGAACTTGAGAGCCGGATCGGTGTGGTTCGGCGTCACAAAGGAAGGCGTTGTCCGCGTGAGACTCAGCGATGCCGACCAGAGAAACCGTGGAGAAACGGTGCGCGTGTATTTGATCACTCCGTTCCGCTGGCGATCCACATACGTTACGCCGAAGCTCGGATCAAGCAGTGTCTGATCCGGATTTGTGGTCGGTCCCGTCAGATTGTCGTAATTGAATCGACCAAATAGTTGTCCTTTTGTCCCCAATTTCTGATCGATGCGAACAGAGAATTGATCTGCATTCGTCACCACATTCGATGGTGCAGCGTACGTACGCGCACCATACGCGCCTGTGGGATTATTGGGCAGTGGATAGTGCGCAAGTACAGCACCAATCGCCGGGTTTACTCCCGGGCTATTCGGATTCCCCGCTATTTGCAGCGTGTCCGTGCTGCCGTCCAGGTACGTCACCACGTCCTGGCCCTCCCTCTCTGCCGCCGTAGGCACGGCCAGCACCTGGGTCGTTCCCAACACCTGCCTGAATCCCTGATACTGCACAAAATAAAAGGTCCGGTCCCGCCCGTCATAAACATTCGGCAACACAATCGGGCCACCGTTCGTAAATCCGAACTCGTTCCTCCGGAACGGGGGTATCCGGCCTGGCTCGGCAATCGACGGATGATCGAAATAATTCCGTGCATCGAGAGCAGAGTTTCTTAAGAACTCGAAGAAGGACCCGTGAAATCCGCCTTTCCCAGATCGTGTCACGATGTTCGTGAAACCTGCCGCGCCTCGCCCGATGTCGGCCGGCATCCACCCCGAG
>Ga0208190_1000215_pt1 | contig 23571 bp, 26 predicted proteins | sample June2015DPH_13_1_FD_184708 | JGI IMG/M metagenome (GOLD analysis project Ga0208190, IMG submission 184708) | Peatland microbial communities from SPRUCE experiment site at the Marcell Experimental Forest, Minnesota, USA - June2015DPH_13_10... | ecosystem: Environmental > Terrestrial > Soil >... | reverse complement strand
ACTAGTCAGCCGTCCCGGTGATTTCGTTAACGCGAATCCGCTTCTGAGGATCGGTGTAAGTCCAGCGGAAAGGTTTTGCTAATTTGGCATAAGCTTCGATGTACTTGCGTAGCTTTCGTGCCAAATCCGCAACGGAAGTGAAGATTCCGCGGCTGATCACGTCACGCTGGATCTTAGCGAACCACAACTCCACTTGGTTCAACCAAGAGGAATAGGTGGGAGTGAAGTGGAAACGAACTTTGGGATGTTGCGCCAAGAATTGCTCTACTGCTTTGGTCTTGTGGGCCGAAAGATTGTCCAGCACGATGTGGATTTCCTTCGCCCACCGCGTCTTGCTGAGCAACTGATTCAGAAAGGCGATGAACTCGGCGCTGGTGTGCCGCTTGGCCGTTTTGCCTTCTACTTTGCCGGTCTTCACATCCAGAGCCGCATATAACGAGAGCGTGCCGTGACGGTAGTACTCGAAGCCATGCCGTTCCGCTCGGCCCGGCGACAACGGCAATACCGGGTCGAGCCGATCCAGAGCCTGAATCGCCGTCTCTTCATCGAGGCAAAACACGGCTGCATGCTGCGGCGGATGCAACTATAGACCGATGATGCCAGCCGCTTTGCTTTCAAAATCGGGATGGTTGCTGGCCCTATACCGTTCCAGTGGGTGCGGTTTCAGTTGCGCTTGGGCCAGAATCCGCTGCACCGTGGACTTACTGAGCGCCAACTCGCTCGCCAGTTTCCGGCAGGACCAGTGCGTGCTGCCGTCCCCTGGTTGTTGCTGCACTCGCCGGATCACGCGGGCTTGCACCTTCGGCGTCGCTGCCCCCGGCTTGCTGCCCAGATGACGGCTTTCCAAGCCCGCCAATCCGTCTCGTTCGAAGCGCATCTTCCAGCGGGCGATGGTGGGCAAACTGGTTTTCAGGCTTCTGGCAATCTCGCGATACGTACTGCCATCGGCCAAAGCCAGGATGAGTCGCGCCCGAAACACATCTCCGGCAGGCAGGCTTCGTGATTGCGCCCAGCGTTGTAAGTCCTCTCTTTGTTCGGGCATCAGTTTGAGCAAGCTTCGATTATCCGTCATGCCGGATAGACGGTCGAAACACGCTTACGTTATAACTGGGACACTATACTAGGGCCTCCTCTGAGGGCGATTCACCATTCGAGGACTTTCCTGCATCTCACTTTGGGGTGTAAAGTTCTTGATGCAGGCGAGACTTTCCTATGCGATTGTTGGTTGTAGAAGATGATGTATCCATTCAACAGTTTCTGAAACGGGCCCTTGTAGAGGCCGGATATCAGGTGGATACGGCGGGCACTGCGAAAGCGGCGGAAGCCTCCGCCTTGGAAGGTACTCACGATGCGTTCATCATCGATCTTGGCCTTCCGGACCTGGATGGGTTGGACCTGATTGCCCGTTGCCGCGCCCAAGGTAATTCGGCACCAGTTTTAATCCTGTCAGCCCGGCGTTCTGTCGACGAGCGTGTCCGGGGACTGGAACAGGGGGGAGACGACTACCTTACGAAACCATTCGCTCTACCGGAGCTGCTGGCAAGACTGAGAAATCTTCTGCGCAGGTCCGCGGTTCCACAGATTGACTCTGTGCATCTGCAGGCCGCTGACTTGCAACTTGACCTGGTTCGTCGCGAAGCACGACGGGGCGATCACTTGCTGCAATTGACTCCACAGGAGTTTTCTCTGTTGGAATATCTTTGCCGTAATGAAGGTCGCGTGGTAACTCGCACCATGATTCTGGACCACGTTTGGCGGATGCGGATTGATCCCGCAACTAACGTTGTGGACGTCCATATTTATCGTCTACGCAGCAAAGTGGACCAGGACACGCCTCGACCTCTGATCCACACAATTCGTGGCGTGGGCTATGTTCTCAAACATGCCTAAGAACTTACGCTCCACTGCCGCATGGCGGATTTCGATCTGGACAACTCTGGCCTTCGCGCTTGGAACCGCCGGGGCCTTCTCCATCGTTTATTTCCTTGTCGGACAGGGTCTGCGGGAGCGGAGCGACACTTGGCTTAGCGGCGAGGCTGAGGTTCTAGCTCAGGTCTCAGCCGATACTCCGAGCGACCATCTCTACAAGCGGATCGTGCGAGAGGTGGCTGAGCTTGCAACTCAGGAAGTACCAGATGAACGCAATGCCCGCGGCGAAAGGCTGAACTCTGTCTTCTTCCTGGCAACCGATCCTCTTAACAGCGAGGCTCCGTTGTGGGTAGGCCCCAGCTCGAAGGATGCTTTTATTACCGCAATTCAGCGGGCGAAGCTGATTCCCGGACCTCCGAAGACCGTAACCGTGGAAGGATATCGACAAACCTTTCGAGTGGTGGTGAAAGCGCAAAACGGAAGGAACGTTTATCTGGGGTTATCGGATCGTGGTGCCAAACATCTGCTGCACACGTTGGCGCGCCGTTTTCTCATGCTTTGGGGGGGCATGTTCCTGCTCGGCTTCGTAATCTCCTACTGGAGCGCACGTCGTACGCTGCACCGTGTGGAGCGGATTACGGAAACTGTCGCCCGAATTGGCACCGAAGGTTTAGAGGAACGCTTGCCTGAACCAGTGAATTCGGATGAGATTTCGCGACTGGCCAAGACTTTTAATCACATGCTGGACCGGCTCCAGTCTTCGGTGAATCAGCTTCGCACGGTTACTGGCGGTATTGCACACGACCTCAAGAGCCCAGTGACCTTGATTCGTGGAACACTGGAATCCGCATTATGTAATGAGGGAAATGAAAGGTGGCGTGACTCGGTTGGGGAGGCGATCGAAGACTTGGATAGACTCCTGCACTTGCTGAACACCACGCTGGATCTCGCGGAAGCGGAGGCGGGCGCGCTTCACATCGATCGCGGGCCAGTTGATTTTTCCGATGTCGTGCGACAACTGGTAGACATTTACCAACCGGCCATGGCCGAGCACCGTCACGAAGTGACGACTGACATCGAAGAGCATGTGGTTGTGGATGCCGACATAACCTTGCTGAATCGTGTGGTGAGCAATTTGCTTGAAAACGAATTGACGCATTTGCCAGCGGGATGCCGAGTGAAAATCCGGCTAGGCTCACAACAAGGGTCAGCAGAATTAGTGATTGAAGACAATGGTCCGGGATTCCCACCTGATATCGGCAGCCGGGTTTTTAAGCGATTCGTAAAAGGAAAAGATTCTCCCGGCCACGGCCTAGGACTTGCCTTCGTGGATGCAGTTGCCCAGGCGCATGGCGGCGGCGCGTGGGTCTCCGATCGTCCGGGAGGCGGAGCTGTTGTAACTTTGTCGCTGCCGATCAGCGTACTCCAAGCGGCATAAACGCGAGACATTTTCAGCTTGCGTCGCGAATCCCTCCGCTGACAGCTCGGCGACGGGCAAGCGTCCACCCGATCAACGGTCCAGTCGCCGTTTACCGGGTCGCAAGGAAGAGTAGTACCACCAGCACCAACGCTACGATGGACAGCTGAAAGATATGTGCTGCCGTGCCTTCGTCGGGTTGGGGCGGCTGAGTGTACCCGATAAGCACCTTAAGCAATGCTGTAAGAGACAAGACGACTAGAATCTTGCCGCTAGCGCGGTTGATTCGCTGGCCATGCATGGCCTCACTCCCTTCCGGATTCTTGTCACCGATTCGACTGGCTGCAACTCAGCGTTAACCAAAGGCGTCAGCCTCTTGGGGCTCAATGCACAAACAGTTTGTTGCGCACATCCGGCCAGAACTCTTTTGTCACGTTGAAGAACGTATCCAGGGCTATTTGTTGTACCCACTTGTTCGCCGTGTTTCCAAAGGATCGATCTGCGGCCGGATAATAGAGGTTGGAAATGCCTGCGGCTACGGCGTTTCCAGCCAGTTCCGATGTGTTGAAATGATTGCGGCCGTCATCGCCCGGAGTGATAAATTCCCAGCCTATGGAATATCCAGTTTCTCCTCCAAAAGCCGCCGGCGCCTTTTATGAAATAGCGAGGGTCCTGATGGAGGGCGACTGGAAATAAACCCTCGGTCATGATGTTGCCGATTGCTTGATCCGCAAATGCCCCTGCGTAGTATTTGCCAAACCCCTGTGCTCCCGTACGAAAGAGCTGTACTGCTGCTGCGCCAATGGATGTCCCTGCAAAAATGCCAGCCACTAGAAATGCTGACGGATTGAAAGAGTCGTCCAATGAAACCTTCATCTTTTCGCCAGGCGTTGCCGGGTTTATTTCAGCCGGGTTTTCGTCCGAGCGATAGTTCGGGATGATCCAAAAGATGTGATTCTTATTCGGTTCACCCTGCTGATTGTGCGGTCTAAGGTTCGATGGATCCGATTGAGTTCGACTCACACTCGGAGCATCCGGTAGAGCTCACGTTTCCTGCCCAGCAGTTCACATACCCGCAAACAGAGAGTTCGCGGAAATGTAAGTGTAAGAGCAAACACATGGTTGACACATTGAATCCCCAGCTCAGCGTGACTTCGCCACTTTATCAGCAAATTCTCAGGCGGCAAGTCCTCGTTCCTTCGTCCAGGGCGGATTACTGCCGGTTAGCCCGTAAAAACGAAGCCGCTCGCGCGGCGCACGCTGCCGCGTGCATAGAGCCAAGCGTCGGAACTGTCCTTTTGAAGAACGGATGGGGCCGGAGGTAGGACGACGCAGGTGGTTGCGAGAACTGCTACATGGCGAAAATCAATAATGTCGTTTTGGCCAAAGTCCCCGTCTGGCAGGGCTTGTCAGGCAGAAATCGATTGAATTCCCATAGCACCCCGCGTCCGCCGCACCCGCGAGCGGCTTCCTTCTGACGGCTGTATCGAAAGCGAACTCCCGAGGTCGAGGCTAACCGGAACCGTCGTGCCGTTCGCTTCCGATGCAGCACTAACGTGATAAGGGAGCGAGACAGGAAGGCAAACTGTTTTGAGGGTTGTTCGCTTCTGGACAACGGAGTTCGGAAACGAACATCGAGCAGCCCTTCTTGCCGGTATTAATCAGGCCGTAGGCGAACAGGCCAAAATCCATCAGCGTGTGACCGAGTATGCAGGGAATGAGCGATCCGGTCGACCAGGCGATAAGCCCCAGCATATGCCTGCGCCAAATATGATCGGGACCATCCCTCCCGTCGCCCAGTCTTTCGTGAGATGCCGTTTGAAATCATCTGAAACCACTCTGACCTGCCTCGTCACTGGGGGGCCTCGCCTTCGACAATAAATAGGCGGCTCTTGGTTGAGTTTTGCCTGAACGGCCTGATCGCCGCATAGGCTGGCGAATCATACCACTCACGCGCTTTCTGCACGCTGTCGAAACCGATTACCACGATGTAGCCCTTTGGCGGTTCGCCCTCGAGAGCCTGGACATCGCCGCCCCGAACGACATAGTGTCCATTGAAAGACGCCACTATTTGCGGCGCCTTCTCACCATATTTTTGCAAGGTAGTGGGGTCCGTCACCTCGACTTCCGCGATGACGTAGCCAGGTGGCCTTTTCGCTAGCTGCGCGTGAATCGCCCCGGCGCCAGCAACACCCATCGAGAGGCCAGCCAGCGCTGCCAGCGCCAGTTTGAGGTGGGTCTTCATAGGTTCATTCTCCTGTGTGTTTCTGCGAACAAGCAATAACCCGTACAACGGAACACAACTCGTAAGGCAAAGTCGAACGATTACTCTAAGAGCTACGTTGGATCCGGCACTACTTCATGGGCGAAAAATCCGTCGGACGCATGAACGTCGAGTCCATTCTTTCCACCAGCTTGTTGGCCTGCTCGGATTTGATCACTTCTTGAAACTCTGGATCGGCCATCATCGCGTTCCAGTTCTTTTTCGCTTCCTCCTGGCTGGGATGAGCCAAGATATCGACGAATGTATTGTCCCAATCGGGAGCACCCTCGGGTACCCAGTCACCCACAACCTTCAGATCGTGTTTGGCAAGTAGCTTTGAAGTCGTGTCGCGAAATCGGGACTCCAGCGCCGGCAGTTTCCCCGGCACAACATGATAAACGCGGAGCTCGAAGACGCGATTGCTATCGGCCCTCACTTGATTCACGTGCATCAAGCGGACGGTCACGAGCGATCCGGCTCCGAAGCAAACCAGACCGATACCGAAAACGGTCCAGCGGTTCAATTTCCAAAAGTTGATTTTCATAGCTACCTTTCTGCAGCAAATGCTGAGTCCGCGATGAGGTTCAATGGTCCCGAGCCAGTCCCTACGTAACAGCTCCTGGTCGTTTTAAGTGTGCAAGAAGTGTCGGCGTGATGATGACCGCCAGAGGCCCGAGTGTGAGAAATCCAAACTGATACCACCACGGCACCGGTATGCTGCAAACCTTTACGTCGATCAAAATGGCAACCGTAATCATTACGATCAGCGCTAGAAAAGTCGTTGTACCACGGCGAATTCGAGCAGCGACGCAACCACCGATTGCGGTTGTCGTGAGGAACACAATCGGCGCAAGAACGACATAGGTCGCTTGATCTGGGGCAACTAACTTCCAGATTATCCAGTCCGCAGCAAACTTCAGCGTTCCCATGAAGATGTACACGCCCACAGCGATGCTCATGCTGATGAAGCAACCTCTGCTCCGCAGCGAGCACCAGAACATGGACGGCACCGAACGACAGGTTTGACTCCAAAACCAACGAGACGCGGTGAATCGCGATGGGGATTCGATGCGAAGCCTGTATTCTTCGATCAGGTCGCCCAATACAGCCTCTCGATAGGGGTCCGGCAGAAGAGATTTGAGAAGCCAGCAAGCGAAAGTCGGCGGCGAACAGCGCCTCATATCGTCCCCCAGTGGCCTTTCAACCCAGCCGTCATGCTGCGAATAGTTTGATTGGATATTTGCAGCGCCCGTTTGCCTGCCGCCTCGACGCGAAAGAGTCGTTTCGCACGGCCCCCGCGCTCCGGCGTCGGGTCGCCAGTAAATGAGCTGACATAGCCTTTTGCCTCGAGCCGCTCCAAAGTCGCGTACACGGCGCCGATAGAAAGATTGCGACCGGTACGTTCTTCAATCTCGCGTCGCACGATCATTCCATGAGCGTTACCATCCAGACGCACAAGGGCGAGCAGGATTATGTGTTCCAGAGATCCGAGAAGTTCTCCCCGCTTCATTTCTTATGCAATATAGAACAAATAGACCGGAGAGGGCAAGAGCCAGTTATGATAAATCGCACCTGGCCGGAAACAATCCTCTTTGGCCATACGCGGGCGGACGCGAAAATGGCCGGAAAACAGGCCTCGCGCAACCAAGAATCTGACAGGGTTTTTGGCCAAGGACGCGAAAACCTCCGAAGGCGTTCCGTGGTTACAAAACGGATGTTCTCACGAATAGGAAAGGAACATAATCTGCACTAAGCTTTGAATGTCGGATGCCGAGGCCATGTGTACGCAAAACGAAGATGAACCGGCGACCAAGGGCTGCATTCGGCGTATCAAGGCACAATTGACCGAGGAAACCCGAAGGATGGACAGGACAGCAACTCGCGCAAAGTTCGGCCTGGACTATCTTGCGACGGAACGCACTTTCACAATGGGCATCGATCGGCGCTTTACGGCGGAAATGGCAAGGCGGTTTTGCCGGCGCCGCGTTTTGGAAACATGCACCGGAGGGGGATTTACGACAATTGCACTGGCGCGGGTCGCCGCACATATAGTGACGGTGGAAATTGAACCAGCCCACCAAGTACAGGCCAAACATAACTTGGCAATGGCCGGCCTGGCAGATCGCGTCGTGTTCGTGTTAGCGGACATCATGGACGAGAAGACGTGGAACCGGCTGCCACCAGTGGACGCGGCCTTCCTCGATCCGGACTGGGCGGTAACCGGTCCTGCCCATGTTCACCGTTTCGTGCACTCCTCAACCCAGCCGCCCGCTGATGCGCTGCTAAAAAGGACTTTCTCTGCTACCCCAAACGTGGCTCTGGTCCTGCCTCCCGCCCTGAATGTTTGCGAGTTCGACAGTCTTCCGCCTCACGAACGCCAGAAGCTCTATATGGATCAGAGCCACGAGCTCTACTGCCTGTACTTTGGTGAACTCGCCATCTCACTGGGCGATACCGAATTCCGTGTGTGATACGGCGTGCAGCAGCGTGGGCTGTGAACTGAGGACTTTGATAGCCTCATTCGTCGTCGGTTTTCTTTGCCTTGCCGCGCATAAGGCCGATATTGACAACTACAGCCGGGTGAAGTGTGCAGCCTTGCCGGAAGGACACGACGCCTTCAGCCCAGCGCTTCAAATGCGGTGATGATAATGTCTTCGGTTATCAGTTCCGGGGTTTGAAAATACGTGAAGAGCTCGCCGCGTTCTGTTTTGTCAGATGGGACCGCATCGGCTCGTGCGTCAGCGCGTACAGTTGAAATGCAGTCGCTGCGGCAGCCTGACTTCGACGGGCCTGTGCCTCTTTGGCTAGCGTCTCGCCCTATCGGCGCATGGCGAAAGAATTACTGAAGGTTGTACCCGCGAAAGAACTGCCCCCCTGCGGAACCGGAGGCTGCGACCGTTCACGTCGATGCGACGCTCGGACATGCCATCAACTCCTTTGATCCCGACAGTACTCTTGGCAGGTCCGAGCCGTGAGTTGTCGCGACGGATCTACCAACAGCCAACTCAGCGCACCAACGATGCACAACCCAGCCGCCACCAGAAACGACGTCTTCCAACCGAATCGAGCTGCGATCCACGGAGTCAGAGTCGCTGTAAGCGCCGCTCCGATCTGGTTCCCCATATTCATAAAGCCTGATACAGAGCCCGAAGACGCACCGGCCATATCGGCCGTTACCGACCAGAAAGAACTCTGCGACAAATACAGCGCCCCTGCCCCGCCTGCGAGTACGACGCTGGCCAGTCGCGCGCTTTGCACCTGCGAGCCGAAAGCGATAAATATTCCGGCAACTGTAATTGCGAATGCCGCAAGACCACATCGTCCAACGCGCGGTCCAAGCCATTTGGTGAGCCGATCGTTGATGGCTCCTCCCAAAAGGCAGCACACCAGCATGGCCAGAAACGGCAACATGGTGTAGAACGCGCTCGCTTTCAAATCCAGGCCGCGCACTTTGGCGAGATAACGATAGAACCAGCTGAAGAAAATCCATGCGACGTACCCGTAGCAGAAGTAGCTAAGCGTAACAGCCCAGACTTCTTTGCTTCGCACGACGCACCCCCAGGACACCAGCGCTTTCCGATCGTGATTCAATTGCGATTGCGTCAGACCGGAACGAATCAAATTCAACTCAGGAGCTGACACACCGGCATGTTCGGCGGGCGTATCGCGAGCACACAGGAACCAGATCGCCCCGGCGGCGAATCCGATGATGGAGCAAACCCAGAACGAAGACCGCCAGCCATAATGGACCATAATGTAGGTGATGATTAACGGCGTCAGGCCGGCGCCCGCTCCCACGCCGGCAAAGATCCAACCGTTCGCAATGCCGCGCTCCGTCGTCGGGATCCAGCGCGCGATGAATTGATTAGCCGATGGGTAGATGACAGCTTCTCCGGCGCCCAGAAGAAAGCGCACGGCAACAAAAACGAAGAGCGCCCCTGCAATATTCGCGGGAACCAGCGCGGTCAGGGCAGTGAAGATTCCCCACCAGACCACGCCCCCAGTAAGCACACGACGCGGCCCGTAACGGTCAGCAAGCCTGCCCCCGACGGTTTGGAACAGCGCATAGCCGACCAGCATGGCACTGAACACTTTGCCCAGTTGCACATCGTTGAGATGGTAGGCCTCGGCGATGGACCCGCCGGCAATGGAAATGTTTACCCGATCGAGATAAGACACGGCGCTGAGAATGAACAGCAAGAAGACCAGGAACCAGCGCACGCGGCTCGTGGTAGGACGGGTCATAGCGGACTCTTCATCGGTCACGCCGCGTGTTCGCGCAGAAGCCGCGAAAGTTGCTCGGCCACAATTTTCTCTTCGCCGGGTTGCAGCATGAACGAGTTCATGGCCAGCCCGGGTCGTCCCTCGCCGGCTCCCATCACGATGCTCGGCTTGGAGCCGCGCAACAGCTTTGAAGCTTGCTCGGGCGTCAACGAAATGCGGGCCGCGTCCCACGTGATGCTAACGTGCGGCACATGATTGGCAATGTCCGGCACAAAGAACGAGGTGCTCACCCCAGGAACTTTCGTGACTTCGTTCGAAATCGACTCCAGCCGGTTCCGCCATTCTCTGGCAAGAGCCTCATGGTCTTCCGCGAGAAAAAGTTCGAGCGCCTTGACCATACCGACGATTTCTTCTTTGCCCACTTTTTGACTGCGGCCCAGCGTGTCCTCGTGCGGACTATTGTTGAGCAGCGCATTCGCTACCGACTCGGTGCGGCCGAGCAACAAGCCAGCACACTGCGGCCCGCGAATCGCTTTACCGCCGCTGAAGGTCACCAGGTCATAACCCATGTGGGTGTAGTCCCAAAGATGAGACACTGGCGGCGTATCGGCTGCCGCGTCATTCATGCAGGGAATGTTGTACTGCTTGGCCAGCTTGACCCACTCGTCAACCTTGATCTGTCCGGCGGCGTTGGCGAAGTTGGTGAAGTGCATCATCGCCGTGCGGTCATTGATTGAGGCTCGCAATTGATCTACCGTTTCGATTTCGATGAGCTTGATCCCCGTGGATCGAAGTTGGTGATCAAACGGGTTGCGATGCGACTTCTGAATAATCACCTCCGACTTCATGCCGGTGAGATCGGGTAATTGCCGGATCAGGGCTTCGTTGCCGCCAGTCAGAATGCCCGCGAGTCCCGACTGAATCGCCGCCGCAGCGCCCGACGTCACCAACGCGGTGTAACCATCCGGTAACTTGAGCATCTCCGCGATACGTTTTCCAGCAGCTACTTCCAACTCCGGGATGCTGACAAAGTGGCGTCCGGCCATTGTCATGACAGCTTCAAGTTGTGGATGGGGGAGGGAACCGCCCAGCATAGTCATGGTTCCCTCGCAATTGATCACCGTTGTAACGCCAAGCTCTTCGTAGGGATTGCCGGTCTGTCCAAAACCGCTCACGCGCGCGCTTGCCCCCGCGGCGGGCTGATTCCAACAGAATAATTTACGGGGAGCCAGAATTGAGCCTGCAATCACTCCCACGCTGCCGAGAAAACTGCGACGACTCCATTTCGAGTTGAGACGCATGAACGAAGCTCCTTTGCCGCTCACTTGCGGATGACGGCCGCGATGCAATTGATTTCCACCAACGAGTCTCCCGGCAGGGCAGCAACTGCTACGGTTGTGCGCGCTGGGCCACCGTGGGGGAAATAGGTCGCGAAGACTTTATGCATTCCGTCCCAGTGTTCAATCTTCACAAGGAAGACACTTACTTGAAGAATGCTGTCCATGTCTCCGCCGCCTATTTCCACGTGTTTCTTGATCTTATCCATGACCATGCTGGTGTGGGATTCGATCGACCATTCTTTGGGATCTCGCGCATCGTGGGCGCCCTGCCCGGCGACATAAATCAAACCATTATGGACAATCACCGGCATGATGACGTCTTTTTCGCTGCCCGGCTTGCCTTCGCTATTGAGCTTGCGGATTCCGCCCGCATCCGACGCGGCGGAACTCTGAGCCATTACTCGATCGGGCAACACGGCTGCACTAAATCCCAAAGCGGAAAGCAAGGAAGCGCACCGCATGGCAAACGTTCTGCGAGTATAGGTCAAGTTCATAGATCTCCTCCTTCAAATTTAGCCTTCTGCATCGGCGTGCAACTCAAGGCAATGCGAAGCTGAAAATGTCACTCCCTGCGTCCAGTGGCGACGTACCGCTTGCCCGCGATGGCATAGCCTATGGGAGACGCGCTGATTTCTTGTTCATTATTGAAGTGCTACAGCGGCCTGCCGGGTCGCGCGTCTGCGGCCTCGAAGGAACGGCATCGTCCCCGAAAAAATAACAAGCCGCTAGACGTGGCCATGGTTCCTCCCGAAGCGCGAGCTGCGCCCGTTTGTGGATACGTCCCCGCAATCGAATTCGTATCCAGATTGAAGGCCATCAGAACCTTCTGCGAAGTCTCGCTGGGGATGCGCTTTAGTCCGGTCGAGTAATTGCCTTGGCCCTCCCGAAAAGCCTAAGGAACATTCCGTCGGTGCGATGGAGCACGTATACGTATCCATTGCGGTTTGTTTGTAGGACCAGTTTCCGGGCAGCTCCCTGATAAACCGCGTCGATCTGGATCGGGGTTTCAAGAGCGCGGTGATGTTGTAGTTCGATCGGAAGTAACAGCCATGAGTAGCAGCTCAATTAAAAAATTCGCAGAATGAAAGTGCGAATTATCTGATGAAAATCAATTTTTGGCAAGCAGATATCTTCTGTGTCCTAGAGCCTTCCGAACTTCTTGACCGCTTGTACGATCGATTTCATCTGTTCGATGACGGCATACATCGAGTGCTCTTTGAAATCCATTTGTTGCGCGAGGGATAACACCTCGTGAGCCTTGGCTCTGGGGACGACCACGACCCCATCGCTGTCTGCCGCCACGATGTCGCCTGCATTTACGCTCACCCCGTCGCAGGTCACCGGAATCTGGGCCCCCCCGAACCGATAGTGATGAACAGAAGTCGAAGGCACGATACCCGTCGCATACACGGGGAACCCGATCTTTCGCAAATACGCCACGTCGCGCACCCCTCCATCGATCACAGCTCCGGCATAGCCGCGTGCGGCCATGGCGGTGCCCATCAGTCCTCCCATGCCGGCAATGTCCTCGCCATCCTCGACCACCATCACGTAAACGGAATCGGTTGAACCCTGATCAATGGCCTCCAGCATTCCATCCAACCCGGCGGGATCAGCGTTGCCTTCGTCCTTCTTGAGCAGAACGGTCCGCGCAAGGCCGGCAAACTTCGTGGTGAAAATCGGATGCATGCGGTGGCTCATATACATGCGTTTGCCGGTCAACTGCTCCAGCGCATCCGAGACCGAAGCCACTTCGACCCTTCGAAAATCTGCAATCAAGGCATCGTCGGCTCGGGCATCCGTTGGCTCTGTGCCTCCCTGCGCGCACAGCCGTGCGGCTCCGCACAAGATGGCAGCCAAAAAGGCGGTGGATAGGACGAATGCCGCGGTGGTGTGGGATTTTACAAGGCGACGAAACTTGTTCATTGCGTACTCCTCAATGTATATATGTGCGCGGACTCTAACACTGTTTTTCGGTGCGTGGAAGAGCCAATCTTTTATCACGAAGGAGAACAGAAATGAAAACTACCACCCGGATGAATACTGCTCGTCTCTTCCTCTATGCTTTTGCCATTGCACTAATCCTGGGCGTTATGGGGCAGAGTGCCGATGGCCAGGAAAGGAAAGCGGTGAATCTATCGGCCGCCAGAGGACTTCCTTTCAGCGACGCGATCATCGCGGGAAATAATCTGTACATAGCGGGTCAGGAGGGTACGGATGATTCTGGCAAATTGGCCGCTGGGGGGATTGGTCCCGAGACGACCGCGGCACTCGAGAATATTCAGAAGGTTATTAAGGCTGCTGGGTTCGAAATGAAGGACATTGTCAACGTCACCGTCTATCTCGCCGATATTCATGAATTCCCGGACATGAACAAGGTCTACAAGAGCGTGATGCCTGATCCCAAGCCGGCCCGCGCGACGATTCAGGCAGCGGCCCTGGTGAACAATGCACGAATTGAGATCTCCGCTATTGCCGTGAAGCAGAAGTGAGTTGTCCTTGGTGGAACAGGTATCTGCTTTCAGCATACAAAACGGTTGACATGCCTACTGTGATTTGAGATAAACCCTCATTCCGACGTGGAAACGAACTTTTCAGAATCGAGCCATAGGTTTCACCAGATGAAGTTCGAGTGGGGGTTCACGAACCCCACTGGCGAAATCAACTCTCGTCAGTTCGGGCTCGTTACGTCAGCGAGGCCAGGACGCATTCCACAGCTAGGTTTGAAGTTTTTGTTTTGAAGACCGAGTTAGCCGCAGCTTAGCTCGCTGTTCTGTTTTGGTTGTTCGGATGCTCTCAAATTCCAAGCCCATCTATGCGCTCGCAGCCGTTCTGGTAGCGACGTGGGGCTTGAATGGCACAGTCGCAAGTGCACAAACTCGACGGCAAAATCCCCAGCAGCAAGACGTCAATACTGCTTCGACCCGCGGCAAGCAAACTTTCTCCTCGACATGTGCCGGGTGCCACGGTCTGGATGGCAGAGGTGGCGAACGCGCGCCGAACATTGCGGAGAATCCAAGAGTGCAGCGCCTTTCTCACGCAGAGATCGCACGTATTATCGAGAACGGCCTGCCTGGCACTGGGATGCCCGCCTTTCGCTCCCTTGGACATTCTGATATCAACGGGGTCATAACCTACCTTCGTACCCTTCAAGGGGCAAAGAAGACCGTCAAGCTGCCCGGTGATGCGAAGCGCGGGGAAACAATTTTCTTTAGAAAAGCGGGATGTTCCGGCTGCCACATGATTGGCGGAAAGGGTGGCTTTATCGCTTCTGACTTGTCAGGGTACGCTCGCAGTCATGCCGTCGAACAAACTCGAACCGCGATCATCAGTCCCAGCCCGGGCAACCGGAAGCCATTAATGGTGACAGCGACCATGCGCGGCGGTGAGAAATACGTCGGCCGAATTCTTAATGAGGATAATTTCTCCCTGCAATTGCAGACGCTGGATGGTACGTTTCACTTCCTGTTGAAAGCAGATAGCGAGATGCTGACGTTCAGCTCGCAAACGGCGATGCACATGGATTATGCTTCCACCCTAAGTCCGAATGAATTGGACGACGTGGTCAGTTATTTGATGAGTGTGTCCAACCCAAACGCCGCAGGAACTCCTACGAAAGTGGAGGAAGAGGAGTAGTTGAGCCGCTCGTCCTCGGTTCGCGACTCGAGCGAGAGGGTATCTCAACGAGATCAAGAAAAATGGAACGGGTGTTCTCATGAAGCGCAGCGTGAAAGTCCTCCTCCGTCGTTCATGGTCATCATACTGCTCGTTACAATGAAAACGTCAGATGTGCTGTCCGCGTGTCAGCTATCAGGCAGCTGGTGATTTGAAGAGACGTCGAAAAGAAATCGGGGGGAGGCGGTCACCTCTCTTCGCACGATCCACGCATGGTGGTAGGGTTGGCCAGCGCGCGAAAATCGATTGCCATGAGATCATTTGGCTTGGATCCAGCGGATGCCAGCAACACTTCACAGATCTCCCCATCGACTGCTATATCACAATTCACGAAGGCGTAGAAAAGTGGACTAATTCTGGCGCCTTTTGACACTTCCTACTTCTCTCAGACCAGCCACCGCCAAATCTTCACGGTATAATCAATGTCCTGCCTATGCGAGCCTTGCTTCTCTTGTGGACGGGATTGCTCTTAGCCCCGTTGCTGTTTGAACAAGCTGTTCGTCCGGCGGGTTCGCCGTCGCTGCAAGCTCAACAGCAGAAGACAAAAACACCACCCCCGCAATTCGAAGATGTCGCCCAAAAGGCCGGCCTTGTCGTCTCGCATATCTCCACTCCCGATAAGAAATACATCGTCGAGTCGATGAGCGGTGGTGTCGGTCTGATCGACTGCGACAACGACGGCAAGCTCGACATCATCGCTGTGAATGGATCCACTGTACAGCGATACCGGGAAGGCGGCGACTTGATGATCACGCTCTACCATCAGGATACCGATCCCAAGACCGACGATCTCAAGTTCACAGATATCACCAAATCTGCGGGCCTCACGCGCAAGGGCTGGGGGATGGGCGTAGCGGTAGCCGATTACGATAACGACGGCCTGCAGGACATTTATGTCACCGGCTATGGCGGCAATGCACTCTATCACAACCTGGGGAGTTGCAAGTTCGAAGATGTTACTGACAAGGCAGGCGTGGGCGCAGCCGGATTCAGCACCGGTGCTGCCTGGGCCGACTACGATCGTGATGGCAAAGTCGATCTCTTTGTCTCTCGCTATGTCCACGTCGATATGAATGACTTGCCGCAGTTCGGCAACGATCCGCGCTTCTGCCGCTTCAAGGGAGTGCTGGTGCAGTGCGGGCCTTGGGGAATGCCCGGTGAATCAGACTTGCTGTTTCATAACAAAGGCGACGGCACTTTCGAAGAGGTTTCGAAGAAGGCCGGCGTCGACGATCCGCATCATTACTATGGGTTGGGCGCGACCTGGGGCGACTACGACAATGATGGCTGGCCCGATCTTTACGTGGCGAACGACGCTGGCCCGAATTTTTTATATCGCAACAAGCATGATGGAACGTTTGAGGATGTTGGCCTGCTCGCCGGGGTCGCTCTGAGTGGCGATGGCATGGAGCAAGGTTCCATGGGTGTCGACTGGGGCGACTATCTCCACGAAGGCCGTCTGTCGATGCTGGTCACCAACTTTGTTGAGCAAGGTACCACGCTGTACCACAACCTTGACAAGGAAAATTTCGCCGATGTCAGCGTGCGCGCCAAGTTGATGAGGCCGACTTATCCGTTCGTATGTTGGGGCACCGCTTTTTTCGATATGGATAACGATGGCTGGCTGGATTTATTCGTAGCGAGTGGCCATGTCTATCCCCAGGTCGATACAATTCCCGGGGGAACACCTTATCGGCAACCAATGCTGCTTTTCCGCAATCATCGCGACGGAACCTTTGACGATGTTTCCCAGGCGCTGGCGGCCATGCCCCTACAATCCAGGCGTGGCGCGGCTTTTGGTGATATCAACAACGATGGCAACATCGACATCGTGGTGCTCAACGTGGGTGAGCCGCCTTCGCTGCTGCTGAATCATAACGACAGTGCGAACCATCGCGTGCTCTTCAAGCTGGTAGGAACGAAAAGCAACAAAGCCGCCATCGGTGCGCGCGTCACGGTGAAGGCAGGAACGCTGGTGCAGTTCAGTGAAGTTCGTGGTGGGTCCAGCTATCTTTCTCAGAACGACTTGCGCCTGCACTTTGGATTGGGCACCAGCGACCAGATGAATGAAGTAAGTATTCGGTGGCCCAATGGCGAAACTGAAGTTCTGCGCAACGTCCGCGCAGATTTCATCTATACGGCGGTCGAGGGCCAAGGCATCAAGGACAAAATCGCCCTGCCTGCTTTGCCGCAGCGGTGAAGCGTTTCGCTTGCTTGCAGTGCCACGTGAGAGGCTACCCCGCCTCTCGCGGCGTTCGAAAGGTTTGAACTAACGACCTCGATGCCATGTCCATTCCTCACCTCCGAGGTTTTGGAGATTGGGCCCGCAGACCCAGTCTCCAAACGTTAGGCAGAAATGCCGACTATCGTGCTCTGGTAGACAGCCTCGGTGATTCCAAGCTGGCAACGGCCTCGTTCGTCCAAATCCGCCAGTGTGCCGCGCCCTACAAAATTGACCTCGAAATTATCGGCAGGAAAATCCGGCGGGGTCTTTCCGGTGAGGAAGGAGCGCGTCTGTCTTTCGAGGTAAGCGCTGTTCTTTGGGCAGCCCGGCGCCGCGGGGATGTACATCACGTTGCTGTAGCCGGTTCCCCGGTGCTCGTTTTCGACGGCGTGAATCACATCGCAATGCCAGAAGATCGTGTCCCCGGGTTCCATCAGCGGGATCGACGAGAGCGCTTTCAGCAGAGGGCTGTGGTACTGATCGTTCACCGAAAGAGCTCTTCCCGGTTCGGCGCCGCAAAGGTCATCTTCGGGCACATCGTCCTGAATGGCCCGCAGCAGAACATAGACCATCGATTCGGCAATGGGAATCAGTTGCAGGGTTCCATCTCCCGGGCCCTGGCACGTAAGAGCGGTCCACCCCTGGAACGTGCGAAACATGGAGCACACCGCAGGCGAGTCCACTTCTTGCACCTGCGGACGAAAGGCGGCGTCGAAGGCGCTGTACTTCCGCCACTGACCTGCGAACACGTGGCGATAGACCTTGCGGAAGTTCTCCTCGAGCCAACGCTCGACGGAGCCGCCGTCTACGTGCGGCGAAAGACCGAGCGATGCCGAACCGGGCGGCCGGCGCCGGATGCGATCGGCATAAGCCGGAGCCTCATTCGGATTGATGAAACGCACCCCTTCGTTCTCCGACTGCCACAGATTGTTCAAAAAAACACGGACGTTAGTTAGTGACTCGGACTGCCGCGCCTCGACCTGGGGGCGTGACCAATAGATTCCATAGATTTGAGGTTTGGCCGATGACAGCGTTCCGAAGTACTTATCTTCAGCGCGATTCGCGAGCTTTGCGTCCAGGTTGTTCCTTTCGACATACGCCGCGATCTCATCATCCTATCCGACGGCTACTTCCTTGCTGAAAGTGCCGCGCACAACGCAGGCTCCGCGTGACCGGACCTTCCCGATGAGCTCTGCCTCCACCTTCCCGGATGCAATATCCGGGTATTGGACAATGGGAATGACGTGTCCCGATTCACGCTCGGTGACGATTTCTTCCACACGTCTCCGCATCTTCGCCGCTACCTCGCGGAAGACCTCTTTGTATTCGGGCAACGCTGCCCAAAGTTGTTGTTTCGTAGTTCGGATCGCCTCTGGGAGATTCTCAATCACCAAAGACATGTGGTTGCTCCTGCGCGCGAACTCAAAGGGAGCGAAGCTACTCCTGCGCGCGATGGCCGCAATTCTAGCGCATCCTGAGCAACTACAGCGATGAAACCTTGGCGCGGCTTGATAACCAAATGGAGTGAATCAAACTGAGTCCTGGGCTCTCCCGACGGCCATCACTGCCCTTACCGCTCGCTCAGTCCGTGCCGCATCTGGAACGAGATGGTTTACCTAATCACTGCGGAGAATCTGGCAAGAACTTCATCGAAATAGGCAAGAGGCACAAGCCTAAGGAAGCTATTGTTCGGTGTTCTAAAATCCACCACTGCCACTACGGCCTACTCCCATTGCCTGTCGCTCCATCTCAGGATGCAGAAATGGCGCAGCCAAGACAAGTTCCTTTCCGCTTTGCCCCGACCACCGGCCGGGCCCTACGCTGTTGAAAAACTCCTTCCCGCGAAATTCGCAAAAATAAAATCGCGTCAGGATGCTCTACAAACGACGTTCTCCGTTTTCCTATACATTCTCTTATCCCCAATTTCTCGCGGTTTCGAAGAAAATGGACTTTTCAACCGCCACGGCCATAGCACTCACGGAGTGCCCGAACCAAAAAACTCGCCCTTATTCGATCCCTAGTTGTCTCTGGATTTGCTCCAGCGACGCGCCCTTCGTCTCCGGAACCATTGTCATTACCCAGAGAAGCTGGAGCACCATCATGCCGGCGAAAAACGAGAAAACGTAGCCGATCGGGAAGGCGGAGACCATCTTCGGGAAGAAAGTGGTGAGTAAGGCGGCGAAGATCCAATGCGTGCCGCAGCCCAGGCTCTGGCCCTCGGCGCGATGGCGGTTGGGAAATATTTCGGAGATAAGAACCCAAATTACGGCTCCCTGGCCGATCGCGTGTGCCGCGATGAAGGCGAAGATGCAAACCGGCACGATCAAGAAGTGACCGGTAAAGAAGGCCCACGCGACCAGGCCAAGCGAAGTGATGTATCCCACCGAGCCGATATAAAGAAGAGTGCGCCGGCCTAGCCGGTCGATCAGCCAGAGTCCGACGAAAGTGAAAATCAGATTGGTGAACCCAATTCCGATTGATTGCAGCAGCGCTGCTTTTGCGCCCAGGCCGGTAAGTTCGAAGATGCGTGGCGCGAAATACAAAATCGCATTGATGCCGGACATTTGATTGAAGAAGGCAATCAGGATGGCGAGCAGGATCGGTTTACGAAGACGCATCGTCCAGAAATGTCCAGAGGACGATTTTTGTTCCGATGCGGTTGCAGCCATAATCTCATCGGCCTCGGCCACGATCTGTGTTTTCGGAGCCTCGGGCGCGATGCGGTGCAGCACCTCGAGTGCAGCTTCCCGATCCCCCTTCCGACTGAGGAGCCAGCGGGGGCTTTCCGGGAGGCCAAAACAAGATATCGCATAGAGCAGCGACGGAAACGCAGCCACGCCCAGCATCCATCGCCAGGCGTTGTCGCCGATCCCAGAGAGCAGCGCGTTCGATACGTAGGCGACTAGGATGCCAAAAACAATATTGAACTGGAACATGCCGGCGAGTCGCCCTCGATGCTTCGCCGGTGCGATCTCCGAGATGTACATCGGGGCAACCACTGTGGAGATGCCGATGCCCAGTCCACCGATGACTCGGGCGACGATAAATGTGGCAACGTTGGGCGCCAGTCCCGACCCTAGGGCGCCGACAAAATAAAGAACGCCGATCCAGAGCAGTGTGGCCTTGCGGCCGAACCGGTCAGCCGGCCAACCCCCAGCCAGTGCACCGACTACGGTGCCGTAAAGGGCCGAGGCCATGGCGATGCCATGCAATCCGGGACTCAGACCCCAAAGCGTTTGGATTGTTTTTTCGGCACCGGAAATTACGACCGTGTCGAATCCGAAGAGAAACCCCGCGAGTGCCGAGGTGAGCGACCAGAAGAAGATGCGAGCGTTCATAAGTGGGGAGAACGGTACTTACCTGATGTCACCATTCCTCGTGTGCACGCCAAGACTAGATTAGAAACTGGAAACAAGAAACTGAGAACTAGCTCCCCTTGGTCAGCAGATATCCCTTTTCCCGCCAGTCGCGAATGCCGCCGTCCATCGAGATGACGTTGGTATAACCCATCTTCTGCAGATTGTCGGCTGCCAGCGTCGAGCGGAATCCGCCGCCGCAATAAAGCACAATCTCTGCATCGAGGTCAGGCACCCGCGCCTCGATGTCGCGCTCGATGATGCCCTTGCCTAGGTGAATCGCCCCTGGCAGATGATCCTTGGCGAATTCGCTTTCTTCGCGTACGTCCACCAACAAAAACCTCTCGCCGCTATCCATTTTCTTTTTCACTTTCTCGACGTTCGTCTCGCGTACGCGCGTCTTGGCGTCGTTGACAATTTTCAGAAAGCGCGGTGGATGTTGCACGGCCATGAGATCTCCTTATTTTCTGTCGGCGGTAACATCCTACCAAGTGCTGTTGGATTTGTGCATCGTGTCCGTCGATTTCTCAGTTAGCATGAACCCGTGAGGGAGAATCGACCGACCCGGTATGTCGGCTTGGCGCGCACTCTGTCGAAACTGGGCTATTGCTCGCGCGCGCGAGCGGCAGACCTCATTCGCGCCGGACGGGTGAGTCTGAATGGAAAGATCCATCGCGATCCGGAAGCGTCTGTTTTCGGCAAATACCCACAGATTGCCGTCGATGGCATTGTCATCGAGTCTCGAAACAAAATCTATCTCATGCTGAACAAGCCCCGCGGCATCGTGACCACTGGGTCGGATGAACAGGGTCGAGAAACGGTGTACACAGTATTGAATGCATGTTCGGTAGGCGCAGCTTTCATGCCCAGAGAGAGCCTGCCCTGGATTGCCCCAGTCGGCCGCTTAGACAAAGCCAGTGAAGGTTTGTTGCTCCTGACCAATGATTCCGAGTGGGCCGCCCGCATCACGGCTCCTGAAACGCATCTGGATAAGACGTACCATGTGCAAATAGGAGCTATCGCAGATGAGGAGACTGTCCGGGCCCTCGTGATGGGCGTGAAAGCGACAAACGGGGAAGTGTTGCGTGCGAAGCAGGCTCGTCGGTTGCGCGCGGGCCAGAAAAATTGCTGGCTCGAGATTATGCTGGATGAGGGAAGGAACCGCCAGATTCGGCGCATGATCGAAGCTCTCGGCTTCGAGGTCTTGCGGTTGGTGCGGGTCGCCATCGGCCCACTACGGCTGGGCGATCTCGCGAAAGGTGAGTACCGCGCTCTAATCGTACGAGAGAAGAAAATGCTCGACCGCGCAATGCAAAACAGAACCTCATGAACGACTTAATCTTTCTTCCTGCCGCATCGATGGCCCAGCAGATTCGTCACAGGAAGATATCTCCAGTCGACCTCGTGAACGCTCATTTGACGCAGATCGAAAAGCTTAATCCAAAACTAAACGCTTTCGTGCAAATCGATGCGGAACGTGCCCTGCAATCCGCTCGCGAAGCGGAGTCGCTTGCAATGAGCGACTCGCCGCTTGGCCCGCTGCACGGAGTTCCCCTCAGCATCAAGAGTTCCATCAGCGCAGCCGGCCTGCTCTGCGAGGCCGGAACCCGCCTGCGCGCAGGATTTGTCGCATACCAGGATGCGCCGCTCCTCACACGCCTGAAGGATGCCGGCGCCATTATCCTGGGTACAACCAATGCGCCGGAGCTCTTGATGGCGTGGGAGACAGATAACCTGCTTTATGGTCGCACCAACAGCCCATGGGATCTGGAGCGCACGCCCGGCGGCTCGAGCGGCGGCGAGGCCGCGGCGATTGCCGCGGGCATGTCCGCTGGTGGCGTTGGCAGCGACGGCGGCGGGTCGATTCGCGTACCTGCCCACTTTAGCGGCATCTGCGGCTTGAAGCCAACGCCGGGCCGCATTCCCTCGACCGGCCATTTTCCCGCATCCGTGGGTCCGTTTGCATCGATCGGCGTCGTAGGGCCCATGGCTCGCACCGTTGCCGACTTGAAAATTCTTTTCGAGATGATGCAAGGTCCAGACATTGGCGACACGAATGCCGCACCGGTGCCCGTGCGCTGGCCGAGTGAAGTCGACACCAGGCAGCTGAGAGTTGGTTATTTCGAAGACGACGGCCGCACTCCGGTCACCCCGGAAACCCGAGCCGCCGTTCGCACAGCGGCAGAAGCCCTGCGCAGCAAGGGTTTCCAGGTGGAGCCTTTTCAGCCCCAAGAGCTCGAAGAAGCGCGTCAACTGTGGCGGAAGTATTTCGTCGTCGCCGGCGGGATGCTCATCAAGCCGATGTTCAAGGACCGCGAATCCGACATCAGTCCTATCCTGAAGCAGTTTCTGGAACAGTCTGCAACCGAACCGGTTCTCTCCGCCGAGGACCTGCTCGATGCTTGGGTCCGCCGGGATACGGTCCGCCTGCAGTTTTTCAGCCAGATGGAGCAGTACCCAATCCTGCTCTGTCCGGGCGCCGCCATTCCAGCTTTCCGCCACGGCGAGCGCAGTTGGCTGATTGAGGGCCAGACCGTCGACTATCTCGATGCCTGGAGTTATACCGAGTTCTTCAATTTATTAGGTAATCCCGCCGCAATAGTTCCCGTGGGCCACTCATCCGCGGGGCTGCCCATTGGCGTGCAGATCATTGGACGCCCTTGGGAAGAAGAGCAAGTATTGTCTGTTGCTGCTACGCTGGAGGTCGAATGTGGCGCGTGGAGGATCCCGCCGCTGGCACGGGAATCGTCCTGAGTCTCTCAGCATAGTATTTTTGCACTATTCCCTGCGCGCTTGCAGATGAGTAAGTTGATTCGCACACGGTTTCACGCACTGTGGGTTGAAATCCGTGCCCTAGGTGTCTCAGTCTTTTCGGAATGCTTGGAAGCTCACCATCCCAGGGATTCATACGTCGGGCACTTTCGTGGCTGCTGCCGTTCCTCGTGATCTCGGCCTTTTACCTCTACACCTTCCCCCAACCCAATATTTTCTACGCCGTTGTGGTGCTGCTGCACGCGCTCGCCGGCGTAATCGCAACCATCTTGCTGATCCCCGCGCTTTTTCAACTTCTGCGAAACGGAACCATCAGCGCGCGAGCCGGTTGGTTTCTCATCGCGGTGGGGGCGGTTCTCGGACTGATTCTCATCAAGACTGGTACCCCGCGCGACGAGTGGAAGTGGCTCTATCTGCACATCCTGATCGCG
>Ga0208190_1000203_pt1 | contig 24029 bp, 16 predicted proteins | sample June2015DPH_13_1_FD_184708 | JGI IMG/M metagenome (GOLD analysis project Ga0208190, IMG submission 184708) | Peatland microbial communities from SPRUCE experiment site at the Marcell Experimental Forest, Minnesota, USA - June2015DPH_13_10... | ecosystem: Environmental > Terrestrial > Soil >... | reverse complement strand
CTCTGCACGTTCGGGTTTTGAAGAGGAGTGTGCCTCGTGACCCAAAACGCGATGCGGCGTTGAGGATCCCGTGGCAGTTGGGATTTCCGCGCCAGGAGGAATGACGATGGGCTGCGTCATGCGGTCGTCGAACGGTATGACGACGTTGTTACGCCCCCGATCAGCTCGCGCAATACGAAATGTCCCGACGACCGTGGGGTTCGACCGCTCGAGAATCCGCACGATGCGGCCCTGCTGGCGACCGTCGGCTTTTGGAGGCTCGACCTCGACCAGAACCTGGTCGCCCTGCATGGCGGCATTGATCTCGCTGGGCGGAATGAAAACGTCCTGCGCCGCGGGAGGAGTCTTCGAGTCTGCTGGGGAGGATTTGCGGTTGGGGCGGACGAAGCCGTAGCCGTCGCGGTGCAGATCGAGGCGGCCGGCGACTAGATTCTCGTGAGCCGCGGCCCGGGACGCAGCCCGGGGAAGGCCCCAGTGCTCGCGATCAAGCTGGACGAGCCTGCCTGCCACCGTGAGCCGGGCGAGGTGCTCGAGGAGAAGACGGCGCTCGCGACCGCCTCCGAGCGAGAGTTCGCGGACCAACTGCTTGTATCCGGCCTTTTGCCCGGCCGAGGCGGCGATCCGGGCGAGCAACTCGCGATCGGTCATACGCCAAGATTAAGGCAAGTTGAAAGGCTGGGTACTTTAGGCGGGTAGTGAGTGCACAGAAAACATAGACATGCCGTAGAATGGGGGGTACGCGTGGTCCTGGCGGAGCCGGAAGCGCGTTGTCCTGGCGGAGCCTGAAGATTGACTCGACCGATCACAGGCAGCCGAGGAGATGGCCGCGGCAAGTGCTGCAACGGCGAGCGGATTTACATTTTTTGGGTGCGAGCCTTTGGCCTTGCCTTGGAATCCCCGGTCCTGAAGCGGACAGAAAAGGAAGAAACCCTTGAGCGCTATGTGGAAACCAAGCCAGACTGGATCGACCTCCCCAACTCCTACGCCGGAGCCGCCGCGCACTGCGCCTCCCGCGATTGCACCTGAAACCCCCGCCCGTCTGCAGGCCGGAGCCGCGGATCAAGCTACGCTCGGCAAAGGCCTGTTCATCAAAGGCGAGATTAGTGGTTCCGAGTCTTTATATATCGACGGCAAGGTGGAGGGCGCGATCACCCTCCCGGGCAACCGCGTGACCATCGGGCGTAACGGCCAGGTGTCGGCCAACATCACCGCGCGCGAAGTGGTCGTGCTGGGCAAGGTGCGCGGCAACGTCTCCGCCACCGACCGTGTGGACATTCGCGCGGAAGGTTCGCTGCACGGCGACGTTTCGGCGGCGCGCATCAGCATTGAAGACGGCGCGTTCTTCAAGGGCGGCATCGACATTCGCAAGCCCGATGCCAAACCGTTGCAGGCCACTGGGACTTCGGGACCGGTTGCAGTTCCCGGCCCAGCGCCGTCCATTCAAGAGGCGCACAGCCAGGCGTAGAGCGGGAGTTGTCCGCGCAGTCCAAAATGCTCGCATCAGGCACAAGCGCTTCCGCGTCACGGGGGCGCTTGTGTTTCTTGACGCGTGCGGAAGCGCAGGTCCGTCTTGCTCAGTCCGCGCAGGGCTGGACGCGGCGAGATTTCAGCCGAGCCGGATGCGGCGCATGGCGATCCGCGGCAGCGCCGAGCCGGACAGATCGAGAACCCACATCGTCATGACGATCCAGACCGCGCTGCCGGCGAAAAGGATTGCTGCGTCGGCGATGGATCGACCGTGGTGCAGCTGGGCCATGCGCGGCGTGTGGTGGAAGAGCGCGGCCAGTGCCCAGGCAACGAATCCGGCGCCAGCGCCGCCCGCACAGGAACCCAGCAGACAACGGCCCATCTCGGCGTAGTCGAGGCTAGCAAGTGAGACCATGCGGCGCTTGTGCAGCAGCAAGGCAATGGTGAGCGTTTGCAGCGCGATGCCGATGTCTGAGGCGAGCGCCAGGCCCAAGGCGCCCCGCCAGTGGAACAGTAAATCGTAGATCGGCAGAGAGACGACGGTCACGATGGTGCTGGCGACCATGGGCACGAAGGTGTTTCCGGCTGCGAAGAAGGCGCGCGAGTAGATGGCCTGGGCCGACCAGAGGAACAAGGAGACCGAGAAGACGGCGAAGTAGGCGGAGCAGAGACGAGAGTCTTCTGGCGAGAATCGGCCGCCGGTGAAGACCAGATCGATGGCCGGCCAACCCAGCGCCACCATGAAGGAAGCGGCGAGAAGGCCGAGCGAGGCCACGCGAGAGACAGAGTCCGCGACGCTGGTGGCGAACTCGTAGCGGCGATCGCGCGTCCACAGGCTGGCGAAGAAAGGCATGGAGGCGGCGCCGGCGGCCTGGGCCAGCACGGACATGGGCGCGGTGAAGACCTGCTTGGCGTAGCTCATCAGCGAAACAGCGCCGCCGATGCTGGAGGCGAAGTGAGCGATGATCCAGTTGTCGGCGGTGACCAGAGAGACGCCAGCCATGAGCGGCAACGAAAGGCGCACCCATTCGCGCAGGCCCAGGTCGTGCCAGTCGAGAACAAAGTGATACCGCGTGCCGGCGCGGTGCGCAAAGAACCAGTTGAGGAGAAAGGGACCCAGCACGGCTCCGCCCACGGTGCCGATGGCCAGCGATGAAACGCCCATCTTATTGACGAGCAGCAGGCCGCCGACGATGGTGCCGAGACCGTAGATGAGCGGCGCCACGGCCTGTACGTTGAACTGCTTGCGTACCAGCAGCACGGCGCCGAAGACGCCGCCGGCAAAAAAGCACAACTGCGCGGGAAGCAGAATGCGCGTGAGCAACACGCAGATCGCGGCCTTGTTTGGGTCGAAGCCATTGAACCACCAGCGCACATACCAGGGGGCGAAGATTTCGGCGAGGACGATGGCCGCGCCCAGCACCAGATACATGGTGGTGAGGATGACGGAGAGCGAGCGCTCGCCTTCGGCGTCGCGTCCTTGTTCGCGATACCGTGTGAGGATGGTGACGAACGTGATGGAGGCCGCGCCGCCGACGAGGAAGTAGGAGATCATGTCGGGCAGGACGAATGCGGCATTGAGAGCATCGGCTTCCATGCCTCGACCGAAGAGCCAGACGATATATTTGACGCGCACCAGGCCGATGATGCGCGACAGGACAGTGGACACCATAAGCACGACGGTGGCGGAGAAGATACTGTGCGCGTGGGAGGGATGCAGGAGGCTGCGCACGCGCGCCCACCAGGGGGGCGGCGAGGGCTGAGTTTCGACCTCGGCGGCGAGGTCCAGCCGCAGCGGATCACGGTCTGAGGGCGGGGTGGTCACTTCTGTCGATTCTACTGGGATTTCACGCCACTGCTATAATCGGGGACTTAATATGACTACCCAGCCGCAATCGCCCCCGGTGGCCCGGGAGCGGGAAAAGATCTGGCCATACTTTCTGCTCTTTTTTGTCTCCGGTTTCCCGGCGCTGATGTATCAAATTGTCTGGCAACGCGCGCTGTTTACAATTTACGGCGTAAATATCGAATCGGTCACGATCATCGTGACCGTCTTTATGCTCGGACTCGGCTTGGGCAGCCTCGCGGGCGGAAGACTCTCCACCGCCGGCGGGGTTCGCGCACTCCGGGCCTTCGGAATCATCGAAGTCTCGATCGGCACTTTTGGCTTCTATTCGCTGTGGATCTTCCATCGCGCAGCGGAGTTCACTGCAGGAGTTTCGACGGCAGCGACGGGGGCGATTACCTTCCTTCTGCTGCTCATTCCCACATTGTTGATGGGCAGCACGCTTCCGCTGCTGGTTGCTCACCTTGTGAGGCGTACTGAGAATGTGGGCGAGTCGGTTGGCTCTCTCTACTCCGCAAACACCTTCGGCTCGGCAACAGCCTGCCTGCTGGCGGCAATCGTTCTCATGCGAATCCTTGGGGAGTCAGGGTGCGTAAGGTTAGCGGCCTGCCTGAATCTTCTGGTCGGAAGCACCGCAATTCTGCTCTCCTTTCGTAACATGGCGACTGATCGGGGGTTCAACTCGAGAAGCAGCTCGATCGACGACGCGCAGCACAGCACGATTCGGTTCGAAGTTGCCATGCTGCTGGCAGCAGCAACGGGATTCATCGCTCTCGCCTACGAAATCATCTGGTACCGGCTTTACTCGTATGCCAGCGGCGGCAGCGCTCCGTGCTTTGCGAATCTGCTGGCGTATTATCTATTCGGCATCGCCTACGGCGCGCTGGCGGTGCACGATGCGTGCAAGAAGAATCTCAGAAACGATCTGGGACGGACGCTGCGAGCCGGGGCAACGGTGGTGGCGCTGGGCGCGATCGCAGCATTTTTGGTGGGCCCGATTGTCTCCCTGTCCGCCACGCACATTTCTTATCAATACCTGTATGGACTGGTTGCGATCGCGGCGGCGCTGCTAGGCGCGTCGTTCCCAATCCTGTCTCATGCCGCGATTGGCCCCGCGGATCAGGCGGGGAAGAAGCTGAGCTATCTCTATCTGAGCAACATCGTGGGATCGGCACTGGGAAGCTTTCTGGTCGGCTTCGTGGTTCTGGATTATTGGTCGACGAGTGCGACCTCATTGCTGCTTCTTGGGTTGGGGATGGCGATTGCGGCGATTCTGGCGTCCCTCGCGACTCCGAAGCCCTCGAAGATGGCTTTCCTCTCCGCGTTGGCCGCGTTTGTCGTTCTCGTCTCAGCGCGCGGGATGCTGTTTTCGGGAATGTATGAGCGCCTACTCTGGAAGGACACCTTTCACGGCGGAATGAAATTCGTCGATCTCATCGAGAACCGCAGCGGGGTGATCGCCGTCGATGCGCGCGAGACGGTTTACGGCGGAGGCGTATACGACGGGCATTTCAATATCGACCCGATGAACGATGTGAATGGGATCTTCAGGGCGTATGCGATACCCGGCCTTCATTCCGACCCCAAAGACGTATTGATCATCGGTCTCTCTTCGGGATCGTGGGCGCAGATTTTGGCCAACGATCCACAGGTTGAAGATGTGACGATAGTCGAGATCAATCCCGGCTATCTGCCGCTCATTCGGACGCGGCCGAATGTTGCAAGCCTCCTCGATAACCCGAAGGTACATATTTTCATTGACGACGGGCGCAGGTGGCTTGCCGCGCACCCGGATCGCAAGTTCGACTTTATTCTGATGAATACGAGCTTCAACTGGCGTGCGAACGTTTCGAATCTTCTCTCGGTAGATTTTCTCCAGATGATCCGGCGCCATTTGAAACCTGGTGGCGTCGAATATTACAACACAACCGGCTCGGGAGAGGTGCAACTGACAGGTGCGACGGTTTACCCTTACGCTCTTCGCGTGGCAAATTTCATTGCCTTGAGCGATACCCCGATTGTTTTTGACAAGGCGCGGCTAAGATCGGCGCTCGCAGCTTACCGCATTGATGGCCGGCCAGTCTTTGACCTTTCTCGTCCAGCCGACCGCGCCAAGCTGGATCAAATTGCGTCCTTGTCGGAGTCGACGAGTCCGGACCCGGCCCATGAACGTGATGCCGTGCTCGAGGATCGAGCGAGCCTCTTGAAGAGGCTGAATGGATTGCGCCTGATTACAGATGACAACATGGGTACCGAGTGGCAATAGCACTCCGCTGAAACGCCTGCTTCCGACAAAGGCGATTGGTTGAAGATCATGTCCGGCCGGGATCGGACAGGCAGGCCGGGCGGTATTCTGTTGCAGGAGGAGATTCTTGCGGATTATCTCTCGTCTTCCAGTCATTCTTCTGCTGGCGACAGTTGCTCCGGGGCAGGCGATTCATGGGCGCGGCGGAATCACGCTGCCGCCCCCGCCCGCGGTCGAAGCCGTTCCGGTCACGGACGATTATTTTGGGACAAAAATTCAAGACAATTACCGCTGGCTGGAGGATGCCAACAGCCCCGAGACGAAAGCATTCATCGATGACGAAAATGCCTACACCCAGCGCTATATGGAACAGGCGCGCATCCGTCCGCAGATCGCGGACGATATGGACGCGCTGGAGCATGTGAGCACTTTTAAGGTGCCCATCGAACGCGGGAACGATCTGTTTTTCGAGAAGATGCTGGCCGGCGAGGATCAGGCATCCATCTATGTCCGCCACGGCTGGACGGAGAAGGACAAGCGGATCATCGATCCGGCGCAGTTTAGCCGCGATCCCAATACCTCAGTTAACCTGGAGGACGTGTCGCGCGACGGAACACTGGTGGCCTACGACGTGCGCGCCGGCGGCGCGGATGAAAGCACGGTGCGCATTTTCAATGTGAAGACAGGCAAGCAGCTCGAAGACGAGTTGCCCAGCGGAATCTACCTGAGCGTTGCCTTTGCGCCGAACGGAAAAGGGCTTTATTACTCGCGCATGGACCAAAAGGGCTCGCTGGTCTACGAGCACGAATTTGGAGCAAGGGTCTCGCACGACACGCTGGTCTTCGGGAAGGAGTTTCGCGGCGAGGCATTGGGACCGAGCGACCTGATGGAGGCTTATTTATCGAACGACTACCGCTATCTCGTGATCCAGATCGACCGCGGCGTGCCGGCCAGGCGCGTGGACATTGTTTACCGCGACCTGACGAAAGCCGGATCCTTCTTTGACGTTCTGATCTGGGGCGTGGACTCGCGCTTCTCCGCCGACTATGTGAAGGGCGCGTGGTATGTGAGCACGGACTACAAATCGCCCAATTGGAGAATTCTGAAGGCCGACCCCGGTGTGATGCCCGATGCGTGGACGACGGTTGTGGCGGAGGGGGCGGACGCGATCGACGGATTCAACATCGTGGGCGACAGGATTTATGTCAATCGTTTGCACGATGTGACGACGGAAACCGACGTCTATTCGCTGGATGGCAAACAGGCCGGCAAGGTCGAGAACGACAGCATCGGATTGGTGACCACCCTCGCTGGGCGAGCCACAGACAGGTACGGGTTCTATAGCTTTGAATCGTTCATCGCGCCGCCTACGATTTATCGCCTCGACACGCTGACGGGCAAACGGGAAATCTTTGCGCAGCCTAAAGTCCCCTTCGATTCCAGCCAGTATGAACTGAAGCAGGTTTTCTATACATCGAAGGACGGCACAAAAGTGCCGATGTTCATCGCCGGGAAGAAGGGATTGAAGCAGGACGGGACGGAGCGGTTGCTGATGACCGCCTACGGCGGATTTAACATAAGCATGTTTCCCCAATGGAGCCCCTCTTATGCATGGTGGCTGCGAGAGGGCGGTTGGCTGGCGCTGCCTAATCTGCGCGGCGGCGGAGAGTACGGCGAGCGTTGGCACGAGCAGGGAATGTTCTCCAGTAAACAGAATGTGTTCGACGATTTCTATGCCGCAGCCGAGTACCTGATCGCCAAGAAGTACACTTCGCCGGAACACTTCGCCATTTATGGCGGATCGAATGGCGGGCTGCTGATGGGCGCGGCGATCACGCAGAGGCCGGAACTGTTCTCGGCGGTGGATTGCGCCTATCCGCTGCTGGACATGCTGCGCTACCAAAAGTTCGAACAGGGCGCGCATTGGATGACCGAGTACGGTTCTGCGGACAAAGAGGACCAGTTTCCTTATTTGCTCAAGTATTCGCCGTACCAGAACGTGAAGAAGGGCACAACCTACCCGGCAGTGCTTTTCTTTACCGGTGCGAGCGACACGCGGGTGGATCCGCTGCACGCGCGTAAAATGACGGCGCTGTTGCAGGCGGACTCATCCAGCGGGCGGCCGGTGCTGCTGCACTACAGCGTGTCCGGCGGCCACTCCGCGGGCGTGGGCGTGGAACAGAAGATTCAGGATGCGACCGACCAACTGACCTTTCTTTGGACGGAAACGGGACAGCCCTCCTCACAGAAGTAACCATTTCAAAGAGCGGAAACAACAAGCGGTCACACGCGGGAATTGCCGCGCGTAACCTCATGTCGCCGGGCGCTGCTCCGATAAGTAGAGTACAGAACCAGAATGCGTGCCAGAGGCGCGTCCGCAGCGGTTCGGCCCTCAGAGGTTAACCGCGGGCGAATCGATTGGGATTGTCGCAAGCGGTATGAGGAAGATTGAAAAGGAATGCCGCGGGCCGGCAGAAATCCAGGCGACGGCACAACGGGGGGTCGGGAGCAGGAATGCCGCAAGCAGAATTGCAGACCGGCAGGATCGACTCGCAGGAAGAAGACGCCCGGCTGTCCGCGCTGGCTTCAACGGGAATTCTGGACTCGGACCCGGAGCCAAACTTTGACGCGATCACCCGCCTGACCGCGGAGTATTTCAAAGCCGACACCGTGTTGCTGGAATTCGCCGACGAAAGCCGCGTGTGGATCAAATCCTACTGGGGTGAGTCAGTTCGCGAGCTTCCGCGCGAGCGGAGCGTCTTTGAGATGGTGCTGGCCGAAGATGGACCGGTCGTGGTGCCGGACGTGTCGATGCATCCACACTTTGCCGGCGTCAAGCTCATGATTCGACGGCTTGAGGTCGCTTCATTTGCCGGTGCTCCAATTCGTTCGGGCGACGGCAAGATTCTGGGTGTGCTGGCGGTCTTTGGGTGCCAGCCTCGGCGGGGAATGGCGGTGGTGGAGTTGCGCATGCTTGAGAGCCTTGCCGACATCGTTGCCAGTCAGCTGGAATTGCGCAGGATGCGAATGACTTTGCGCAGAAACCGCCAGCGGAATGCGCGCCCTCTCAAACCGGCGGCCGGGACCTGGCCGTGTAAATCGGACCTGCGGCAGGCGCTGGATAAGCGGGAGTTTGTACTTTTCTACCAGCCAGAGGTCGAGCTCTCAACGCGCAGGATCGTCGGACTTGAGGCACTGATCCGCTGGCAGCATCCGGAGCGGGGATTGATTCCGCCGATGGATTTCATTCCACTGGCCGAAGAGAGCGGGCTTATTCTGCCCATCGGCGACTGGGGACTCTCAGAAGCCTGCAGCCAGATTCAGAAGTGGTGCCATGAGGATCCCGATCAGGGAGCACCACGCGTCTGCGTGAACCTTTCCGCTCGCCAGTTCGCGCGCGAAGGGCTGGCCGACCACGTGGAGGCGCTGCTGCGCCAGTCGGGGGTCTCGAGCCGGCAACTTGGACTGGAAATGACCGAGTCCAGCCTTGTCTCGGACATTGGCACAGCCATGGCGGTTCTGAGCAGCTTGCGGCGGCTCGGGGTCACGCTGCTGATAGACGATTTCGGCACCGGCTACAGCTCGCTGCATCACCTGCACTCGCTGCCCTTCGACGTGCTCAAAATCGATCGCTCGTTTGTTGAGCGCATGACGAGAGGAAACGAGCAGCCGCTACAGATTGTGCGCACGATAGTGGAATTGGCGCGCGTGCTGGGGATGGAAGTGGTGGCGGAGGGAATCGAGACGCAGGAACAGTACGGGCTGCTGCGGCAGTTGGGCTGCCGTTTCGGACAGGGATTTCTCTTCTCCCGTCCAGTGACGGCGGACGCCATCAGCGAGATGCTGCGGCTACCCGGACGCATTCTGCCGGAGCTGGCGGAAACGAAAACCGTGCCGGTGGAGTGCGCGGTCGAGCCGCACCAGCAGGAAAATCCCGAAATGGAAATGGCGACCAAGCTCTCCTGATTCGGGAACGGAATAAGTCTTCGGTTAAGGGTTTCTCAGAGTTGCCGACACGCGACGGAGTATGCTCCGTTGCATGCAGCAACCGGCGCAGAGCCAGCTACGACCCACTTCGGAGAGCTTTGCTGGACTTCTGGCTACGCTTGCATCGCCTCCGCGCGAGGCGGTGGATGACGCGGCGGAGTGGAGCGGCGGCGATCCGGGTGACGATGTAGTGACGCTAAGCTACGAGCGAGCGTTGAACGCTCACGCACGTTACAGGCCGGCGGATTCCGGTGATTGGACGGTGCCGCAACCGCGGCAGGCAGAGGCTGCCGACGCCAAAGAAGCGGCAAATCGGCCGGCAACTCAAATCGACGAAGGTCTGACTCCGCGGGCGGGTGAAGCGCCGCAGGCCGCAAACGAACGCGATTTGCGATCCGTAAGCGTAACCATTCGCTTGAGCAAGACGGAGTGCACGCGACTGCATCGGCGGGCCACGGAAGCGGGAGTAACAATTTCGGCTTACATGCGCTCCTGCACGTTTGAGGCTGAGGCCCTGCGCGCTCAGGTGAAAGAAGCGCTGGCTGAGCTAAAGGCTACTGCGTCCATAGAAAAGCCCGTTGCGCTTGCGAAGGAACGGCGTTCCTGGTTTGGGTGGTTGGCGCGATTGCTCACGCGCAGGCATTCAGCATCGCAAACATTTCTGAGCCAATAGGCCTTGACGGGAGTTTTGCCGGCAGCGCTCGATCATTCCACTTCAAGCATCAGACATTTGAGGTACTCGGTCTCGGGGAGGTTGAGAACGACCGGATGGTCGAGAGCTGCGCCGCGTCGCTCAAGGAGGCGCACGCGCCGCGATGCGTCGGCTGCGGCAGCGGCGACTGCGCCTTCGAGATCGGACCAGGCCACATGATGCGAGCAGGAGCAGGTGACAAGCAGGCCGCCGGGACCGAGCATCTTCAGCGCGCGCAGGTTCAGCTCCTTGTAGCCGCGCAGCGCGCCTTCGACGGCGCGCTTCGTTTTCGCGAAGGCGGGCGGATCGAGAACGATGGCGTCGAATGTTTCGCCTGCCTGCGACCAGTCGCGGAGAATCTCGAAGGCGTCGGCTTCGATCCAGTCGACTTCCGCGGAGATTCGCGAGCGATTGGCCTGGAGGTTGCGCTCCGCTACTTCGAGCGAGGCGCGCGAGACATCAATGCCCGTCACCTGGCGGCAGACCTGGGCGAGATGAAGAGCGAATCCGCCCTGGTAGCAGCAAACATCGAGCGCGCGGCCGCCAGACTCGGATCTTGAAACGCACAGCCGCTGCGCCCAGTCGCGCGCGGCGGCGTAGTTGGTGCGCTGGTCGAGAAATGCGCCGGTCTTCTGGCCTGCGTTGGCGTCGTAATGAAAGACGAGGCCGCTCAAGCGGAACTCAGTCGCGGCCACGGGCATTTTCGCGTCAGCGAGCCAGAGTGGATCGAGGCTGATCGCGGGCAGACTCTCCAACTCGCGAACGCGCGGATCGGGGCGCTCGAGAATGGCCGCGGGCGAAAGCTCCTCGCGCAGCACACGAATGCAGGTGTCGCGCACACCCGCACTGAGCAAGCCTTTGGCCAGGAACTGAAGGATGATCAGGTCATTGTATTTGTCGGCGATGAGGCCCGGCAGCTCGTCGGCCTCGCTGAAGCAGAGGCGGCAGGCGTTGTTTGCGGCGTCGAGCAGCGGCTTGCGGCGAGCGATGGCCGCGCGCAGGCGCGACGCGAGCAGTTCGAGCCACGCGGGTTCGTCAAGGGCGCCGCGCGAAACGAGTCGCAGCGCGATTTGCGACGAAGGGCTGTAGAGCGCCGTACCCAAAAGCAAACCACGATTGTCGGCGACGGGCAGCAGAGTTTCATCTGGATTTGGAAGAGCGACTGCGACAACATCGGACGCGTACACCCACAAATGGCCGGTGCGAAGACGATCCGCGGCACGGCGGCTAACGGTGGCGCCAAACGGAACGGGGCGAGCCTGATTTCCGGCATCCCGCTGCGGCACGGATTGGCGTTGCGTGACCGCGGTTTCCTGTGAATCGGGGCGGGATCGTGAAGGCGCTGCCTTGCTCTGCGGCGGGCGCACGGCGAGCACAGAGCCGCGCTCGCTCTGCGTTGCGGCCCAGACTCGACGCTTCGTGCCGCGCACCTTTGGCTTTGCACCAGCCTTCGAATTGTCTCGCTTCGCCATCAGTTCCCATTTCCAGTATCAAGCCTGAGAATGGGAGCCTAACGTGGCGGCAACTATTTGGCCTGCAGCGATTGCAGGTAACGGCTCAGATTGCTGATCCTGAGAGCCTTCACGTTCGGCTCGGCATTGGTAGTATCCATACCGCTCAGAACAGGTCCCCAGACCGGCATATCCGCTGTGCCATGCGAGGGATTGGCCGTGCCAAACTGCAGCACCGTCATGACGTGAGTTGAGGGAAACTTCCCTCCATTGTTCCTGCTCAGGAGAGCGAGGTCCGTGGGTTGCTTTTTCAAAGCTGCAGCCACAGGGCCTTGTCCCCTGCCGTCCACTCCATGGCACGGGGCGCAATAGTTCACGTACATCTGCTTGCCGTTGGTGGCGGAAGTCTTGCTCACCGGAATGACGACCTTCCGTGAGGTCGATTGATTCGCGTATCCGATGCCGGCAGCTACGGCCAGAGCCAAAGCGGCGAAAAAGAGGTTTCTTAACATGATTTCCTCGGTTCATAACCTCCGGGGGAATTTAATTTCCTCCCTTTTTGCACAGCAGGATGTGACGCCCGACACATTTGAGGGCGCGAATGGTTACCTGCGTGCTACCGGGACGCGAGCCGGACCAAATTGAACTAGCTCTATGGGATGGGCACTGGGCGGGTACGGCTTCGCAGTCATTCGCTAAACCGATTCATTCGTGCCGAATTGAAGCGGCCTATAATGGAGCATGGCGACTGCCAGGCAGACCATTCCGGCAGGTGATCCGAGCGCACCCGCGACTTCCGCTCAGGGAGCGCTTATTCCCGCCAAAGGCGCACAGTCCAGCCCCCCCACGGGCGAACGCTCCATTGGCGAGCGCTTCGAAGCGCTGCTGCGGCAAGCGCAGGCCAATCGGCCAAATGAAGACATCTCATTGATTCGAAAGGCCTGGGAGTTCTGCGTCTCCCATCACAAGGGGCAAACGCGCGCTTCGGGGGAACCGTACATTGTGCACCCATTCGAAGTGGCCGAGGTGCTGGTCGAAATGAAACTGGACGCGACCGCCGTGGCCGCGGCGCTTCTGCATGACGCTGTCGAAGACACGCAGGCTACCAGCGAGGAGATTGGAGACAAATTCGGCGACCAGGTGGCGCACATCGTCGAGGGCGTAACCAAGATCGACAAGATCCAATTTGCCAATCGCGAAGACCGCCAGGCTGAGAACGTGCGCAAGATGCTGCTGGCCATGGTATCGGACGTACGCGTGGTACTGATCAAGTTGGCCGACCGGCTGCACAACATGCGCACCCTGGAGCACCTGAAGCCGGACCGGCAAGAGGCGATCGCGCGCGAAACGCTGGAAATTTACGCCCCGCTGGCACACCGGCTGGGCATGGGCAAGGTGCGCGGCGAGCTGGAGGATCTGGCCTTCCGCTACACCGACCCGGTGAGCTACGAACAGGTTGCCGCGGCGGTTGAGGCGCGGCGTGTGGACGGCGAGCAGTTCCTGCGCGGCGTAGAGGACACGCTGACGGAGCAACTCAGGGAGAACGGCATCAAGGCGCGCGTAGAGTGGCGCATCAAGCGGTTCTACTCGATCCACCAGAAAATCGAGCGCACCAAAGTTTCGTTCGACCAGGTGTACGACCTGCTGGCAATCCGCGTGATCACCGAGGATGTGGCTTCGTGTTACGCGGTCTTCGGGCTGATTCACACACTGTGGCGGCCGGTGCCGGGGCGCATCAAGGATTTCATCGCGATGCCGCGCGCTAATCGCTACCAGTCGCTGCACACGACGGTGATGAGCGCCAGCGGCCACCAGTTCGAAGTGCAGATTCGCACCGAAGAGATGCACCGCATCGCCGAGGAAGGCATCGCGGCGCACTGGAAGTATAAGACGGGCGGTGTGGTGACGGCCCGCGACGAGGAGCGGTTGAACTGGATTCGTCAGCTTGTCGAGTGGCAGAAGGAGATGACGGATCCCAACGAATTCCTTTCCAGCCTGAAGATGGATCTCTATCCCGACGAGGTATACACCTTCACGCCGAAAGGGAAGGTGGTGGTGGTTCCCGCCGGGGCGACGCCCGTGGACTTTGCCTACACCATCCATACCGACGTTGGCCATTCGTGCGTGGGGGCAAAGATCAACGGCCGCATGGTGCCGCTGCGAACCAAGCTGCGCACGGGCGACATTGTCGAGATCGTCACGCAGAAGGACCATAAGCCGAGCCGTGACTGGCTCACTTTCGTAAAGAGCCCGCGCGCGCGCAACAAGATCAAGCACTGGTTGAACGAGGATCAACGAGTGCGCGCCGTGGAGATTGGCAGAAAGCTGCTGGAGCGCGAGGCGCGCAAATTCAAAGTGCCGATGTCGCAGATCGACGATCAGGATCTGGGGCGCATTGCGCAGGAGTTTGGCGTGGCCACGGCCGCCGATTTGCTGGCCACGCTGGGCCAGGGCAAGAACACCGCGCACCAATTATTGGGGAAGCTGGCGCCGGGCTTCGCCGCTCCGCCTGAAGCCGAGCCGGGCACGCCGGCCGCGGCGGGCAAATCAGGCGAGGCGGGCATGACGGACGCGGTGCGCAAGCTGCACCTCACCGGTTCGGATTCGCTCCAGGTGGAGGGCCAGAACGACTTGCTCGTTTATCGCGCGCGATGTTGCAACCCCATTCGCGGCGAGGAGATTGTGGGCTACGTAACTCGTGGCAAGGGCGTGGCCGTTCATGCGCGCAGTTGCCCCAATGTGCAGAACCTGCTCTACGAGAGCGATCGGCGCATCAATGTGGAGTGGTCGCGCGCACCTGAAGGAGTGGGGCAGGCGCAGCGCTACCCGGTCAAAATCATCGTCCAATGCGAAGACCGCACCGGCATGTTGAAGGAGCTGACCGCCGTCATCTCCGACGAAAACACCGACATTCGCGCCGTGGATTTGAGCCGCGATGAAGAGGGCGAGGCGATCATCGAATTCGTCGTGGAAGCCGAGGACGTGCGCCACCTGAACCGCATGGTGCTGGGCCTGCGACGCGTGGAAGGCGTGCGCCAGGTGCAGCGGACGCAGAAGGTGTAGGAGCAGGTGTCAGGGTTCAGGGATCAGGGATCAGCTTGTTGGTCGATTGCCCAATCTCCTGCCAGAAAAGCACTCTAAAAGCCAATGGACCTCGCAATCTTCAGGTTGTGCTCCGGCCGCGATCCACCTTCATTAGAAACCAAAATGATGGTCTGAACTGCTCAGACTTGGCGTGCCCGCAGTGGGAGGCTGGAGTAGTGCGCGAGATTCCGCGTAACCGCACAATACCTGGCTAAGGAGATCACATGTCTTTCGGACTTTATGCCGCTGGCTTCGCGATCGTAATCGCCGGCCTGGTGTACGCCGCGCACCTGGTGCATATGCCCTCGCACTGGATTCTTGTGGGCGCGGTCGTGATGATCGGCATTGGGATTCTGTCGGCCGTGAAGGCCACGCGGCCGAAAGACGCCGCATAAAGATCGCTGCCCGGGCGAGGCAGCTCGAATTCCCCGAGTCTCGTTCCTTTAGCCGGGCGTTACCATCTCTTCATGACGGAAAAGGTTGGCGGCCAAAGCGCCGTTTTGCACGGCGTCCAAGTCATCGATGGCGGGCTGGCTACTGAGCTTGAGTACCAGGGCGCGCGCATTGAGGGACCGCTGTGGTCGGCGCATGTGCTCGAGGACGAGCCGGAAAAGCTGCTTGCCGTGCATCGCGCATACATTCAAGCGGGCGCCGAATGCATTGCGACATGCAGCTACCAGGTTTCGCGGATGGGCTATGCGGAAGTGGGACTGACCGCCGAGCAAGCCGACGCCGCCTTGTTGCGATCCGTTGAGCTGGCGCGGTCGGTGGTGGGTGAGTTTCCCGACCGTCGCGTTCTCGTTGCCGGTTCGCTCGGTCCCTACGGCGCGGCGCTGCACAACGGCGGCGAGTATAACGGCAACTACGATTGCTCCTACGCCGATTTGGTCCGCTTTCACCGTGAACGCATTGAGGTCTTTGCGCAGGCGAGCGGCGAACAGGCCCCCGATTTACTCGCATTTGAAACTTTCCCTTCGCTTGAAGAAGCGCGCGCGGTGGGCGAGGCGATGGAATCGTGGCCCGAGCTGCGAGCATGGTTCAGCTTTTCCTGCAGAGACGAAAAGCATGTGTCGCACGGAGAGCGAGTGGCCGATTGCGCGGCGCTTGTCGCCTCGTTTCCGCAGACGGTGGCCATCGGCGTGAACTGCGTTCCGCCCAGATGGATTCCAGCTCTGATTGCGGAGTTGCAGGAGGCTTCAGACAAGCCGATTGTGGTCTATCCGAATTCAGGCGAGGGATGGGACGCGGACGGGCGATGCTGGACGGGCGTCACAGATCCGGAAGACTTCGGCGCGCGGGCCGCCGAGTGGTTCAGGGCCGGAGCAACGATCGTGGGCGGCTGCTGCCGCACGCGGCCGGCGCACATTCGCGCGGTGGCTGAGGCGGTCAATTCTGCCATGCCTTGAAACCGTTACACCAGCTCGAGCGCCGCTGTGCCTTTGTGGGGCGCAATGAAGTGGTCAGCGCGGGAGGCGATGGCGATGCCTTCGCGGTTGAGGAGCTTGTGAATCTGGCCGCGCGCGTGGTCGGCCCAGGGACCGCGGTTATCAAGCTTGACATAGGCGCGCCAGTGGCGCAGGGCGCTGCGGTGCTCGCCGGTGCGCTCGTAGGCGAGAGCCAGGTTGTAGTGGGCGTCGGCGTAGCGGGGCGAGAGCGTGACGGCCTTGAGGTAGGCGGCGATGGATTCGTCGAGGCGCTCGAGCTCGTCGAGTACGTTGCCGAGATCGAAGTAGGCCAGCACGTAACCGGGATCGGCTTCCGTGGCGCGGCGGTAGAGCTCCTCGGCGCGGCCGTACTGGCGCAGGTGGAAGTACAGCGTGCCCAGGTTAATGCAGGCTGCCGGATACTGCGGGTCGATGGACAGAATCTCCTGATAGAGGTTGATGGCGCGCTGCTTTTCGCCGGCTTCTTCGAATTGAACCGCGGCATGGAAGCGCTCCTGGAGGCCGCGCGCGTCGGGGACGCCGATGCGGCGCAGCGGTGCCGGGCCCGAGGCGGCCTGGTGCGGCCCACCCAGGCGCTCAAAGTCGAAGAGCAATTGGCGGCGGATGGGATCGACCATAGCGCCGCGATGGCGGAAGGCGAGACGCGTTCCCGTGCGCACGACACACGCTTCCAACAGCGGGTTGCTCATGCCGGCAACCGCTTTCATCGCCAGGATGGAATCGCGAATAGACGCGGCGGGCACTTCATCCTCGCGCAGCGAGCGCAGCGTGCGCAGTTGGCCCAGATCCTGGAAGCTGTAGATTTCTTGTTGGGAGATGAGCCCGGCTCGTTCCCAGGCTTGCAATTGGCGGGCGCTGATTTCAAGGATGCGCAGAACGTCCTGACGGCTATAACTGGTCACGCTTGGATGCTCCCCCAGGTGAAACCAAACGATCTCGGCATGCGAACTCAACTTTCGGATGCGGATGCCGAACTCGAATTTCCGCCGAGACCCAAACCGCAGGTCAGACTCGGACGACAATTATGGGAACAGTTACGGAGGAATCGTTCCCATTGCGATTATGCCAAGCGCGCGCGCAAATAGGCGCACTGGAATCGATGCAGTAACTAAAAACACGTGGATAACGAGTGCATGATTTGGTTCATTAGGGGCGCTCACGCGTGCCGGAAGCCTGGAAGTGCGGGCGGAATTGAACGGCGCGCCGGACCACGGGGGCAGCGAAAGACAGAAGGAGGCGCCCGGGACTATGAACCGGGCAAGATTGGCTGCCCGAATCGGATCGCCTCGTCTGAACCTTGCCAACATTGGACAGTTGTACTGGGCTGCGTCGGCGGGGCCAAGGTATTGATTCCACCCAAGGCCTATGATTTCCATTGTCTATTGAATTTACAATATGTTAGGCTCCCGAACGCGAGCGCCTTTAGACGCAGAGGCACAGGGGACCATGGTGCACCCAACCTTCTGCTTCGCATCAAGCGATCCTCCCCGGCTTGTGTCCGTCAGGGGTGGTACGGAAGCTTTGCTCGGATATAGCCAGAGCGAATTCATCACCGGCGCGGTCAGTCTCAAGGAAATGATCCACGCCGGCGACGCCGGAATCGCGGAACGCATCTTCTCATCCCATCTTGATGCCCGTTCCGGTTGCTTCAACATGCGCCTGCGTCACGCCGACGGGCGCATTCGCTGCGTCAAGGGGTACTACACCAAAAAGCCTGCCCGCGCCGGGGAAAACGTTCTTCTCGAGCTGACCCTCGAGGACGCGCGGCATGTGCGGGAACCCGGCGACCCCTTCTTGCTGTCGAGCTTCAAACCGCTGATTGAGCACACCGACGATTACATCTACATCAAGAATCGCAACCATGTGATTCTGTCGGCGAGCCATGCAGTTGCATTCCTTTCGGAGACGGCGACGGACCGGGCCGAACTGGTGGGAAAGACCGATTACGACCTGCACCCTGAAGCCGTTGCCGATTTGTCATACGAACTTGAGGATCGGGCCACCGCCGAAAATCGGCGCGTGAACCAGGTGCAACAGTTTGCGTCGAAGGATGGATCGATCCATTGGCTCGACGATCGCAAATATCCCATCACCGGTCCCGACGGCGAAGTCGCCGGCATCTTCGGCATCGCTCCGGACATTACCACGCAAATTGAGGCGCGGCTGAAGCTGCGCGAAAGCGAAGACCTGCTGCAACTGTTCATCGAGCGCGCGCCGGTTGCGTTGGCCATGTTCGATCGGGAGATGCGGTACCTGGCCGTAAGCCGCAATTGGCTGGAGATGCATTCTGTCGTCGATGTAGAGGTTCTCGGCCGTTCGCACTACGAGATCCTGCCTGAGGTTCCGCAGGAATGGCGCGAGGAACATCGGCGCTGTCTGGCTGGCGAGAGATTGGCCAAAGAAGAGAGACAGCTTGTTAGGGCGGACGGGACCGTGCAATGGGTCCAGCGCGAGATCCTTCCCTGGCGGACCGGCGAAGGCGCAATCGGCGGCATCATTATCTTCGCCGACGACGTCACCGAGCGCAGGCGCGCCGAGACGGCACTGCGCGAGAGCGAGGAATCGCTTCGGGAGGCGCAGAGCATTGCCGGCCTGGGCAGCTATCAGCTCGATATCGGTGCTGGAACATGGACGAGTTCAAATGTCCTGGACCCGATCTTCGGAATCGACAAAGAACATGAACGCACCGTCGAGAAGTGGGCTACCCTGATCCATCCCGACGATCGATCGTCGATGCTTTCCTACTTCAAGGACGAGGTACTCGGCCAATGCAAACCCTTCGACAGGGAGTATCGGGTGATTCGCCAGACGGACGGAGCTGTGCGCTGGGTGCACGGCCTGGGACGTCTGGAGTTCGACGATCAGGGGCGTCCGATCAAGATGCTTGGCACGATTCGCGATATTACCGAGGCCAGACAGGCACAGGACACGCTGCGAGAGAGCAAAGAGCTGCTGCAATTGTTCGTCCAGCATGCGCCAGTGGCACTGGCCATGTTCGACCGCGAGATGCACTACGTAGCTGTGAGCCGTCGATGGCTGGAGGACTATGGCCTGGTGGGCAATAACATCATCGGCCAGTCGCACTACGAGGTGATTCCGGACATTCCGGAGCGGTGGAAGGACGCGCACCGGCGCGGCCTGGCAGGCGAGAAGCAACGCTCGGATGAAGACCGTTTCGACCGCGCGAATGGCACGGTGCAGTGGATCCGATGGGAGATCATTCCCTGGCGCACCGGCGATGGCACCGTGGGCGGCATCGTCCTGTTCTCCGAAGACATTACGCAGAAAAAGGAGACCGCGGAGCGACTGCGCCTTGCGGCAAACGTCTTCACGGGCGTGCGCGAAGGCATCGTAATCACCGATCCCACGGGGGCGATTCTGGATGTCAATCATGCATTCAGCCGCATCACCGGGTACGCGCGCGAAGAAGTGCTGGGGCGAAATCCGCGGCTGCTCAAATCCAACCTGCAGGGTAAGGAGTTCTATGAGAACGTTTGGGGCTCCCTGAGCCGGGAAGGACATTGGACAGGTGAAGTCTGGAACAGGACAAAAGGCGGAGACATTTACGCGGAGATGCTCACGATCAATGCGATCCGTAATGCGAGCGGCGAGGTGGAGCAATACGTGGGGTTGTTCAGCGATATCACGGAGATCAAGGAGCACAAGCAGGAGCTTGAGCGCGTCACGCATTACGATGCGTTGACAGGTCTTCCGAATCGCGCGCTGTTCGCCGACCGGCTTCGCCAGGCCATGGCTCATGCACACCGCAACGAGAACCTGCTGGCCGTAGTCTACTTTGACCTGGATGGATTCAAGAGCATCAACGACCGCTATGGCCACACAACCGGAGATGCGCTGCTGACGGCGCTGGCCTTCAGGATGAAGCGCTCCCTGCGCGAGGGGGACACGCTGGCCCGGTTGGGCGGAGACGAGTTTGCCGCCGTGATCCTCGATCTGGACGGCAATAAAGCGTGCTTGCCCACTCTGAACCGGCTGCTTGCGGCGGCATCCGAGGAGGCCCAGATCGGCGAGACCATGCTGCGCGTTTCAGCCAGCGCCGGCGTAGCCCTTTATCCGCAAGTGGAGGACGTGGACGCCGACGTGCTTTTGCGGCAGGCGGGGCAGGCGATGTACCAGGCCAAATTGGCCGGCCGCAACTGCTTCAGCATGTTCGATCCCGGCCAGGACCTGATTGTCCGCGATCGGCACGAGAACATCGAACACATTCGCAAAGCGTTGGCTGCCCGGCAGTTTGTGCTCTTTTACCAGCCCAAAGTGAATATGCGCACCGGTAAAGTGGTGGGAGCTGAGGCCCTGATCCGCTGGCAACACCCGGAGCGCGGGCTGCTGCCGCCGGGCATGTTTCTACCGGTTATTGAAGATCACCCGCTGGCTGTCGAACTGGGCGAATGGGTGATGGAGACCGCGCTGGCGCAGATGGAATCGTGGCACGCGGAGGGCTTCGATGTTCCCGTGAGCGTGAACGTCAGCGCGATCGAGCTGCAGCAAACGGATTTCGCCGATCGCCTGCGCGTCCGGCTTGCGGCGCACCCGCAAGTGAAGCCGTCGGATCTGGAGCTGGAAGTGGTGGAAACCAGCGCAATGCAGGATATAGTGCGAACCTCGCAGGTTTTGGCATCCTGCCGGGAAGCCGGTGTATCGATCGGCCTGGACGATTTCGGCACCGGCTACTCTTCGCTGACCTACCTGAAGCGCCTGCCCGCCAATGTGTTGAAGATCGACCAGAGCTTTGTGCGCGACATGCTGGAGGAACCGGAGAACCTGACGATTCTGGAAGGCGTGCTGGGACTGGCGGCGGCGTTTAACAGACAGGTGATCGCAGAGGGAGTGGAGACAGCGGAGCACGGCCTGATGCTGCTGCAAATGGGCTGCGATCTGGCCCAGGGGTTCGGCATTGCGGCTTCAATGCCCGCGCGCGAATTCCGGTCGTGGGCAGCCGGGTGGCGTCCCGATCCCCGCTGGTGCGAAGTGCCGATAGTGCGCGCGGAGAACGCGCCGGTGCTGTCTGCCACTGTGGAGCACCGGGCCTGGCTTGGCGCCTTTGAGGCATATCTCCAAGGCAAGCGCGCCATTCCGCCGCCGCTCGATGCCAGCCAATGCCGGGTTGGCGCATGGCTGAACGGCCAAAAGCGTTCAGCGCGCGGGGCAAACTCGGCGATTCAAGCCATCGAGAATCTTCATGGTCAGGTCCACGACTTGGCCGCCGAGATTCTCGCGTCTCAGTCCGAGGACTCGAATCCCGCGAGGCTGGCCCGTCTTCGCCAGCTGCACTACCTGCAGGAAAAGTGCCTGAAGCGTCTGAAGACTTTCGCCTGATCCTGCTCTGCCAGCAGGACAGTCAACGCGCAAGGCTGCTCGAGTTAGATGGCTTTTCGCGCCTCATTGATGGGCCGCAGCCGTACTGGACAGTGACTCTTCAGGAAGCGCCTGCGGTTCTCGCAGCGTGAGCACGGGGCAGCGCGCGTGGGCGAGCACGCGATAGACGGTGCGGTCGCGGGTCAGGTTTTCCAGGGCCAGGCGGTGCGTGGCGCCGAGAACGATCAGGCCGGCACGCCGCTCCGAAGCCAGAGCCAGAATCTCGATGGATGGATTGCCATGAAGGACGACAGGCTCGACGGAGGAGCAGCAACGAGTGCCAGTTTCCTCAGCCAGGATGCGCAACTCGACCATGGCCGACGAATCCAGCCCGGTGGGCATGTGTCGGCGCTCCATCACTTCGATGGGCGGAAGCACGTGGAGCAAGACCAGCTTTGCATTCTGGGTGGCTGCTACCTGGCAGGCAAGCGCTGCGCTCGGGCGAGAGGTCTCTCTGAGTGAGGTGGCGTGGAGGACGACGCGTTCTCCATTTCTGGCCACCGGGAGATGAGCCTCGGGTCCCACGGTCATGACCGGGAGGTAGACCGAGCGCAGCACTTGCTCTGCGACAGAGCCAAGGAGCAGCTTTCCGATTTTGCTCCGGCTCCGTGTCCCGAGCAGCACGCGGTCGGCTTTAAATTGATCGACGGCGGCTGCAATCTGCTGTATGGAGTGGCCCTCGCGCACCAGCGCGTCGCAACGGATGCCGCGGCGAGCGGCCACTTCACACCATGGCCGCAGCATTTCGTGCGCTGTTTCGAGGGCGCTGCCTTTATCGAAGTACGGCATTCCCGAGGCGTCGGCACCGAAGACCGCTGACGGAGGAAGAGCATGCAGAAGAATCAGGTGCGCCCCGGTTTCACCCGCCTGTTCCAGGGCAAACGGCATGAGATGGTCCAGATCGCTTAAGTCGGTCGCGACAAGAATCGTGGTTGGATGCGTCCAGCGGCCCAAATCGGAAACCCGCATGGGGAACACCTCATACCCGAAAGCGTGTCACTGAGGAAAGGGCCAGGATGTGCCAGAGCGCACCGGAGGAGGTGATTTAGATCACCTTCTTGCCGCCCATTGGTCCCAAAAACAGGCTTCCAATTACCTTCGAAGGCTCGCCTAGCCCAGCCCTCATCGTTGTGAAGGAATGACCCGATAGAAAGTTCTAAGGCTCGCAGTGAGCGGGCTCGAAAAGGTGAGGACTGTCTCATGCGGGCTGAGCTCGACGAGGCATCTCTGGTAAAGGCCAACGCCCAGTTCTGGGAGCCGATGATTGCCATGCGGCTGGAGCCGGTGGCGAGCTCGGAGGAGTTCTGTGTAGGGCCGGGGCACCTGATCGGCAGCGTGAGTCTCTCCGGAATGTGGAAAGGACGCATTGAGGTACGCCTGGCCGAGGGATTAGCCCAGGCAGCCACCGCAGCCATGCTGATGCAGCCCGTAGAAACAGTCACCGAGGCAGACGCGCTCGACGCTATTCGGGAGATTGCCAACATGCTTGGGGGAGTGATCAAGACATCGCTGCCGCGGCCCTGCTCCATGGACGTGCCTGAATCCTCGGTGGCCGCGGATGGACTGTGCATGCGGCCGCGCACTGATAACGTGTTGTGGGTGGCCTTTCGCCACGACGCGGGAGCGCTGCTGGTGCGGGTATGGGAAGAGGCGTGCGGATAGCCGATCATTGCCGCACTGCGACTAGCGCTTACAATCGCCTCATGCTGTTTGCCGTGATCACCATCTCGGACCGCTGCTCGCAAGGGCTGATGGCCGACTCTGCGGGTCCTGCCGTGGCCGCGCTGCTCACCCGTGAGTGGCCGCAGGCGGAGATTCGAACGGCGCTGATGAAAGACGATGAGGACGCGATCGCAGCGTCGCTCGAAGCGTTGGTGGGGACGAATGCAGAACTGGTGCTGACCGTGGGCGGCACCGGCCTGGGCCCGCGCGACCGAACGCCGGAGGCGACGCGTCGCGTGATCGATCGCGAAGCGCCAGGGCTGGCTGAGGCGATGCGCACGAAGGGAGCGGAGAGCAATCCCTACGCGCGGCTTTCGCGCGGCGTAGCGGGACTGCGGGCGAGTACGCTGATTGTGAACCTGCCGGGCAGCCGGCGCGGCGCCGAGGAGAGCCTGGAAGCGATTCTGGCCTTGTTACGCCATGGGCTCGATGTCATTGCCGGAGCGCAAAACCATCCGTAGCCCGAACCTGTAAGCAAAGTGATTGGCGTAACCGCGGGCCAAGTAAGCGTTTGCCTGAACCCGCCTGTTTCCTGCCTTCGAGAGGCTTAACTTGAGCGCCCAAGAGCTCCAGAATGCCGAATCCAGGCGTGCTTTTCCACCCGCCTCTCCTGAGAAAAACCCGGAAAAGCGTACAATCGTCTTCGCCCATGAGACGAACCGGTAAGGCTCAACGAAATCGCCGCCGCTCCTCCGCAAACATTCACGACGTGGCC
>Ga0208190_1000192_pt1 | contig 24540 bp, 19 predicted proteins | sample June2015DPH_13_1_FD_184708 | JGI IMG/M metagenome (GOLD analysis project Ga0208190, IMG submission 184708) | Peatland microbial communities from SPRUCE experiment site at the Marcell Experimental Forest, Minnesota, USA - June2015DPH_13_10... | ecosystem: Environmental > Terrestrial > Soil >... | reverse complement strand
TTAAACCGAAATGCCCGCGGTGAAGGCATCTCCAATCGTGTCCACGTTCCGGCGATTGCGACCCTGCCCGCTCCCACCGATCTCTCAGCCAGTCTGAATGACGACGGCGTCCTGCTCACCTGGACCAGCACGGGTGCGCCATCCGCGAAGCCCGGCATCGCCTATCGTTACCGCATTTATCGCCGTACCGAAGACGCAAGCGACCAGAACTCAGGCAGGAAGAAGGGCAAAGAAAACACAATCGCTGGGGAAGTGGCGGTGGGCCCAGACGGTCCCACTCATTTCCTCGATCCGATCGAATGGGAAAAGATCTACTTCTATCGCATAACTGCCGTCACCATCTTCACGCGCGCCGGAAGCGAGGTGCAGGTGGAAGGCGATGACAGCTCCGCACTCCAGGTAGTCGCGCATGACGTCTTCCCGCCGTCGGTGCCCGCCGGCCTGCAGGCGGCCTATTCGGGCGAAGGCCAAAAACCTTTTATTGATCTCATCTGGTCTCCTGTCGCGAGCTCAGATCTCGCCGGCTACAACGTCTTCCGCAGCGAAGCGAACGCCGCGCCCGCCAAGCTGAATTCCGAGCCGGTGAAATCGCCTTCCTATCGCGACACCGGTGTCAGCGCAGGCAAAACCTATACGTATTCCGTTTCTGCCCTAGACGTTCGCGGCAACGAAAGCCAGCGCTCCGAGCAGGCCACCGAAGCAGTGCCGTAGAAGAGCCATCGAAACTTCGCGCAAGATTTTAGTCGTGATGCTTCCGCGTGTTGTGTTTAGATAATGGTGAATCGATAAAATTCTTATGCGATATTGCCGGTTCCAACTCAACCAAGCGTCTCACTACGGGCTGGTCGAATCCGTCACGGGCGTCGATTACATCACGCGCATCTTCCTTCAACCGCCGCATCTGAGCGATGGGGACATCGAAGGGCTTCCAAGCAAGCGAGCCGATCGTATCCCGTTCGCTGACGCTGCGTTACTGGCTCCAGTCGAGCCCTCAAAAATCGTTTGCGTGGGACGCAACTACCGCGAGCATGCTGCCGAGCTCGGCCATGATGTTCCCACCGAGCCTCTGATTTTCCTGAAGGCAACCAGTGCGCTGCTGCCTCCCGGCGCCGCGATTCTCCGGCCCAAGATTTCGGAGCGTACCGATTACGAAGGCGAACTGGGAGTTGTCATCGCCCGCCGCTGCCGTCACCTGCGCGATGATGAAGACGTTCGCCCCTACATCCTCGGCTACACCTGCGTCAACGACTTCACTGCCCGCGACCTGCAGAACAAAGACGGCCAGTGGACCCGCGCCAAAGGCTTCGACACTTTTTGTCCCGTCGGCCCTCTCGTCAGCGATGGGCGCGAAGGAGGCGATCACGCCACGCTCGATCCGTGTGCCGGAATCCAGGTCGAAACCCGCGTCAATGGCGAGGTCCGCCAATCCGGAAATACGCGCGATTTTATCTTCCCGCTCGACGTCATCATCCGGTTCATCTCGCACGTCATGACGCTCAACCCCGGGGACCTGATCGCCACCGGAACCCCTAAAGGTGTTGGCTCCGTAGTCGCTGGAGATGTGGTCGATATCACGATCGAAGGCATCGGCCAGCTTCGCAACCCGATCGCCGACGAGAATTAGATCGCGAAGAGTGTGGAGATTTTCGATGGAAAACTCCCAGCGTTGTTTTGAACTGCTGCAGTCCGGCGATGCCGAAGCCCTCGGCCGTCTTCTCGACGAAGATCCCGAGTCAGCCGATGCTCGCGACGCCAACGGCGCGAGTCTACTGATGCAGTGTATCTATCGCGGCCGCCGCGACTTAGCGGAACCCATCGCGAACAAGAAAAAGACGCTGGACATTTTCGAAGCCGCATCCCTCGGCCGCTGCGATCGTCTCCGCGTACTGGCTCGCGACTCGGCCGCGCTCAACTCCCGGTCTGCCGACGGCTTTACGGCTCTGCATTTCGCATGCTTTTTCGGGCCGCCCGAATCCGCGCGCCTGCTGATCGAAGCCGGAGCCGCGGTCGATGCGGTCGCGGCCAATCCCATGCAAGTCATGCCGCTTCATTCCGCCGCGTCCGTGCGCAACCTCGAAGCCGCCCGCCTCCTGCTCGCTCATGGAGCTCCGCCGAATGCACGTCAGCAGGCAGGCTGGGCTCCCATCCACGCCGCTGCCCAGAACGGAGACAAAGCCATGGTCGAACTCCTCCTCCAACACCGCGCCGATCCCAAACAGGCCAACGACGAGGGCAAGACTCCGGCCATGGCGGCCCGTGCGAAGGGATATGAGGAGCTAGCCGCACTGCTGGAAAAGTGAAGTGCACAAGGTCAGTGAAGTGCAAAGGTCTCAAGGCTTCAAAGTTTCAAGGTTTCAAAGCACGAAGCGCATGCTGCCGAACGGTAAGCCATTGAAACCACCCGGCCGAGATTGAAACGATCTCCGGTTTTGAGACAGAAACCTTTGAAAACCCCTTCAAACTGTGAGTCTTGCCCCTTCGTTACCCCTGTTTTCCCCCTTTGCACCATCCCTCACGATTCCCGCATCAAACCGTCTATAATGATGGGAAGTTTCTCGAAAACAGCCCATCTTTTTCCGGAAAAGCGAAGACCAAACCATGTCGACGAAGTTGAAAATTACAATTCTTACCTGCTCGCTGGCCATTCTGCTGTTCACCCTCGCTGGACCCTTCGCCAACGTTCGCGCCAATAACAATGACGGCGCGTATCGCCAGCTCTCGGTCTACAGCGAAGTTCTGTCGCGCATTCGCAGCGAGTATGTCGAGGAGCCCAACATTCCCGGCGTGACGGAAGGCGCTCTGCACGGTCTGCTTGAGTCGCTCGACGCCAACTCCAGCTATCTTTCCGCCGCCGAATATAAGCACTACAAATCGATGAAGGGCGAAGGCAAAGCCGATATCGGCGCCGCCGTCTCCAAGCGCTTCGGATACGCGGATATCGTCGCCGTGATCCCTGGAGGGCCCGCCGATAAAGCCGGCATCGAGAATTCCGACATCCTCGAGTCGATCGAAGGCAAAAGCACGCATGACATTTCGCTCGCCGAAATTCACGGTATGTTGATGGGCGAGCCCGGAACCACGGTCACGGTCGCGGTCGTTCGTCCGCGCCGCGCCGAGCCGCAGAAGATCGTCATCACTCGCGATGTCGTCACCGTTCCGCCCGTTGCCGACAAAATGCTCGCTGACAACGTCGGCTACATCAAGGTCGATGCATTCCCGGAAGGCAAATCCGAAGAAATCGCCGGCAAGATCCGCGACCTGCAGAAGCAGGGAGCCAAGAAGCTGGTTCTCGACGTGCGCAACTGCGCCAGCGGCGCGGAGTCTGAGGGCATCGCGACCGCTAACCTTTTTCTCGATCATGGCACGATCACTTACCTGCAGGGGCAGACGTATCCGCGCCAGGCCTTTAATGCCGATCCTGCGAAAGACATCACAAAACTCCCCGTGGCCGTTCTAGTGAATCGCGGTACCGCGGGTCCGGCTGAAATTGTCGCGTCTGCGATCCTGGAAAACGCTCGCGGCGACGTGGTCGGAGATAAGACTTTCGGCGATGGCTCGATCCAGAAAGTCATCGAGATGCGCGATAACACAGGCGTCCTCATTCTTTCCGTCGCGAAATATTACTCGCCCAGCGGCAAGGCCATTCAGGATGCGGCCGTCACTCCCAACGTGCTCATCGCCGATAATCAGGATGATGCTGGCTTGCCCGACGAAGACGAAACGGTAACCCCTGACAATCACGTCGCGAAGCCCAAGAACACGCAGGACGATCAGCTGAACAAAGCCCTCGAAGTTCTGAAGAACAGGGACTCGAAGGGATAACAGAGCAGGTCTCGACGTTTCAAGGTTTCAAAGTTTCCCGGTTCAGAAGTCGCAATGCTCCAGGTCGTCAAAATCGCCCGCTTCGTCGGGCGATTTCTTTTGTGCGGGTCCCCTTGAAACCTTCGAAACGTTGAAACTTTGAAATCTTCCTCTCCACCTTTTCCGCTATCCTGAAGCCAGCGCAATGAAACTTGTTTTCCAACATCTTCCCGCCGTCGAGATCGGTGGCCGGAAGCTGGTCGGCCTCGTCTTCTTAGGACTGCTCACCCTATTCGCCGCCACCGTAGGCGCGGCCGTTGGACTTATTCTCGTTTACTCCACCGACCTGCCGCAGGTCGAAGAACTCGAGCGCTATCGCCCCAGCAGCGTTACCGAACTCTACGACGATCAGGGCCGCGTCATCGGCACCTTCGCGCTGCAGCGTCGCGTGATCGCCACCTACGACGACTATCCGCAGGTTCTCCGCGATTCGCTCGTCTCCATCGAAGACAAGGATTTCTACCGTCACGCTGGCATCAACATCTGGCGCATCGTCGGAGCCGCCTTCCGCGACATCGAATCCGGCGGCAAAGTGCAGGGAGCGTCTACGCTTACCATGCAGCTTGCCCGCAACCTGTTTCTCTCGCCGGACCGCTCTTTCTACCGCAAGATGCAGGAAGCCTTGCTCGCCATCCAGATCGAGCGGCGTTTCACCAAGCCGCAGATCTTCACGCTCTATGCCAACCAGATCTTCCTCGGCCACGGCAATTACGGATACGAAGCGGCCTCCGAGTACTATTTCAGCAAGCCCGCCAAGCAGCTCAAGCTCGAAGAAGCCGCGCTGCTAGCCGGACTGCCCAAAGCTCCGCAGTATTACTCGCCCATCAATCATCCCGACCGCGCCCTCAAGCGCCGCAATCTGGTGCTCAACGCCATGCTCGAGGACGGCAAGATCACTGCTGCGCAGGCCGAAGCTGCCAAGACCAAGCCAATCGTCCTTAACCTGCAGAAAGATCCCAACTCGCTCGCGCCGCATTACGTCGAGGAAATCCGCCGCTACCTCGAAGCCAAATACGGCAGCGATCAAGTCCACGAAGGCGGTTTGCGCGTCTACACCTCGCTCGACATGGACCTGCAGAAATCCGCGCGTCAGGCGCTTCTCGATGGTCTCGTGGCTTACGAGCGCCGTCACGGCTGGCGCGGCAAACTCCAGAACGCCGTCGCCGATGGCCAGCCACTCGACAAGTACGTCGATCCCGATTGGGACGACGAACCCGAACTCAACGGATACATTCACGCCGTCGTCACGCAGGTCTCGCCATCAGCCGCACAGATCCGCTTCGGCCGCTACACTGCGACCATCGCGCCGTCCGACGCTGTGTGGGCGCAGCCTGCTGCTGGCAAGAAGGCCAAGCCGCATCTCGACGACCTCTTCGCCACCGGAGACATCGTCTACGTCAAGGTGCTCGCGCTCGACTCCGACCACAAAGCGCACGTCAGCCTCGAGCAGGATTCCGGCGTCGAAGGCGCTCTCGTCGCCATCGACAATGCAACGGGCGAGATCAAGGCCATGATCGGAGGCCGCGACTTTAACCGCTCCAAGTTCAATCGCGCTACGCAAGCGCTGCGTCAGGTCGGATCGTGCTTCAAGCCCTATGTTTACACGGCTGCGATCGACGCTGGATCGAGTCCCGACGACACCATTCTCGACGCGCCGATCACGTTCCAGACCGCTTCCGGACCTTACTCTCCGCACAACTACGACAACAAGTTCGAGGGAACGATCACGCTTCGCCGCGCGCTCGCGCAGTCGCGCAACATTCCTGCGCTCAAGCTCGCCGATCACATCGGCATCAAGACCGTCATCGACTACGCGCATCGCATGGGAATCACGGAAACCATTCCTGCTTACTTGCCGGTCGCGCTCGGCTCGGCCGACATTACGCCGATCGAGCAAACTTCCGCTTTCAGCGTCTTTCCCAATGATGGATTGCGCGTCGCTCCGCGCTACATCAGCAAAGTGACCGACTACGAAGGGCGAATTTTAGAAGAAGATTTTTCGGATGCGAAAGATGCGATCAGCTCGCGCACTGCGCGCGTGATGACCAGCATGTTGCATGAAGTTGTGCTGCACGGAACGGCGGCAGCTGCTGCGAAAATGCCCTATCCCCTGGCGGGAAAAACGGGCACGACCAACGATTTCACCGACGCCTGGTTCGTCGGCTTCTCTCCCAATATCACCTGCGGAGTCTGGATCGGCTACGACGAAAAAAAATCACTCGGCGACAAAGAAACCGGAGCCCGAGCCGCCCTTCCCATCTGGATGCAGTTCATGTCGATCGCCCTGGCCGGCAAAGACCCCGGAGAATTCACTCCTCCACCCCCCCGAGCCGAGAACACCGCAGTCGCCCACAAGGTGGATACTCCCGACGTGGCGCCGGGGGACGGGGAGAGTCACTGAGCCTTCGAAAATTCTTGACTTAGCCGACACGATCTCGAATCATTGATGCAGCAGATCGATGAAGCCGAAAGAGGCCGATGCATGGCTGATGAGGATTAAGTCTTTACTGCTCAAGATTTTGCGAGGAACGTCCTGGCTAACTCTATGATTTTATTAGAAAGGCTTAGCGAGACCTAGGCTTAAGTCATTTATTATCAAGATTTTGACTCTAAGTCTCACGCACTCAAGATTTTGGCGGGAAATTTTTGCTAAAGCATTGATTCTATTATATGGCAGTGAGGGGGAGGGGGTACCCCACCAAGGATTCTGGCTAACAAAACCGCGGCAAATAAGGCTTAAGCGGAGCTAGTTCCGCGTCGAGAACTGAGGGAGAAATAGAAAAGACCGCGACATTGGTTACGCTCCAGCGGCTTGCTCCTGCGAGAGAGCCTGCTGCCCGGATACGTGCACCGTCGCGGTCCTTGATGTGATCGCCACTTTCGCGGTACCAAACCCCGGCGTCCCCTCGCAAGGTTCGTCGGTTTTTTCGGGTCTGGTCGTCCGGCAGGTCGCCCCGCCTTCCGAATCACTCAGCTTACTTCGGACTGGCTACTATTTTTGAAGCCAACCCTTTCAGCCGTCGACGCAACCGATACTAGCGCGTTCGAAAAAGTTGTCAATGCCCGAAAATGGTGCAATTGAAAGATGCTGTGCAAAAATGGGACCGAGCCGGATGCGGCTCCAGGTAAGGCGCCTGGCGTGATGCGGTGGGTTTATTCCGATCATGGCCTTGCGGGGCTGTGCAAATCTATTTACGAAACACACACATAACTCCTGTAAAATCACTTGACGCCGTGTGCCTGCATCGTTCATGGTGCAATGAGATGTGCAAAACTTTGTTTCTGAAGAACCTTCCGCGATGAGCGAGACTGCCCAACTCATCGCCTACGTAGACGGCAGTTCCCATGGAAGTCCGGGGTCATCGGGGATTGGCATCGTCATGGAAGACTCCGCGGGAGGCCGGACGCGGATCGCGAAGTGGATCGGCTTTCAAGATAACAACGTCGCCGAGTATGTGGCGCTGATGGAAGCGCTGCAATGCGCGCTGGACCGGAAGGCGCAGTCGCTCAGCGTGTATTCGGATTCTGACGTGGTCGTCCGGCAGATGAGCGGGGAATACGAGTGCCGCAGCCCGCGGCTTTATTCGCTGCACTGGATTTGCCGGAAGTTGTCGCGCACACTTGAGTTCGCCATCGAACGGATTCCGCGCGAGGACAACGCCGAAGCGAATGACCTGGCCAACAGCGCCGCCCGCCTCTGCCAGAGCTTCATAGAGGGTTAGAACTAAGGTCCCCAACGGCTAAAAGAACGACCAGCGCAGGCATTCGTAGCGCCCTTTCAAAACCGATCTTATGGAGACGGCGCCGTCACCACGCCAGCGACTTGCGGCGTTTCATGATCTAAGGTCAGAATATAATTGTGCAACTAAGTTCAAGCATTGGTGTTGATTATTGTTGAGTGCCAGACCGGACCGGGAAGCTTAGGGATCCGGAACTAAAGTTCGAGGACATGGAGGCTGTGATGAGATTGCGTGCCATTAGCCGCTTCGTTGTGGAAAAGTCAATCTTGAGTGTGGCGTTGCTGTCACTTTCAGTTTTTGCGTGGGGACAACATAAGGGAGGCAGCGCTGGCGGCGGTGGCAGCCATCCATCCGGTGGAAGCCATCCATCGGGCGGGAGCCATGCTTCCGGCGGCGGTCATGCGGCAGGTCCGAGCCATTCCGCTGGAGCGAGTCATGCGGGTCCTTCGGGCGGACATAGCGCAGGAGCGAGCCGTCCGTCAGGGTCGGGAGGAAGTCACGCCGGTGGCAGCGTAGGACATGCTGGGAGCACAGGTGGCAGTCACGCGGGAACTCCCGGAGGTAATCGTGGAGAGGCCGGCGGCGCCGCACGCGGAGGTAGCGTCGGAGGAAACCGCGGCGAAGCAGGCGGCAATCGCGGCGGGAATGTTGGCGGCAACCGTGGAAGCGTCGGCGGGAATCGCGGGAATGTTGGCGGGAACCGTGGCGGCATGGCGGGGAATCGCGCCGGAGCAGGGAATCGCGCTCCCGGGCGCACGGTCGCTCTGAAGGGCGGCGGATCGGCGAGCATACGTCCGAATGGACAGATTCGCTCGATCAACCGCGGCGGAATGCACATCTCGAACAACCTGCATGGCGGGCGCACGATCGTAGGCATGCATAACGGAGCGCGCGTGGTGAACTACGGCCATGGCGGATATGTGCAGCATTCGTATGGGACATATGGCGGCCATCAGTTCTATTCCCGTACGTACTTCGGGGGCGGCGGTTACCACGTCGGGCTTTATCGCGGCTACTTCTGGGGCGGCCGTCCTTACTACGGCTGGTATCCCGGATTCTGGTATCACCCAGGCTTCTATGGATGGGGAATCCATCCCTGGGGCGTGGCATTGGCCTGGGGCATAGGCCCTGGCTACTGGGGATGGTCAGGATCGCCGTGGTGGGGCTACTACGGCGGATGGTGGAATCCTTATCCCGTGTATCCATCGGCAGCATTCTGGCTCACGGATTATCTGATCGCTGCGCAATTGCAATCTGCTTACGCGGCTCAGTCTGACCTGGCTGCCAGTGCTGGAGGCGGCGGTGGCGGAGGGGGATATGCTGACAATGGGGGCGGTCAACCGGCGAATGCGCAGGTGACGCTGACTCCGGAAGTGAAGCAGGCGATCCAGGAAGAGGTGCAGGCGCAACTGGCTCAGCAACAGCAGCAGGCTGGGCAACAGAACGGTGGAGATGCGCAGAGTGGTCCGGCGCCAGCGAATGGCGAAGCGCCGCCAGCGCTTGATCCGGCACGGCGGACTTTCGTGGTCGATAACGCCATTACGGTGGTGAGTAACGGACAAGAATGTGAACTCACCGGCGGTGACGTCATCACCCGGCTCTCGGATACTCCGGACGGCACCCAGCACGTGACGGCCAGTGTTTCTGCCAGCAAGAAGAACGATTGCGCCGCGGGTGCTCAGGTGGCGGTGACGGTCGACGACTTGCAGGAGATGCACAATCACTTCGAGGAGCAGCTCAACAACGGCCTGAAGGAACTGGCGGCGAAGCAGGGTACGAATGGAATGCCGAAGGCTCCGGATGCGAGCACGGTAGCTTCCAGCGTGCCGGCTCCGCAACCGGACGAGAACGCTTCCAAGGAACTGGCCGATCAACAGGCGCAAGCCGACGAAACCGAGCAGCAGGTCAAGGCTGAAGCTGCTTCGGGCGGCGGGCAATAGAAGCGGGCAATCGGTAACGGTGAATCGCGGATGCGGGAGCGCGGTATGCTCCCGCATTCGTGTTTATGGCTAAAGCCTGTCCTGGCTGGAGGTCTCAGTCTACGGGGACACAAAGTATTTCAACATTGAGAAACGGGGGAAGTCAGGCTGGTTTCTTGAAGTTAGGCCAGTTTCTTGAGCAGACGCCCCACACGCACTACGCGGTAGAGCGGAAACAAAGCTGATGGAAGCCCGATGGCAGCCACTTCTCCCGGACCTGGGGTCGAGAGGAGGCGCCAGAGGTATCGTCGCCGGTCGCTGGGGCGCTCGCGCAATTTCAGAAACTGGCGGAAATATTGGGTGGAGTCAAAATCGTAGGTCGCAGCGGCGGCCAGCCGCGCGGAACATTCTTTCCCTAATACGGGAACCGCCGAGTCGCTACTTGCCAACGCGTGTGCGGCCGTTGGAATGGACGCGCCGAGCAGGTGTTCCGCGAGCCAGAAACTGACCCCTGCGATTCGGGCGACTCCGAGGGTTCGAGCGCGATGTACGACCGAGTCCAGGTCGATCCCCGGCGTGCGTAGGGTTTGGGCGATATCGGCAATCCAGATCAGACGGGTCCAAAGATGCTTGGCGGCATGGATGCAAAGGACCAGCAAGGAATCTTCGGGCGAGAGACACGGGATATCGGCTTTGCTATCGGCTCCTGATTCCACTGCACCAAGTGCAATGCGGCTGGAGCGAGCCCACAACCCTTCAAATCGGAAATCGGCGGGTCCCTGATCAATCGCGTAGAAGTAGGGAAGCAGGTTCCATTGCAATTCGACCATGTGTTTCCCAGCTGCGCCATCAAACGAGCGCTCGTAGCCCGTGCGCAGCCAGAGCCGCTCGACTGCCGGAAGAAGCTCCTGTGAGGGGTGGTAACCGAGTTCGGCGAGGACCTGTTTGGCGGGAGCAAAATCAGCCGGAGAAATCAGCAGGTCGAGATCGAAGAAACTGCGGAGGCCGAGGTCGCCATAAGCGGACTGTGCCAGCACCGGGCCTTTGTAGGGAAGGGCGCGCAATCTCTTTTGATCAAAGTGCTGTGTAATCCGCAACAGCTCTGCAGCGAACCACATGTTGCGGCGAAGGTTGGCGGCATAAGCGGACTGCAGCGACTGCACGATCTCCGGAGGAAGGTCGCGGGCATAGGTGGTGAGGTTACGCGCGAGGAGCGCGAGAACGCCGTGATGCTCGGCCAGTTGGAGAAATTCTTGCCAGTCAAATTCAGGGACATGCCAGTCTTGGTTGACGATGCGGGCAATCTGTTCCGGGGCGGGATTCGCGGTCGCGCAGGCGCATAAAAGGTCAAACCCACTCCCTTGGTTCAGAGTGGTCGGGGCGCACGATAAGAGCGAGGTTTCGGTCATGGCCGCGAATTGAAAAATCCGCCTCGGATGCGAACTATAATACGAATCTCCAGAGCACAGTGTCTCAGGAAGCATGGCTTCCGTGCGCACCATTTTCGCAGCCGGCCGCAATTTATGGATCAGGTTGTATTCGAATCCGTCAGCAAGGTATTCCGCCACCGTCCGGCGCTTTTCAACTGGGTGGGACGAGAGCGTACGGGCGAAACACTCGCGCTGCATGACGTTTCTTTTTCGGTAGCGAATGCAGAAGTGGTGGCATTGCTGGGACCGAATGGCAGCGGAAAGACGACCACTCTCAAACTGATCTCGACCATGTTGCTGCCTGATGCGGGCTCGGTGCGGGCGGGTGGATTCGACGCCCGGCACGATCCGAGCATGGTCCGGCGGCAGGTGGGTATCGCGGTGGCCACGGAGCGCTCGTTCTTTCCTCGACTTTCCTCGCGCGAAAATCTCGAGTTCTTTGCCGCGCTTGATGAGGTTCCGCGCGGCGAGCGCCACGGCCGAATCGAAGAAGTGCTGCGCGAAACCGGATTGGAAGAACAGGCTGACACGCTTGTCATGAAATTTTCGAGCGGCATGTATCAGCGATTGGGGCTGGCGCGCGCACTGGTCAAGCGGCCGAGGGTGCTTTTGCTGGATGAGCCGACGCGCAGCCTCGATGCGGCGGCCACCGCGCAGTCTTGGGCGACGATTGGCGCCTTAGCCCGGCAGAACGCCACGATTTTTCTGGCCACGCACAACTTCGCCGAAGCGGCAGCGGTGGCGAACCGAGTCTTGCTGCTGCATCGCGGAAAACTGCTCACGGATCGAGTAATCGCGGACGGTGAAAGTGCTGAAAAGTTGCGGGCGCTTTACTTTCGGCTGACCGGCGAACCTGTCGTCGGCGAGGCGCAAGAAGCAGACCTCATTCACCGCGCAGGAGCCGTGACGTGAACTCGACTCTCGACAAGCTTTACGCGATCCTGCGGCGCGACGTTCTGACCGCGATTCGCCATCGCAGCGGTTTTGTAGTGACGCTGGTGGGAGTCTTCACGGAACTGACGGCTTTTTATTATCTTTCACGGGCCATTGGACCAGGTTTTCGTCCGGATGGCGTCGCGTATTTTCCCTTCCTGCTGGTGGGCACAGGTCTTTACACGTTTTTTGTGATGAGTGCCCAGGCATTTCTGAGTGCTGTGCAGGACGCTCAGCAGACGGGTACGCTCGAAGTGCTCATGACGACGTCGACGGCTCCCGCGGAGATTATTATCCTGAGTGCGATTTCTGCGTTTGCCGGAAGCCTGACGAACCTGCTGGTCTATATTTTCGCTGGTGTGGCCGTTTTCCGGGCGGCGATCCATCCCAATTACTTGAGCTGCCTGGTGGTTCTGCTTCTTTCGCTGGTAGTCGCGTTGGCGGTGGGAATTTTCGCGGCTACCGTTCAGATCATGTTTCAAAAGGGCGCGGCCTTGTTGTGGCTGCTTGGCTCAGGACTATGGCTTTTGAGCGGAGCCACGTTTCCGCTTCACAGTTTGCCGCAGCCGCTTGGAATTCTGGCCCGGGCGATCCCGTTTGCATACGCCATTGAGGGAATGCGCGGGGCGCTGCTGGATGGAAAATCGATGGGCGCGATGGGACCCACCGTCTTACCTCTGGCCATGTTCGGGTTGGTTCTGCTACCGATCGCTCTGGCTGGATTGTCACTGAGTTTGCGGCGCGCCCGCCAAAGTGGGACCCTATCGTTCTATTAAATGGGAGCGGCTCCAGCGCTTGTTACAATTTCCGAACAAATTCAAACTGCCTGGCGAGCGAAGACTAACGGATATTGGCACCGGGAAAGCCGTGTAGTACACTGCGCTTACACTTTTCAAAAAATTGGGGGATGAGCCGAACCTCGAAGGCTCGACCGACTATGATGGAGAACCCGACCTCTCACGACAAGCAAAAGCGAATTGCCAAGGGCGTGGAAGGCAAGAAGCCTTATCAAAAGCCTGCATTCCGCTGCGAGCGAGTGTTCGAGACGTCTGCTCTGGCTTGCGGCAAGATCGCTGGTACTTCTGCGATATGCAATTCTGCGCGAAAGACCTCATAACATTGAACAGCGCGCTGAATAATTCCTCCCAGGACTGGGAGGCTGAGGTTTTAGCGCTGGCGGCACAGAGCTTGCGCGAAAGCGGGCGCTTGCAGCTGCAGGTGCGCGGCGAAAGCATGTTGCCAACGCTTTGGCCGGGGGATGTGGTCGAAATCTCAAAGTGCCGGGTTGAGGATGTGCGCCCGGGCGAAATCGTGTTGGCGCTGCGCGATGGCCGATTCTTTCTCCATCGCTTCGTGGCCCGCTTGCACCCGGAAGGGTTCCGCTTGCGAGGCGATTCCATGCCTGCTCCCGACCCTGGATTTCCAAAGGAAGCATTGCTTGGGCGGTTGGCAGGTTATGCGGGTCGCGGCGAAAAGCGGATCGGCAACAGCAAGGGAGCCCAGTCACTATTCCCGCTGCGTCCCTGCTGGTGGGCAATCGGCCAATTGTGCTGTTACTGCGGACCAGTACGTCGCCTGGCGCTTGAGCTTCACTCCCGCAAACGGAACGCACGCGAGGCGCGAAGGCTCGCCGATGCTGAAATGAAACTCGGAACAGCCGGCCGGGGTGCCTCGTGATGTCCGCGTCCGAGAGAACGGCCTGCGTGGAGATCGGCGGGATCCCGATTTCTTTGTCCACCACCCACGATCTTTTTTTCGATCTGCTGTGCGCGCGGTATGAGGGCTTCCTGAGCGCGCGGCAACCGGAGTTTGCGCTTCAATTCGATATCGTCGAAGGCGGCTCGCCGTCGGACGATGACGCGCACGTGAGCCGGGACGGTGCCGAATGGCTGTTGCATCGGGGAGATTTTCTGGCTCGATGGGATCCGCGAACAGGAACCGGCCGGGTCCGTCAGAACGCGAATCCTTATTCCCTCGATTCCGTATTGCGCGTCCTGCACAGCCTGATTCTCGCCGAGCGCGGGGGCTTTCTGTTGCATGCGGCCAGCGCAATCTGTGAGGGCCGGGCCTGCCTCTTTTCGGGCGTTTCCGGAGCCGGAAAGACCACGATGACGCGCCTGGCGCCTGCGAATGTCACGCTGCTTACGGACGAGATTTCTTACGTCCGCCCGGCTATTGCGGATTCATATTGCGCCTTCGGCACGCCTTTTGCTGGAGAACTTGCCAAGGCCGGCGAAAACTGCAAGGCCGCAATTGCGGGTTTGTTTTTCCTGGAGAAAGGTCCAGAAACCCGCATCGAGGAGTTGTCGTCCACGGAGGCGATGCGCCGGCTGATGCGGAATATTTTGTTCTTCGCCGAGGACGCGGCTCTGGTTGAGAGGTTGCTCGCGACCGCCTGTGATTTTGTTGCGAGGGTTCCCATCCGCCGCCTGACGTTCTATCCTGATGGCAACGTGTGGGAAGAAGTTCGCCACTTTGTGGGGGAGCCCGCGAATGTCTGAGACGTACATTGCCCGCAGTTCCGGGATCGCCGCGCGCATGCTGGCCGGCGAGATGATGGTGATGAACTCAATGGATTCGACGTTCTTCACGCTCAATGAGGTAGGGACAGCGATCTGGCAGGCAGCGGACGGCCGCACGCCGCTGCGCGAAATCGTTCGCGCTCGTATCTGCGAGCAATTCGACATCAATGCCGAGGAAGCGCAGGCCGATGCCGACCGGTTTGTAACTGAGCTTTCAAGCCACGGAATCCTGCTGGTATCGGATCATCCGTTTGCCGAGGAGTCCGCCCGATGACTTTGATGGCAGAAATGGGGCAGAGAGCGTTTAACCTGGGCGTCCCTCTCGCCATCCACCTGGATGTCACGTATCGCTGCAACGAACGCTGCGTGCATTGCTACCTCGATCATGACGATCATGGCGAAATGACCACTGCCGAGATCAAAGGCGTGCTCGAGCAACTGGCGGAAGCGGGCGTTTTTTTTCTGACCTTCAGCGGCGGCGAGGTGTTCATGCGCCGCGACTTTCTCGAACTTGTCGAGTACGCGCGGCGGCTGCTTTTCGTGGTGAAGATTAAGACCAATGGCGTCATGATCGGGGAAGCGGAAGCGCAGCGCATTCGAGAACTCGCGGTGGATACAGTCCAAATCAGCGTTTATTCGCACCGGCCGGAAATCCATGACGCGATCACCAAACTGCCCCATTCTTTCGAACGCACGATTAAGGCGATACGCTTCTTGCGCGACCAGGGATTGCGCGTCACCATCGCCAATGTGCTGATGACGCCGAACCTTTCTGATCAGGATGGAGTGCAGAAACTGGCCGCTGAACTTGGAGTTCACTACACGCTCGACCCCACGATTACTCCCATGATGGACGGCGACACTTCGGTCCTCGCGCTCCGCATACCGGGAGAAGAGCTGAAGGGCGTTTTCGAAAACCCCGCGCTGGTGCCCAATCAGGAAGAGTTCTGCGCGCCTCCGCCTCCACCCACGGCGGAAGACCTGGAGGGTTATTCGTGCAGTGCTGGGCATTCCTTCTGTTACATCTCGCCCTATGGGGATGTTTTCCCGTGCGTGCAGTTTCCGCTGCCCACCGGGAATGTTCGCCAGCAGAAGTTTCTGGATATCTGGAATCTGTCGCCGCAAATGAACGAGGTGCGGGCAATCCAAGCCAAGGATCTGACGACGTGCTCGTCATGCTCGCACGTCAGCAGTTGTACGCGTTGTCCGGGCTTGGCGTATGTGGAGGGAAGTATGCGCGGTCCTTCCACGGCGGATTGCGAGAAATCGTTCTACCGGACCGGAGTGCCGACTGCGAATATGCTGCAGCAGGGTCTATCCAAGCCGCGCGGTTTTTCAGGGAATCCGGTGCCGCTGATCCAGATTCGTCCGATGCCTGCTCTGGCTTAGGACGGGATTCGCGGAAGGTGTTTCCAGCTACAGGATGGCGGCGGATGCACTCTGGCTGCGCTTACGATCGACAGCCGCCTCGGCGTTGGATAACTTTTCCAGAATGCGTTGCAGAGCCGTGCGAATCTCGTGCGTCGTCTCATTGAACTTGACAGCGGCTCCAATACCCATGTCCATGCGCATGACTTCGCTCTGGATCGCAACGGTAATTTGCTCAAAGGAGAAAGTCAGCTTTAGCCGGGAGCCGGAAAGCAGCATAGAGCCGCTCTCGATATAACAGCCGCCCATACTCAAGTTCGTGATAATGCCAAGAACAACACGTTCCTGGCCCTCAAGCACGATTTCCGTGGTAATCCGGCCGCGAACGCGCGGATAGAGCCGGCGGTTGCTGCGAGAAGGCTGGGTCTGTTTCTGGAGATACATCCGCTTGTCGGCTATGGAAAGAAGTTTTTCGGCATCCAGCCCATCTTCGGGATAAATGGCCCTGCCAACGCTTAACGACAGAATGTCCTCGTTGCAGACCTCTCGGCCCGCCCGTTGAGCGAGTTCACGCATCTGTTCAGCTTTGCGCGCTGCTGCTTCCGCAGTGATGCCGGGAGCGATCACGACAAATTCGTCGCCGCCCATACGCGCGACATAGTCGTATTCGCGGCTGGTTTCCTTGAGGGAGTGTGCGAAAAGCTGCAGGACGCGGTTGCCTTCGAGGTGTCCGAAACGATCGTTGATCTGCTTGAAGCCGTCCATGTCACTAACCATGACGGACAAGGAAGTGTTATCGCGCTTGCATCGGGCCATCTCCCGATCCAGCTGCAAGAACAGCGATCGAGCGTTGGGGAGGCCTGTGAGGTAATCGGTGACCGCGAAAGTCTCCGCCTGCTCATACTTGAGAGCGTTTTCGATGGCGAGGGCCATCTTGGAACTCACCGCCAGTAAAATGCGCAGCTGATCGGAAGTGAAGAAGTCTTTCTCCGCGTGGTAAAGAGCGACCACTCCGACGACACCTTGCAGGCCCTCCAAGGGAACCGCCAGCGCAGAGGTCAGCGTGCTGTACTTCGAAGAATCGTTCAAATAACCAGGCTCGACGGACGGGTTGCCGTTCAGAATGGGCTTGAGATTCTGAGCAACCCATCCGGAAAGGCCCTGGCCCATGGGAATGCGCAACGAGGCGAATAAACGGAAGTTGTCGCCGTTTACGTACTCCGGTACAAGTTCATCTCCATGCCGCACGTAGATGGCGATCGCGTCGTAGGTCATCGCGTGGCGAAGCTTCACAGCGAAAACAGAAAGCGTTTCACCGAGGCTCAGCGAGGCACCCAGATTCTGGCTGAGTTCGAACAGGGTCTGGGCCTCTTGCCGGGCGGCTGCGATTGAAGTCAGGAAACTGCGGTCCTCGGACTGAGCTTTGCCTTGCTTGGCAAATCCCGCGGCCGGTTCGATCGCCCGGTTTGGAGGCGCTTCAACAATCGCGTCCTCCGGTTCGGCCGACACCTTCGGTTTTTCGACCTTATTTGTGCGCGCGTGGACCAGTTTCTCAAGTTCGACGTATCGCCGCTCGAGCACCTTCACGACCTGTGGATCAAACGATTTTCCCGACTCCCGCGAAAGTTGTGCCATTGCCTCATCCAGAGGAAGGGCTCGCCGATACTGGCGGTCGGAGGTGAGGGCATCCAGAAAATCAACCGCAGCCAGGATGCGCGCGCCGATTGGGATGTCGTCGCCGCGCAGACCAAATGGATAGCCGGACCCGTCGAACTTCTCGTGATGCGCCCGTACGATGGGCACTACCGGGTATGGGAACTTGACCCGTTCCAGGATTTCCGCGCCGACGCGGGGGTGAATTTTCATCTTCTCGAATTCTTCCGGCGTCAGTCGGCCGGGTTTCGAGACGATGTGCTCTGGAATGGCGAGCTTCCCGATGTCGTGCAGCAACGCTGCAGCCTGCAGGGCCGCCATGCCGTCCGGGTCGATGTTAAGGTCTTTGGCAACTTCGAGGGCGTAAACGCGGACTCGTTGCAGGTGATCGTGGGTGGTCTGATCCTTTGCTTCGATGGCGAGAGCAAGCGCTTCGATCGTGCGCATGTGCAAGTTGGCCATCTCTTCCACGTGGTGCTTTTCGTCCTCGAGCTTGCCGAGGTACAAACGGTAAGACCGGTAAATCAGGTAAACGACGGGAAGAGTCAACAGTGAGGTCTGCCAGTCGGCAAAGTGTCGGAGCCAACTCATCATGCCAACCACGCCGGCGCCGACCAGATAGTACGGGAAACTCCAGAAGTAGCAATCCGACCAGATTTTGCGCAGGGAACGCCGCTCGGTGAGCGAAATGATGGCCGCCACCGGCAGAGTATTCGAAACGAAGTAAACGCAGGCCGCCAGAAAAAGTAAAGTGGCCGGATTATGGACCGCTGTGTGAATCAGCGAATAACGATACGTAAAGAACGTGGCAGCAATGGCCGCGGCGGTCGAGCACACATTAAATACGACCTGCAACGGAACGGGACGTTCATAGCCAAGACACTGCACAACCACCGCCGCGCAACCGATGGCCATCGTTTCCGATAGGCTCAACTCGATTACGCCCAGCAGCACGAACAGGAAATTCACTGACATGGTTCCAGTAATGCTGGGCAGATTCACCTTGAGGCGGGAAGCTGCCAGCGCTATCACCATGTAACAGAAGAATTTGACGGCGTTCTGGGTTCGGCCGTGCAAGAGCGTATAGGTGAGCACACTCAGGCCGCACAGCACGACGACCCCGATGAACGCGCGTGGAGCGGCGCTCATCTCCTTCCAGGATTGCGGCCGGCTTGTCACTTCTTGACCAAACTCCTCTGTAAAGTCCTAAGCGCAACGTACGGGAACAAACACACAAAATTAAGTAATAGCAGGCACCGGAAGGCCAAGAAAGCCTTTGCACGTTTAGATATAAACTTACGTAATGGGGAACGCCGTTGCTGCTGATGTAGACCGCAAGAATCCAAAGGTTTAGCAGTGAGTTTGCGGAAAACCGGCGTGTATGCATGAGCGTTGATTGATTGAGAACTGCGACCTGAAACTCGCACAAAAGGCCACCGCCCGGTTCGCGTCCGGGCGGTGGGAGTGTTGAGGGGGTTTCGATTTGGCGAGAGCCTTACAGTGCCCTCAACGCTGTTTAAGAGCGTTCGTTACGAGAGAAAGAACTCTTTGGTGATGGCGGCCCATTCCTTGTCGGGGATCTGTTCGGTCAGGTCGCCGAGGGCCACGCCGCCGTCCTGCGCCAGGGCTCCGGCGAACATCGGCATGTGCTTCTGCAAGCGGCCGGCCGACTCCTCGGTCCACCACCGCGCCATGGCGCCGCCGATCAGGTTGCGGAAATTGGTTTTGGCATCAGGAGACTGCACCGTCACCAGCCAGCCCTGTCCGTAGGGGTCGCTCTGCATCAGTTTGGGATCGCGCGAGACGCCGTCGTTCACGTCGGCGATGCTGCCTTCGATCGGAGAAACCATGTCGACGGAAGCGCCGTCGCGGAAGAAGGTGGCAATCTTCTGTCCCTGGCGGATCCACTGTCCGCGTTGCGGCAGGGTCAGGCGGTCCACTTTGCCGATCAGCTTGGAGGCGAAGTCATCCAGACCAACGCGGACCAGGCTGGGGCTCTCGCTCAATGCCCAGGTGTGTCCGGGGTGATAGCGAAGATTGTCTGGGACCTTGAACCCGCCGACCAGGCCGGGGACTGCGCGAGGAGCTTTGGCGGACTTGGCTTCGGACGCGATGACTGCGGGCTGTACTACGATGACGTTCTTGCGGCTGTGGAAATGATCGATTAAGAGGAAGGTCGCGAAAGTGAAGAGAACCAGGATGACTGTCATAAGATCCACCTTTTTATTTCGAGGGCTCTTTACTTTCAGGCCGCTCGCCACCATTGCTAAAGGCACCTGTGGTGCCAAAGATGGGAGGGCGATGGAAGAATTCTTTTTAGGCGTTCAAGTCGAAGATAATGAGATGGTTATGCGGCAAATAGAATTGCGAGTTCGAGAATCTTGCAAAGGAACTCAACAGCGCTTTGATGAGAATTGCATCGACTGTTTCGGACCAGAATCGCTGCAAAGCGCTGATGTTGGAAGATAATCGCGAAGAAACAACAACTTAGGACAACTCACGTTCATGTGGCACTTCGCAACACCGCTCGCTTAAAAATGCAACGCAAATTTCACGATCTGCGCGTTTTAAGAGTCGCCCCACAATCTCATTCCAGCTCCACCGGCTACAGCACCATCTCCGACTCCAGGACGCAGAGTGCTAGACAGAACGTTGAGGAGATGTTTGGGCCATGGAGGCTCAACGGCTCCAACAAGCTTTCAAAACCACTGAACTTACGCCGATCCACATCGTATAAAAACAAGTAGTAGATGAGCCGCCCGTGGGTTTGACTTGTTGAAACTGCGGGGCCTAACATTCGATTACTCTAGGAGCGTTTTCCCCCAAATGACTGGCCTGTCCCAATGACGAGCGAGATGGTCGGCCAATCGGTCTCGCACTACCGCGTTCTCTCCAGGTTGGGAGGGGGTGGTATGGGCGTCGTTTATGAGGCTGAGGACATCAACCTGGGCCGCCACGTCGCCCTCAAGTTCCTGCCGCCCGAGACGGAAAAGGACGCCGCTGCCCTCGAGCGTTTTCAGCGCGAGGCGCGAGCCGCTTCGGCCCTGAACCATCCTGGTATCTGCACGATCTATGAGGTGGGTGAAGATCAGGGCCGGCACTTTATTGCGATGGAGCTGTTGGAAGGCGAGACGCTAAAAAGCCGCATCCATGGACAGCCGATGGAACTGGAGCATTTACTGGAATTGGGCATCCAGATCGCCGACGCTCTCGACGCCGCCCATGCGAAAGGCATCATCCACCGCGACATCAAGCCGGCGAATGTTTTTGTGACCAACCGGAACCAGGCAAAGATCCTGGATTTCGGCTTGGCCAAGCGCACTCCGACGTCCTCGATCCTGTCCGCGGCAACAATCGGATCGCAGGCGACGGTCGACGATCCGTTCCTGACCAGTCCGGGATCAACGGTGGGCACGGTTGCTTACATGTCTCCGGAGCAGGCTCGAGGCAAGGAATTGGATGCCCGCACCGACCTGTTCTCGTTCGGCGCCGTGCTCTACGAAATGGCGACCGGAGCGTTGCCATTTCGGGGTGACACCTCTGCTGTGATCTTTGACGCGATACTCAATCGCGCCCCGGCGTCGCCGGTTCGACTGAACCCGGATCTTCCGCCTCACCTTGAGGATGCTTTGAACAAATTGCTTGAGAAAGATCGCGAACTTCGTTACCAGAGCGCGGCGGAAGTGCGGTCCGATTTGAAGCGGCTGCGGCGCGACTCGGAGTCCGGCACGATGCTGGCCGCAACTTCGTCGAGTTCGAATCTGCGCAGAGCGCAGTCCCCTGCGCGCAAAATGCCGGGCTGGCTGATTCCGGTCCTGATTCTGGCGCTGGTTGCGGCAGGAATTGGATTCGTCTTTGCCCGCCGCGGCCATGCGCTCACCGAGAAGGACTCGATCCTGATCGCGGATTTCGTCAATACGACCGCCGATCCGGTTTTTGACGGAACGCTGAAGAAAGCGCTGGCAGTTGATCTGGGACAATCTCCGTACCTGAATGTGTTTCCCGATCAGAAAATTCACCAGACGTTGCAGTTCATGGGCCGCAATGCGAATGACCGTATCACCTCGGATGTCGGACGCGAAATCTGCCTGCGCGACGGTATCAAGGCCATGCTGAACGGCAGCATCGACAGCGTGGGAGGGCAGTACGTCATCACGCTCGAAGCCACCAATGCCTCCTCGGGAGATTCGCTGGGGCGTCAACAGGCGCAGGCAGATCGAAAAGAAGACGTGCTGAATGCCCTGCACAGCGCCGCGAGCAAGTTGCGGGGGCAACTCGGCGAATCGCTGGGGATGGTGAAGCAATACGACATGTCGCTTTCCATGGCGACCACGTCGTCGCTCGATGCACTGAAAGCATTGACCCTGGGCGATGCCAAGCATGGTATGGGCGACGATCTGGCTGCGATCCCGAACTATCAACGCGCGATTGAGATCGACCCCAATTTCGCGATGGCATATGCCCGCCTGGGCACGGTCTACAACAATCTTGGGCAGACAGAGCTGTCGGAACAAAACCGCCAAAAGGCTTTCGAGCTTCGCGATCGTGCCAGCGAGCGCGAAAAGCTCTACATCATGGCGCATTATTACGCCGATAGCGGACGACTCGATAAAGGCATTACCGCCTACGAACTGTTTCGCCAGACCTATCCGCGGGATAGCACTCCCTATAATAATCTGGCAGTTATCTATAACCAGCTCGGTCAGTATGACAATGCTCTCGCGAGTGCTAAGGCTGCTCTGGAAATCGATCCTGACATGGTGAGCGCCTATGGACAGGAGGCCCAGGCTTATTGCGGACTAGGACGGCTGGAGGAAGCTCGCGCGACGGTCAACGCCGTTTTTCAGCGCAAAGGATCCACCAAAAGCTTTCATACGTTCCTGGCAGGATTGGACTGGGCGCAGGGCAGGGATTCCGAGATCGAGAAGGAGCTCGCCAGCGCTTCGGGCGACCCCGAAGACGAGCTGAGCGTTATTGGATTCCGCTTCGGATTGGCTTCTGTTCGGGGCCAGATGAAACAAGTGCGCGATTTCGCCCGCCAGACAGAAGAAGCTTTCGACCGGCTGCACCTGCAGGGCAAGGCTGCCATCGAATCGCAGCTTGCCATTGATGAAGCTTTGGTAGGGAACCGCGTCCAGGCGGAAAGTGACGCGACCGACGCGCTCCGGCAATCGCGTACTCTCCCTGTATTGGGAAGTGTTGCTACGACGTTTGCCATTTTGCGCCAGGATCAGAAAGTCCTCGCGCTCGCCGATGAGATTCAACACAATCATCCTAATGACACCATGGCGATCAACGTGATCGTCCCTGAAATTCGTGCGGTCGTCGCGTTACGTCCGTCAAATCCGGCTAAGGCTGATGCGGCAAAGGCGATCGATTACTTGAATACGGCTGCTCTTTATGCGCGCGGCGATGCGGGTGTGTTTTACGCGCGTGGCCTGGCGTATGAGGAGGCCGGGCGATACTCCGAGGCGCAACAGGATCTGCAGAAAACGATCGACTTCAAGTCGCACGGCAACGTCGACCTTGTGATCGTGATCGCGCAACTGGAGTTAGGCAGAGTTTTCCAGAAGCAGGGCAACATTCCACAAGCCCGTATCGCCTACCAGAATTTTCTTGCCAGTTGGAAGGATGCAGATCCCGACTTGCCTCTGCTGCATGAAGCGAAAGCCGAGTACGCGAAGCTGCAATAGCAGCCTCGCCTAAATCAGGCGATCAGTTGGCTCGCAACGTGATTGTCATCCGACAGGGTTGAGTAGGAGTCAGATTTTTCCGGCTTGACCGCCTGCCGTTGCTTTCTTGAGCGCTGCGCTCTTTTTAATTCGTGGACCGTGAAGCAGAACCCGAATCCAAGAAGTAAGGCAACGAACGAGCCTGCCATTAAAGGAAGGTAGGTAATGAGGGGATCGGATCTGGTTATTGACCCAGGACTGCGCGTCGGCTCCTGACTTCGAGCCGAAGACTCAGCGACTGAGGAGGATGGCTCAGAGTTACCTGATGCCAGGATCGGACTGGCGTTCTTGGCCGACATATCGCCGCCGCGATCCGGCGGAAAGCTGTCAAGATACAAATAGACGTCAGCTGCCTCATCTGTGCTCAGGTAATAGAAGACTGGCATTCGACCGCGCAATGAAGCCGCGGGACTGCCTGCGATGACGGGAGCGCCGAGCGTGACTTTGCGGACAAACTCGGCCTCGCTCAGTCGCGTGGTCAGCGCACTGAGTGGTGGGATGGCTCCATCAAGAAACTGCTGTGCAGTCGGATTCGGACCAGCCGCGCTGTGACAGATATGGCAGGTTGATTTGGCCACATGTTCACCGATGCGCACGCGTTCCTCCTGCACGGTGAGCTGTTCGGTTTCGGCGCCGCGAACGCGGGCCAGTTGCCGAAGATACACAACCAGGGATTTCACCTCGGCTTCGCTCAGGTGCGGGAACGCGGGCATGTCTTGTCCGCCATGGTGAAGGCGTGCGAGCAGCATCGCCTTCGATTGCTGAGCGAGCTTCACTGCATCGGCGCGGCTCATCTCCATGCCAGCGGTTTTCATTCGTTCCATCACGGCCACGGTTGAGGTGGCGCGCACGGGGTTGAGTACAGAGTTGATTTCAGGAGGTGCTCCGGCGCCGTCTTCACCGTGGCATCCGCGGCAGTTCATGCGGTAGAGATCGGATCCCCGCACGACGACGGAATGATTTGTGGGCGCAAGTTTCGGAGTATTGACGCCGGCGTCTGCAAGCTTGCGGGAGATTTCGCTGGCGCGCAGGATTGCGGTTGAGCCTGTCGGGCCGTTTTCATCACTGGGAGGCGGACCCAATCTCCCTGTCTTGCCCATGCTGGTTTCGTCAAAAGACCTGTGCAGGTGCGAGAGCCAGCTCTCGCCGGCGATGGCTGTTGTTCGGGGAGAAGCGGTTCGTGCGGAAGGCGCCGGGAGCGGTGCCGCGTACAGCCAGGCGGCGGGAAAGAAAGACGCGGCGATCCCGATAGTGCAAACGATCAGCCTCTTGCGCTTTCGCATGTTGGAGTCTCCTGGTGACCCCAGCATGGACGGAGTGCCGGTCTAGCGTTGTCATGTCCGCGTACTCTTTTTGTCTATTTTCACGCGGGAGTGTCAAAT
>Ga0208190_1000189_pt1 | contig 24652 bp, 19 predicted proteins | sample June2015DPH_13_1_FD_184708 | JGI IMG/M metagenome (GOLD analysis project Ga0208190, IMG submission 184708) | Peatland microbial communities from SPRUCE experiment site at the Marcell Experimental Forest, Minnesota, USA - June2015DPH_13_10... | ecosystem: Environmental > Terrestrial > Soil >... | reverse complement strand
CCGTCAGCGGCTGGCCAAGGGCCGCGAAGTCAAGTATGCGGGTGAACTGGAAGCCGTAATCGATCGCGCCCTCGAGCGCATACACTTCCACAGCGAGCTGTGGGGCAAGTATCCGGAAAGCCGCAACGGCCGCGCGGTTGCGCATCCCTGATTAAACCGCGTCGGTGCCGGCATTCACAATACAGCTGTTTTTTTCAGTCTTGCGATCAGCCGAAGCAGATCTGGACGGTTCTTGGCAGAGAGCAACCAGGCCGGCAACACAAAAGGCATTGCTTGGTTCTGCGTAATCCTCTTACCTGAAAACACGGCACGCTCCCTCAGACCTGCACTTATGACCTGCTCCAAATAAGCGAGATGTTCCTGGTTGAGCGCCCAGAACACCTGGTTTCGGAATCCTGATTTGAACCACAGCGGCAGACTTTTGACGGCTCTCGCGAACTGATCCCGAGAAACCTCGATGGTATAAACCGCCCCGCAAGAGGGACATTTGCACTCGCCAATCTCTTTGGCCCACTGCGGCCACATTTTGGCAATCCTGGAACATTTTTCGCACTTGAGCCACCAGGGCACGAAGCGCTCAACTCCGATGCCGACCACTGAATTTAGACGTTTAGCGCCAGCCATCATGTCGCCCCTTGACGAGCAGGGAGTTCCCGAGCCGAGCCCCTGTCACAATCCCGCCTGTCGTGAGACCATGATTCTAGCCCCATGATCCAGCTTTCCGGCGCCGGAAAACGTTTCGGCCACAAACTTCTTTTCGAAAACACCGACTGGCTGATCACGCCTCGCGACCGCGTCGGCCTGGTGGGCGCAAACGGCACCGGCAAGTCCACGCTGATGAAGATTCTCGCCGGCCTGGATACCTTCGACTACGGCTCGCTCATCGTCGCCAAGGGCACCACTGCGGGATATTTGCCGCAGGATGGCCTCTCGCTTTCCGGCCGCACTGTGTTTGCGGAATGCATGGCGGTGTTCACCGAACTGCACGCCATGGAGCGCGAACTGGAGACGCTCACCAATCGCATCTCCGAACTCGATCATGCCAGCCCTGAGTATGCCGACGTTGCCGACCGCTATCACAGCCTGGAACACGAATTCCGCACTCGCGATGGCTACTCGATTGAAGCCGAAGTGGGACGCGTACTGCAGGGACTTGGCTTTCGCAAAGAAGACTGGGAGCGGCAAACGGACGAATTTTCTGGTGGTTGGCAGATGCGGCTGGCGCTGGCCAAGCTGCTGCTGCAGAAGCCCAATCTGCTGCTGCTGGACGAGCCTACCAACCATCTTGACCTGGAAGCGCGCAACTGGCTGGAAGAATATCTGCACGATTATCCGTACGCCCTGGTGCTCATTTCGCACGACCGTTATTTTCTTGACGTGACGGTGAACAAGATCGCGGAAATCTGGAACAAGCGCTTCTGGTTTTACACCGGCAACTACGACAAGTTCTTGTCGCAGAAAACGCAACGCAACGAGCAGCTCCAAGCCGCTTACAAGAACCAGCGCGATCGCATCGAGCAACTGGAAGTGTTCATCAACCGCTTCCGCTACCAGGCCACCAAAGCGAAGCAGGTACAGAGCAGAATCAAAGAATTGGAAAAGATCGAGCGGATCGAAATTCCTCCGGAAGAGAAGACCATTCACTTCACCTTCCCGCAGCCCAAGCCCAGCGGCCGCATCGTGGCCGAGTTCGAGGGCGTAGCCAAGAGTTACGGAAAAATCGACGGCGGCGAAAAGGAAGTCTTCCGCAACGTGAGCTTCATGATTGAGAAAGGCGACCGCATTGCCTTGGTGGGCGTAAACGGCGCGGGCAAGTCCACGCTGATCAAGCTTCTCGCCGGCACAGAGCGAACAACGCGCGGCGAATTCCGCCTCGGGCACAACGTGCAGGCCGACTACTTTGCGCAGGATCAGTACAAAGAACTGGACGCGGATGCGCGCATGATTGACGACCTCGGCAACGCTTCTCCGGGCTCCACGCAGACTGAGCTACGCAGCCTGCTTGGCTGTTTTCTGTTTTCCGAAGACGACGTGTTCAAGAAGATCGGCGTGCTTTCCGGTGGCGAGCGCGGACGCTATGCCCTGCTGCGTCTGCTGCTGCACCCCGCGAACTTCCTTCTGCTCGATGAACCCACCAACCACCTCGACCTGCGAGCTAAAGACGTCTTGCTCGATGCGCTCATGGAATATACCGGCACCGTCGTCTTCGTCTCACACGACCGTTACTTCATCGACAAGCTGGCCACGCGGGTTTTCGAGATCGGCGAGGGCAAGGTCGAGGTCTATCCCGGCAACTATGAGGATTATCTCTGGCGCAAACAGGGCGGCAACACGAAGCAGGATGAGGCCATTCGCCGGCAATTGAAAGAGGTTGAACCCGAGCCGGAGAAGCCCTCAAACGGTAACCAGGCCGCGGACGCCGTGCCTGCAGCCAAAGGAAAGCGATTGAATCCCATCAAGCGTAAGAAGATGGAAGATCGCATTCGTGAACTCGAAGCGGAAATCAGCCGCGCCGAGACCATGATCGCGCGGTGCGAGACAGCCTTGCAGGACTACGTCAGCGCCGACGAGAGCCAGCACCAATCGCAGCAACTCGACCAGCAAAAGGCCGCACACGCTGCTTTCCTCAAGGAATGGGAAGAACTGAGCCAGTCTCTGCAGGAAGCCGATTAACCTGGCTCCGCTGCCGCAGTCGTACAGTCTCTTCCGTAATCTCGGAGGATTACTTACTTCTGTGCGATAGTCGGATTGGCCGAAGGGAACCAGCCAAGAGGCCCCAAATCTCAGACCAACCGCAGAGGCGGCGCCAACGGGAGGCACCGGGCGGTTATCAAGGAAGGTCGCATGTTGCAGCCCTCAGAATACACGTACGGCGGGAAGTCCACTTCGCCAGCCTCCAACCCTAACTCCTACAATCCAGTCAAGACCACCACTGTGCCCATTGAGCAGGCCACCATCGGCCGGACGCTCGTCATCAAAGGCGAAATCAGCGGTGCCGAAGCGCTTTATATCGATGGCCGCGTCGAAGGCAAGATCAGCCTGCCGGACCACCGCGTCACCATCGGCCGCAACGGCAGCGTGCAGGCCAACATCACCGCCCGCGAAGTCGTAGTCATGGGCAAGGTTACCGGCAACATCGATTGCACCGATCGCGTGGACATCCGGAGTGAAGGCGTGGTCCATGGCGATGTTTCCACCATACGCATCATCGTGGAAGACGGAGCCGTGCTCAAAGGCGGCATCCAGGTGCGGAGCGGCGAACACAAACAGCAGAATCAGTCGCAAGCTCAGGCCAAGCCGGTGGAGGCTCCGAAGCCCGCCGTTGCCGAACCGCAGAAAGCTCTGGCCGCAACCGCCAGCGCTTAAGCAGACCACGAAGACACCGAAGCACAGACAAAGGGCACGCCAAACGCGTGCCCCTTTTTTCAGCAAACCTGATTAGGCCTACTTCTTCTCTTTCTCCCCTGGCTTTAAGTCCAGCGCCGCCGAATTCATGCAATAGCGCAGGCCGGTCGGCGCGGGACCGTCCTCGAAGACGTGCCCCAGGTGAGCGCCACAGGTCGCGCAGCGCGCCTCGGTGCGGACCATTCCGTAGCTGGAATCCTTGTGCTCCTTCACCTTGCTCTCGTCCGCCGGTTTGTAGAAACTCGGCCAGCCGGTTCCGGAATCGAATTTTGTTGAGGAATCGAACAACGGTTCGCCACAGCAAACGCAGTGATACGTCCCCGCGTCCTTGGTCTTCCAGTATTTGCCGGTGAAGGCCGGCTCTGTTCCCGCTTCGCGCGTCACGTGATATTGCTCCGGAGTAAGCTTCTGCTTCCACTCCAACTCGCTTTTTGCCACTTTTTCTGCCATGAGATATGCTCCCATTCAAATTCAGTGGTCAGTGTCCAGTGGGCAGTAATCGGTGAAAACCGTGCTGGACCCTGAGTCTTTGCTAGCCACTAACCACTGGCCACTTTTTTTAGATGTTCCGGCGCCAGAAAAGTGGCGAACTTCGCCCCGGCGAACCCCTTCCATATGTTGGCCGGCTTTGTCTGTAGCATCCGTCACAGCGACATTGTGACATCTAACCTTGTCGTCCACAGGCAAGTCGGGCAAACATGCTTGAAACGTCTGCGAGTCCCTCGGGCCCGGTTTCTCTACTCAATGAGGCGCCGGGCCTTTTATCGATTCCGCAACTGCCTGCCCCATCTTGCGGTATTTGCCCCGAAAAAACAGCAGCGGCTCGCCCTGACGCACCACCACCTCCTCCACCTCCGCAATAAAGATGCTGTGGTCGCCGGCAGCCTGCGCCGACTGCAGTCTGCATTCCAGATACGCCAGCGCCCCGTGCAGTATCGGAGTTCCGTGCGCGGTGCGGTCAAAGCGGGCCCCGGCTTCCTTTTCGGCATGTTCATGGGAGCGAACCGGCCGCGCATAATACTCGGAAATCGCCCGCTGATGCTCGGCCAGAATGTTGATCCCAAAGCGCTTCTTGGCATGCAGATGAGCATGGGTTTCCGCGCTGTGGTCCACGCATACCAGCAGCAACCCCGGGTCGAGCGATACCGAGGCGAAGGCGTTGGCAGTCATGCCATGGACTTCGCCTTCCAAATCGAGAGTGATGATGGTCACCCCGGTGGCGAAGCACCCCATCGCTTTCCGGAATTCGGCTGGACTGAGGCTCATGACGCGCCAGCGGTCTTGAGGCCGCGACTGCCTACATTAGCACGGCGGTGGCTAGCCGGGGTCAAGACGTGGAATCGCCTGATTTCAACAGTTAACTTCCGGGTTGGCCCTCACTCAGGGGCAATCCCCAGGGTGTGGCTGTTGTGCCGCCAGGCTTGCCAAAAGAGCTCTCCTGGTGCAGGAGACCATCAAGAGTGGCCTGGCAGGAGTGTGCACTTTTGACCGGAAGACAGCCAGCGCGAATGTTAAGGTCGAAATTAAGGATAGACATAGCCCGGGATTTGTAGTTCGGCGCGCCACAGATCGTTCTTTGACATTCGCGAATCTGAAACATCGCAATGGAGTTGAGTATGGTAGGCACCTCAGGACAAGCGACTGCGCCTTTCAATGATCGCAACGTCTCCCTGGAGGCGCTCGCAGAGAGTGAGCAGAGATCTAGAACACTTGTGGAAGCGTTGCCCGACGCGATTATCGTTCATAGCGAAGACAAAATAGTCTTTGTGAATCCATTCTGTGTACGATTACTGGGCGCGGCAGGACCGGAGCAACTCCTCGGTAAGGACATTAACGAGATCGTCAATCCTGACGACCTGCCAGCAATAAGAAATCGAATTCAGGACTGTTACGCGAGCGGAACGGCGTCTCCTCCAATGGAGTCTGTTCTGATCGCCTGTGACGGGTCGTCGGTGCAAATCGAAGCTGTCGCGATCCCAATTTGCTGGAACGGAGCGCCGGCGATCGAGGTGGTTGCACGCGATATCAGGGATCGGAAACGGGCAGAACGAGCAGTTCAGGATTGGCAAGAACGCTTGGTATTGGCACAGAAGGCCGGCCTTCGGATTGGACTGTGGGACTGGGACGCAGTGGCCAACACGGTGATTTGGTCGGACGAGACCTACCGCCAGTTCGGATACACGCGGGATACATTTTCCGGTCGGGTTGAAGAAGCTGTTACAAGGATTCACCCGGAAGACCGGCCTAGAGTAGAAGATGCGATCCAAAAGGTGATCGCGGGTGGGGGCGAGTACGCACAGCAGTATCGACTGGTGTGGCCCAACGGAACTAAGTGCTGGATCGACGCGCACGGCGTGATGGTTCGTAATGGGTCCACTCACATGCTTGGCATAGGAGTGGATATTACCGACCTCAAGAAAACTGAACAGTCGCTTCAGGAGAGTGAAGAGAAATACCTGTTGCTGTTGAACTCGGCCGCAGAAGCGATTTATGGCATCGATTTAGAGGGAGATTGCACATTCTGTAACCCTGCATGCCTGCGTCTGCTTGGCTACGGGACTCCCAAAGACCTGCTCGGAAAGAAAATGCATGACCTCATGCATCACACGCGGGCGGATGGGACCCCCTATCCGAAACAAGATTGCGAAATCTATGTAGCGGTCCGCGAAGGTCGGGCCAGTCACGTCACCCATGAAGTGCTGTGGCGCGCCGATGGAACGAGTTTCCAGACCGAGTATTGGTCTTATCCAATGTATAAGACCGGTGAACTGGTCGGTGCGGTGGTCACTTTCCTCGACATATCAGATCGCAAGCGGGCAGAACAAGCGCTGCGACAGTCCGAGGAGAAATATCGGGAGCTGTTCGAGAACGCAACCTACGGCATCTTTCGATCACAATTGGACGGCGCTTTGTTAGACGTAAACCCAGCTCTGGTAGCCATGCTGGGTTACGGCTCAAAAGAAGAATTGCTCACGCGGAACCTGAGCCGTGATCTCTATGACAATCCGGCCGATCGCAGGTCGATTCTTGACAGCTACGGGCCCAGCGGGCGCGTGAGCGGGTGTGAAGTCAATTGGAGACGCAAAGACGGCAAGATCATCGTCGTTCGTATAAGCGGAGGAGCTTTCCGCGGACAGGATGGCTCGTTCAGCCACTTCGAAGTCATTGTGGAAGACATTACTGGACGACGGAGCCTGGAGGCACAATTCCGTCAGGCGCAGAAGATGGAAGCCGTGGGGCTGCTGGCGGGAGGAATTTCGCATGACTACAATAACCTTCTGGGCGTCATTCTCGGAAATGCTGACCTACTCCTCGAAACGACACCGACCGGAGCGCAGCAGCATTACGCGGAGCAGATCAAGAAAGCCACTCGGCGTGCAGCCGAGTTGACCCGGCAGTTGCTAGCCTTCAGCCGTAAGCAGGTACTTTACCCGGTCATACTGGACCTGAATGTGGTCGTTCGCGACATCGGAAAGATCCTGCAACGCCTAATAGGCGAGGACGTGCAGATTGTGACCGACCTGGAGACGAGCCTGGATTCAACCCGGGCTGATCGTGGACAAATCGAGCAGATCCTCATGAACTTGGCTACAAATGCGCGCGATGCTATGCCCAACGGTGGCACCTTCACGATCAGAACTCGGAATGCCGAACTGGGGCCAGACGATGTGGACCTCCATCCCTACGCCAAGCTTGGGCGGTACGTTCGCCTCTCGGTCAATGACACGGGAGTGGGGATGACGGATGCCATACGGCACCGTGTGTTTGAGCCGTTCTTCACCACGAAGGCAGAGGGGCGCGGTACGGGGCTGGGATTGGCCACAGTCTATGGAATCGTAAAGCAGAGTACCGGATATATCTGGGTTTCGAGCGCGCCAGGAGCCGGTGCCACCTTCGACATCTATTTGCCGCGGGTGGATGAAAAAGCTCCGCCACTGATTGGCGGCCTGGAAGAGCGAAGCGCGTATCCACGAGGCACAGAAACAATTCTCCTGTTGGAAGACGAAGAATCTCTGCGGCAAGTGACGTGTGAGTGTCTCACCACGAACGGCTACGACGTCCTGCAAGCCGGTCGCGGAAATCATGCCATCGAGGTGGCAGAGCAATACAAGGGACCTATCGCTCTGATCGTCAGCGATGTAGTGCTGCCTGACATGAGTGGACCCTCAGTTGCGACGAAAGTACGGGCGTCGCATCCGGAAGCGCAAGTCTTATACGTTTCAGGATATGCTGAAGTCCCCGTGGCTCAACAACTCATCGCAGAGGGAGCCATCCTCCTGCAGAAGCCACTATCACGAGGTGACCTTCTCAACAAAGTGGATGAGATGCTCCATCTCCGCACTTCGCTCGGCTCCAGATAAGCGCTTCCCCTCGGCAATTAGATTGAGCAAAATGCGATCGTTTCCGGTTTGTCGGCTAATCGAACATTATCCGAACCCCCGCCCCGATAGGGATCGCCTCAGCTGGCGATAAATCCCCATAGCGCTCATTAACCCGAGCCGTTGGTCAGCGTTCAGCGGACTGAATTGACTGGCCTCACCACTCCCACCTCTATCTGTAACGGATAGGGGTCAAGAGCACGTCATGGTGCGCCAAGCGAGGATTTTTGCGTCCGCTCCGGCTCAGTCGGCAGCACCAAACGGGTTTTTACGCCGAACATCTCGTAGTCGGTGAACAGCCCCCGGCACCAGTACGTTTGATTGTGCTCGGCTTGCGTCGTAATGGTGACGGGGACCAGGTACTGCGTCCCGTCCTTCTCCAGCCAGCCATAAGTCATCACTCCCCACCAGCGGTACCACGGTCCCGAAAGGTCAAGAGCTTGCGAGATCCGCAAGATGATCCCCGACTCGTCCGTCCAGACTTCACCGTGGCAGTCGTAGAACTTCGTCGTGCTCCGCTGGAAGAAGCCGTAGCTCATGACCGACCGGAACAAGCACACGCTGTCCTCGACGTTCGCGGCGTACTGGAACACGTGGACGGTGCGGCCGCCCACAATGGCGTCCGGCGCTTGGTGGATTTTCAAGTCAAGCTCCGTCCCGACCATTCGAGGAAGCGCGGACCACTGATCGCCAGACACGATGGAACCGTTCAGCGGCGGGAAAGGAACGTTGTCGTAGAACTTCTTGTTACCCTGTCGACGCCAGCGCTGCGCGCCGTCCAGGATGAGCGTCTCGTATGCGTCCGTCACCTCGGGCTCGGGGTTGTCACGACCCCAGGCAAAGGTCTCGGTCGCGGTGAAGTGACGCATCGAGTCGGCGAGATGCTGCGCCGCGCGCCGCAGCTTGACTACCTCGGGCGGCTCCGCGGGACGCTGCGAAAGACCTTCGGCGCGGGCCCAGACGTAGCGCGGATACAGGTCTGCGGCAACCGGAGAGACGAACACCGTCTTCGGAAAAAGAGTCGCTTGCAGGTAGGGCTGCGCCCGTGTGACAAAGCCCGAAAGCTCCTTGACAGGCACCGCGAGCGCGATGCGGTCCTTGCCCTCGCCTATTTCGTTCAGGATGCCGACGATCTTCTTTGTGTTGCTGTCAACCACAATGCCGCCGCTGGCGCCCCCGCGCACCCGGCCTTCCTCGTAGCTGAACGCGAGCAGGCCTTGCTGGGTCTCGCCGATGAACTTACCGTGCCAGTGAACCAGCCCGCGCTTTGGGTTCCAGTTGAACGGGTAGGCGTAGATGTCCACTTCGGCGCCGTTCTCCAAATCGTTGCCGTCGAAGCCGATGCCATGGAAGTTCTTCACGGGATGCCGCATCTCGTAGATAGCAAGGTCGTGAGCCGGGGTGTACTTGAGCGAGCCGCCCCAGCCAAGGTTCATGTCTTCGGCCCCCGCATCGTCCGGGTCGGAATCTAGGTAGCGGTGCGCGGAGAACACCCCCTTGATCCGGACGTACTTCCCCATCACCTTTGCGACGTGGTAGTTGGTGCCCACGAAGCGGCAGTCCGGGTCCAGGCAAAACCCCGTGCCGAACTTCATGGAGATAGGGGCAAGATGCTTGATGTCGGGCTTGAAATCCGTGATGGGAAAGACGACGTGCTCAGGAACGAATTCCTGAGCGCACACCGGCAGGGCAAGAGCGAATAGAAGGAGTACAGGCCACAGTCTTCGAGCGTGGAGCCCTTCGCTACGGCGCGGGAAGGCATAGGGACGAGGAATGGGTCCTTGCCTGCCGAGTGCGGAGCCGGCGAACAGGTCGATGAGAAGGAAATAATTTTGCACAGCCGTGTCGATCTCTCGCTAGGTATCGGCAACGATCTTTTCCTCCTCTCCCAACATTAGTGAGGCTTCATGAACGAAGGTTCTGGGGTGCACAGACTCGGTTATCTCAGCGGACGGGCAGGTTTGTATTGACTGGCCACTGACCACTGGCCACTGATCACTGTTGTATGATTCGATTCATCCGCGCGCCACGGAATAGAGCACTGTGACCCTAACCGCCATCAGAACAGCCCGCCAGGAGCACAGAGCATCGTGCACCGCAGACCTGGCCGATCTAAAGCCCGGTTCGCCCATTTCGCGCGAGCTTGCCCTCCGTCTGATCCGGTGCGGTGAGGACGATCTGCCCGCGCTGCTCGCCGCCGCTCGCTCCGCCAAGGAAAACTTCAAGCCTGGCGTCATCACCTATTCGCGGAAAGTTTTCCTACCCCTGACCAACCTTTGCCGCGACTACTGCGGCTACTGCACTTTCCGCCGCGATCCCGGAGAGCCGGGCGCGCACACCATGACTCCGGAAGAAGTCCTCACCTTCGCCCGCGCCGGCGAGAAGCTGGGCTGCACCGAGGCCCTTTTCAGTCTTGGCGATAAGCCGGAAATGCTTTTCCCCGAAATGCGCGACACCTTGCGATATCTCGGCTATAAGTCCACACTTCACTATCTGGAAGCCATGTGCGGACTCGTCCTGCGCGAGACCAGCCTGCTTCCACATCCAAATCCCGGACTGCTCAGCGCCGAGTGGATTGACCGTCTGGCGGCCGTCTCACCCAGCATGGGACTCATGCTCGAAACCACCAACCGCGCCCTGCTCGCCCCCGGCGCGGCCCACGACAATGCTCCCGACAAAGTTCCACGGAAGCGTCTGCGCACCATCGAAGACGCAGGAAAGCTGCAAGTTCCCTTCACCACGGGCTTGCTGATCGGCATCGGCGAAACTCCCGAAGACCGCGTCGATACGGTGCTCGCCATCCGCGATTTGCACGACCGCTACGGCCACATCCAGGAAGTGATTGTCCAAAACTTCCGCACCAAGCCCACCATCCCTATGGCGCTCGTGCCCGAACCCAGCCCGGGCGAGATGCTGCGTGCGGTGGCGGTAACTCGCTTGTTACTACCGAATGTCAATATCCAGGCGCCTCCCAACCTCAATGCGCCGTATTATGAAGACTTGTTGAACGCTGGCATCAACGACTGGGGAGGAGTTTCGCCGCTGACGCCTGACTACATCAATCCCGAGAAGCCCTGGCCGCATCTGGACCAACTTCGCCTGCGCACTGAGGGCAAAGGATTCCAGTTGCGCCAGCGCCTGCCTGTCTATCCTGAGTTTTTATCCTTGGTCACGTCGAAGCCCGGAATGCTTGCGGAGAAGCTTCAAGCCGCCCGCGGCAGGGATGGCCTCGCGAAGGAAAAGAGGGCCGCATGATCTGCGTGCTCACTGGCGGCACGGGCGGCGCCAAGTTCGTCGATGGTTTGCGGCAAGTGATCCCCGCGGAGGAAATCACTCTCATTGTCAACACCGGCGACGACTTGCTTTGGTGGGGACTCTACGTCTCCCCGGATATTGACTCCATCACCTACGTTCTCTCCGGCCTGCTCAGCCGTGAGCGCGGCTGGGGCGTGAAGGGCGATACTTTTCTTTGCCTGCAGGCCATGGGGCAACTCGGCGAACCCACATGGTTCCACACTGGCGACCGCGACCTCGCCATGCATCTTCTGCGCTCGCGCCATCTGGCGGAGGGTAAAACACTTTCCGAAGCCACATCGACGATCTGCGACAAGCTCGGGGTGAAAGCGCGTGTTCTGCCCATGAGCGATTCGCGCGTGGAGACACGCGTGGATACGCCTTCCGGCGAGTTAAGTTTCGAAGAGTATTTCGTGCAGCGTTGGTATCAGGATCCCGTGAACTCGGTGCGTTTCGCCGGAGCCTCCGACGCCGAGCCTGCGCCGGGAGTGCTTGAAGCCATCCTCTCCGCCGACGCAGTTCTGATCGCGCCCAGCAATCCCATCACCAGCATTGGACCGATTCTTTCCGTACCCGGAGTTCGCGAGGCACTGCGCGGCGCGCGCGGCAAAGTTGCCGCCGTGAGCCCGATCGTGGGGAATGCCGCCGTCGCCGGACCCGCGGGAATTCTGATGACCGCCCAGGGTTTGCCTTGCTCCATCGTCGGGGTAGCCAAAGCTTACGAGGATTTTCTCGATCTCCTCATTTGCGACACGCGCGATGCCCGTGCCGCCGATGGGCTTCGCGGAAACGGTTTGCGCGTGCAATGTGCGCAAACCATCATGCGCTCCGCGGAAGACAAGGCCGCACTCGCCCGAACCGTCCTCTCGTACTCATTGAGCGGGCTGCTGGCCGACGAGCCTAGTTCTGACAAACCACTTTCTGGCCAGCCCGCGGTCTCCGCCGCCGACCAGCCGTGATCCTCGTTCCAGTCAAGAATCTTTCGGCTGCCAAGCAGCGTCTCGCGGCCGTACTGGATCAGCCTGCACGCACGGAATTGGCGCAAACCATGTTGCATGACGTTGTGGCGGCGCTGGCCGCGTGGCGGCGCCGTCTCGCCTGCTCGCTTGTGACGAGTGATCCCTTTGCGCTCGGACTCGCGCGGGAATACGATTTCGAAATCATTCCCGACCCTGCAAACCCCGGCGAAACCGGCGCCATTGAGATGGCTACAAACCTATGCGTAACGCGTGGCATCGACAGCACGCTCGTCATCCCCGCCGACATTCCACTGATTCAAGCCAGCGAACTCGACGAAATTCTTGCGCATGCACCCGAAGAAGGCACGGTGCTGGCGCCCGCCGCCGACGGACGCGGCACCAACGCCGCCTTCCGCCGCCCCGCGAACCTATTCCCGCTGCGCTTCGGCAACGATAGCTTTAAGCCGCATCTCGCCTCGGCTCAGGCCACGGGCAAACCGTGCGTCGTCCTGCAACTTCCGAGCGTCGCGCTCGACGTGGATAATCCCGAAGACCTGCAGCAGCTTCTCGCACATCCCGGCGAAACCCGCACGCAGAGCCTGCTTCGCCAGTGGGCGCTCGACAAGCGGTTTCCTGCGAAAGGATCGGAGGGCATGTGAGCAAGCCTCGCGGCGCCGCCGGGAAACCAGCTGCGAAGCAGCGCAGTAAGGAAACATGGAATGAGTTTCACACTGGGCTACGCCTCATCCCGATCCCGCTCGCCGACGAAATCAGCCTCGGCGATTCGCTCGCCAAGAAAATGCTGCAATCGCTGCGTCAGCACGATGTCGCGTTCGAAATCGGCGACATTCTCGTCGTCAAACACAAGATCGTCTCCAAGGCGGAGGGCCAGCTCGTCGACCTCGCGACCATCAAGCCTTCCGCGGAATCCGTCGCCTGGGCGAAGCAATACAACCTCGATGCTCGCGTCATCGAGCTCGCACTGCGCGAGAGCCGAGCCGTCATCCGGCGCAAGAACGGCGTGCTGATCACCGAAACCCGTCATGGCTTCATCAGTGCAAACAGCGGCGTGGACGTTTCCAATGTCGACGGTGGCCACCACGCCCTGCTCTTGCCCGCCGATCCCGACAGTTCCGCGCGCAAACTTCACCGCGAACTCAGGAAACGCACCGGGCTCGCCATCCCTGTTCTCATCACTGATACGTTCGGCCGGCCCTGGCGCGAAGGTCTGGTCGATTTCTGCATCGGCATCGCTGGCATGAAGCCGCTCCACGACGATCGCGGGCGCCGCGATCCGCACGGCTACACGCTGCACGCCAGTCTTGAAGCCGTTGCTGACGAACTCGCCGCCGCCGCCGGCTTGGTCTGCGGCAAACTCAACCGCACGCCGGCATGCATCATTCGCGGATTTCCCTACCAATCAGCCCGGGGCCGCGTGTGCGACCTGCTTCGCCCTGCAACCCATGACCTGTTTCGCTAAACTTCCGCTACACTGTAGGGGCGTTGCCAGCAACGTCTGCCCGTTGCAGACAGAGACGTAGCAAGCTACGTCTCTACGGAGGATCCGGTGTCCCACGAACTTTCATCCTCGTTGGAAAGCTTCCCTGCCCTCGACTGGTCCGACATTGCGTCGCGAGTCACCCCCACAGTGCGCGGGTCTCTGGAAAGAATTCTCGAAACTCAGAATGGCAACTCCGTCTCGCAGCAAGAAGCTTATGCGCTGGCTCATTCCGAAGGCGATGACCTGCTCGGCCTGCTCGCTGCGGCCAACGGGCTGCGCGCCGAACTTTCCGGCAACCTCGTCACCTACGTGGTGAATCGCAATATCAACTTCACCAACATTTGTTTTGTGGGATGCAAGTTCTGCGCCTTCAGCCGCGGCCCCCGCGAGTCCGACACATATTTCCTTAACCCGGATCAAGTCGCGCAAAAGGCCGTGGAAGCCTGGCAACTTGGCGCGACAGAAGTATGCATTCAGGGCGGACTGCCGCACGGCCTGCCTCCGTTTTACTATCGCGACATTCTGCGCGCGGTGAAGACCGCCGTCCCCGCGATGCACATCCACGCTTTCTCGCCTATGGAAATCGTCTATGGCGTGGAACTTACCGGCATGCCGCTCTCCGACTATCTATCCATGCTGCGGGACAACGGCCTGGGCACACTACCGGGCACAGCCGCAGAAATTCTCGACGACAAGATCCGGCACATTCTTTCGGCCAACAAGCTCACCACCGCGCAGTGGATCGAAGTGATTCGCACCGCCCACCGCAACGGCATCCGCTCCACTTCGACCATGATGTATGGCCACACTGAAACGCCGGGACACTGGGTCCGCCAGATGCTCCTGCTGCGCGAGATCCAGGATGAAACCGCGGGCTTCACCGAATTCGTTCCGCTCGGCTTCGTCCACCAGAACACGCTGTTGTTTCACCAGGGCCTGGCCCGCACCGGGCCCACGATCGAGGAGCACCTGAAAGTGCACGCACTCGCACGAATGCTTCTTGCCGGCTCCATCAACAACATTCAGGTTTCATGGGTAAAGCTGAACCGCCGCCTGTCACAACTCTGCCTTCATGCAGGCGCTAACGACTACGGCGGGACGCTGATGGAAGAAAATATTTCGCGTGAAGCCGGAGCCACCGCCGGCCAATACACCAGCCCGGATGACTTTCAGTCGATGATTCTGGAAATGGGACGCATTCCCGCCGAGCGCAACACCACCTATACGCGCATCAAGCTGAAGTCTCCGCTCGAAGAGTTCACCGCAGAAGAATCGCTGGAGCCGGAATTTGCATGAGTGAAGCCTCGCGTCCTATCGCCGTTCTAGGCGGCACCGGGCCGGCAGGCATGGGAATCGCCCTGCGCTGGGCGCGTGCCGGGGAAACCATCATCATCGGCTCGCGCGACGCGCAGCGCGCGCAAGATGCCGCCGACAAGATCGCTGACCAAATCGCCAACCAAGTCAAAGAGAAAACCGGAAATCACACCCGCATCTCCGGTATGGAAAACTCCGCCGCCTGCGCCGCCGCGGATATTCTCGTGCTCACCGTGCCCTTCGAAGGCCAAGCCGCACTGCTGAAGCAACTCAAGCCCGCGCTTCGTCCCGGCAGCATTCTGATTGACGCCACGGTGGCTCTCGCTGCCGGGGTCGGCGGACGCGCCTCACGCACGCTCGGTGTCTGGCAAGGTTCCGCCGCACAGCAAGCTGCGGAACTTGTCCCCAAAGGCGTAAGCGTGGTCGCCGCGTTCCACAACTTATCGGCCGATCTTCTGAATGGGGATGAAGATCTCGATTGCGACGTTATCGTTTGCAGCGACGACGCCAGCGCGGCTCACCTCACGCGATCCCTCGCCGCGAAGATTCCCGGCGTCCGCGCCATCGACGGCGGAAAGCTGGAGAACGCCCGCATCCTCGAACAGATCACCGCGCTGCTCATCGGCCTGAACATCCGCCACAAAGGCCACGGCGGCATCCGCATTACCGGATTGCCGCCGCAGGCTTACGATTAACGAACCCTAGAACCCGTACTTCAGCGAGAACTGAACCAGCCGCGGCGTACCGATCACGGACGTGATTTGCGCCGAACCTCCCGCCGACGACACCGACGTTGAAGCTGGGTCGGCGAACGATGGGTGATTGAACAGGTTGAAGAAATCCGCTCGGAATCGCAGGCTTTGCCGCTCGCCAAGTTTGAAAGTTTTATCCAGCGTGAAATCGACGTTCTTCTGCGGCGGTCCAATGATGCAGTTGCGCGGCGTGTTGCCGTAGCCGGTGGCATCGCTGTTGCCGCCGGTGGAGAGTGGGAGGAGCGCATCCGGCTCATACGCCAAGGGATTCACCCAGTTGGCCAATCGCGACTGTATGCTGCCCGAGCTGGGTGCATTGGCGCAACTGAACCCAGGGTTGAATGTTGCGGTCGACGACGGAGTGCTGGCCAGCGCGTAAGCGGTGCCTCCATTTGGATCATAGATCGTGAATGGAGCTCCCGATTGCAGGATGATCACGCCGCTGGCCTCCCAGCCACCCAGCGCCGCCTTGGCAAGACCGCTGGAGCTGGCGAAGAAGGGCAGTTGATAAACCGCACTGGTCACAAAGCGTTGCCGCCGGTCGAAATCGGAGAGGCCGCGAGAAGCCGCCGCGTCATTCTGATCGTTGACCCTGGTCAGGAATGCCACCGAAGCGGTGGACACGTCATCAATTGACTTGGACCAGGTGTAAGCGCTCTGGAAATAAAGCCCCCTGCCGAAGTGGTGGGCTAAAGTGGCTTGCAGCGCGCTGTAGTGGGAATCGGAGTTAGGCGCGAAGTCTTCGAAATCGGCGGGGGCGATGCCCAGATAAGGCGCACGGGCGCTGGCATTCTCCACCGTCGAATCAACGATCGAGCAAGAGCCAGGACCGCCGCCACAAGCGTACGGTAAGGTAACCGGATTTTGTGGCGTGGCCAGCGTGGCCTGATCGGGATCGAAGGTTGAGCGCAGACGGCTGCCCTTGGTACCGACATAGCCGAGTTCCATGAACCAGTCCCGCCCCAGTTCGCGCTGTATCGTGAAATTCCACTGCTGCGTGGTGCCTGCCACCCAATGCAGTGGCACCGCAAGCTGGATCAGGCTGTTCACATTGCCGCTAAAACCGGCGCCGCATTGCTGGGGCAGCGGGAAGGAACATGCCCCGAAGCCTTGAAAGATTGCGGCCGTGGGCACGTAAGTTTGAGTTGGCGCGGCGCCCAGCGGCGGAACCCCGTTGGGGAACGCAGCGCTCGAGGCAAACAGGTTCTGTAGGCTGTTTGGTCCGGGGTCGAAACCCACCAGGAACGGGTAAGTCGGGGGAACGATGGCGAGATTGTCTACCGCTCCCAGGTCCTCGCGGACGCTGTAGATGCCGTAACCACCGCGAATCGATGTGGTGTGATGGCCGGCCACGTCATAGGCAAAGCCGATCCGCGGCTCCCACACCGATGCGTATTCGTTGTTCAATCCAGCTTGATTGAGCGTTCCGTTGATACCGGAGAGTCCGAACTTGTTGATGCACTTGGGATAAACATAAGGCTGCCCGGTGGTGTTCGCCAGCTCGGGATCGGTGTTGCCGGTGTGGCAAAGTGTGTCGTAGGGCGCACCGAGCAATTCGTTGCGAAAACCGATGTTCAACGTAAGAGTCTTGCTCGCGCGATAGTCATCCTGGGCAAACCAGGAGTAACCCGGGATGCGGTAGTCGTGGTTGCCGAGGCCACCGCCGCCCTCGCCAAGCAGCGGATCGCCCGCCAGAAAACTCTGGAAGTCGGTGTCATATCCAGTAGCGCCTGCGATAAAAAATATCAGTCCATTGTCGGCGATAGGCAGGCTGCGGCGCATGGCTACCCGGTCAATCTCCCCGCCAAAGCGGAGTTGGTGCGGACCGTGGGTCCAGCTTACGGTGTCCACCCAGGTGTAGTTATCGGACAGCGCAGACTGCAGTTGGGTGGGATATGGACCAAAGGCCCAGCTTCCAAATTGCAGACGGTACATGTTGGGATCGCCGGCTTGGCCGTTCACACCAGTAGCCGTCGGCAGGTTGATGCCAATGTCCGCGCCGGTGATCGGCGCCTGGTTGTTCAACCTGTCGCTGATGATATTCACCCCAAAGCGGAAGTCATTGATCAGGCTATTGCTGAAAATATGCGTTTCGGTGACGCTGCCGAAGCGGCTGTGCAGAGGAATGTCCAAGGGGAAATTCAGGTTATTGGAGCCGGGCTGGCCGCCGGTTTGGATCCCGTAAGAGTCAGCCCCGAAGGGCTGGAAGGTATCGGAATTCGACCAGAAGAAGCGCTCGGATAAACGGTCCTTGCCCCCACGGAATTCGCGGTCCCAGTTTACGGTGAACTGGTTATCGCTGAATTTGCCGGGATCGCTCAAAACCAGCGGACCATAGTTGAGAACAGGGCCGTTGGGTGTTTGAGTGAAGCCTGGCGTTCCGGCGACGCTGGGAAATAGCCAGCCCCCACCTACGCCAGCTCCGAAATTGTTGCCCTGCACGTTCAACAAGTTCAATGCCACCGGATCAAGCGCGGTGGCCGTATTTCCGCCGCAGTTTACGCCGCAGAAGAAGGTATTGAGCAGCGTGGCCTGATCGCGCGCGGTCGGAAGTACCGGAATGCTGGTGTTGATGAAGGTCCCCGGCGAATCGCCGCTGCGCTGCCGTGTGCCTTGAACATTCACGTAGAAATAGCCAAACTTGGCTCCGGAGCCGATCGGTCCGCCGAAGTCACCGCCGAAAATGTTCTGCTTAACCTGCACCTTGCCCAGGAAATAGTCATTCGCGTCGAGATCGGTGTTGCGGAAGTATTCCCAAAGATCGCCGTGAAAGCGATTCGTCCCACTTTTCAGCGTGGCATTGATGTTGCCGCCGCCGTTGCGTCCCTGGGTGGCGTCGTAGAGGCTAGTTGAGACCTTGAACTCCTGGATCGCGTCCGGGCTGGGCAAGGGCGTGTAGGTTAATTCGCCAAAGGCGTAGTCGGCCACGGTGATGCCGTCGATCAAATAATTGTTGTTGTCTTCCCTGCCGCCATTCACATGGATGTAGACTGCGCCGCGGCCGAGCTGCGCGGCATTGTTCAAGTCGGAAGAAGCACCGGCGGAGAGTGTCAGCAGCTGCTGAAAGTTTCGTGTGGCCAGCGGAAGATCGGTAATCGTCTGAGCCCCCAGCGATTGTCCGGTGGTAGCATCCGTCGTATTGACCTGCTCCACCTGGGACTGGACTTCTACAACTTCTTTCACCGTATTCACTTTCAGAACCGCGGTCATGCGCGTGGTTTCCGTGATGCGCACGACCACACCGGGAAACTTGGTATTGGGAAAGCCGGACGCGTTCACTTCCACGGTATACGTGCCCACAGGCAATAGCGTGGCGGTGAACAAACCGGACGCATCGCTCGTCACCTGACGTAGTAGTTCACCCGTGGCTTCGCTCTTGACGCTCACCTTGGCGTTTGCGATCACCGCTCCGGAAGCGTCTTGCACCACTCCACCGATGGCGCCCGTGGCGCCGCCTTGCGCAAACATCGTTCCCGTGAATACCGCCATGAAAAGACTGGATGCCATCATCTTCCGGAATGAACTCATCTTGTCCTCCGATCGACGATTCGTCCGTTTTCGCTCGCCCTCGAAGCAGATGGGTGGGACTAATCGTCTGGCGAGATTAGTTAGCGGATATATCACGACTCTTTATCGACCTTCAAGGAATATGCGTACGCGGAGCGCCAAATCACCAATTCTGCCGATCACAATTCTTGATGGGTGACCCGCGGCCAAAGCTTCAGGTTGAGAGGAATCGGCGCATCTCATGCGCCGTGGAAAGCCGAAGAGGTGGAAACCGAAGGCGATAGACTTCCCTTCGCACTTCGGATCTAATCTTCTACCGCCTGGGCCGTCATCTCTGACGGTTCGCCGCCGGCCGAGGCTTGGGACACGATTAATCGCCGAGCTTCCACGCGGATCTTCGGCAGGTGCAATGCGAACCAGCACGCACCCGCCACCGACGCCGCGCCACCGATCGCTACCGTGACTTGAGCGCCCAGACGCTCGGCCAGCGCGCCGCCGAGCAGGGCTCCAATCGGAGCCATGCCCATGAACATCATGGAGTACACGGCCATCACCCGCCCGCGCAACGCGTCCGGCACCATCACCTGGATCAGCGTGTTCGAGCATGCCATTTGCAGCATCATGCAATAACCCACCGGCAGTAGCAGAACCACGGAAACCCAGAATATGTGTGACAACGCGAACACCGCCAGGCTGGCGCCGAAACCGGCACAGCACCACGCCACCAATCGCCCCAGCCCCTTCACTCCCGAGCGAAACGCGAGGGTCAGCGCACCCAGCAGCGCTCCCACGCCGGTCGCGCCCATCAGGATGCCCAGCCCCTTCGCTCCGCCGTGCAGGATCTGGTCAGCGAAAATCGGCATCAGCACCACATAGGGCATTCCCACCAGGCTTACCAGGCCCAGTAACAGAAGCAACGCGCGGATCGGCGCAGTCCGGTTGACGAAGCGGAACCCTTCCATCATGTGCTCCAGCGGCGAAGCCATGGAGGCGCGTGCGGGACTGTGCACCCTCATCAGCAGCAATCCGACAATCACCGCGATGTAGCTCACGGCGTTACCAAGGAAGCAATAGCCTTCGCCAATCTTCGCCACCAGAATCCCAGCGATGGCTGGACCGATCACGCGCGCCCCATTGAACATCGAGGAATTCAGCGCGATCGCATTCATCAAATCGTCCTTGCCAACCATATCCACCAGAAACGATTGCCGCCCGGGAATGTCAAACGCATTCACCACGCCCAAGCAACTCGCCAGCACAAATACATGCCACACTTGCACCTTATGCAGCAGTGTCAGCGCGGCCAGAACGGAGGCCAGCGACATCGACGCGATTTGGGTCGCGATCACGATGTGGCGACGGTTGTAGCGATCGGCCGCAATCCCCCCCAGTGGGGCAAACAGGAATACGGGAACCTGACTGGCAAATCCCACCGATCCCAGCAGCAGCGCCGAACCGGTTAGGCGGTAAACCAGCCACGACTGGGCCACGCTCTGCATCCACGTGCCGATGAGCGAGATCAGTTGTCCGCTAAAGAAGAGCTGGAAGTTGCGATGGCGCAGCGCTCGTCCCGCGGATTGCCAGCGCGATCCGCTTCCGGTGGCCGCTTCGGCACCGCTCACTGCCGGATTTTCCTGAATTGGGATTCTCGATTCAGACACGTTCGCTTCTTTGGATGACGCTAGCCGCTCTCCGGATTACTATAACTTGCGCATCGCCTACAGCATCTCTGCAAAACGGTTTTCCACAGCCGCAGCAAGCCTGGTACGAGAATTCATAATTCACTGCGCCAATTTTTAGCTTCCCAGAGAGACCGGACTGCGCTACAGTTGCAATTGCTCTCCCCCCGGCGATTCCCTAAGAAAGGGACACTACCATGACCACTCCTCCGGTTGGTGTTGAACGCCGCATTGGACAGCGTTTTGCTTTTAACCTCCCAGTCTCTCTGCGCGACATTTCGAGCGCCGCCGAAGGCGTCGGATTCACCCAGGACCTCAGTTCTCGCGGAGCCTTCCTTTTTACCGACATGGCGATCGGCGAAGGTATCGAAATCGAACTCACATTGAAGATGCCGTCTGAGATCACTCTGGGCGAAAGCATGCGCGTGCGCTGCCGGGCCCGCGTTCTGCGTGTCACCAAGCCTGCGGACAACCGGCCGCCAACTGCATCGGGTGAGCCAAGATTGGCCGAAACCAAAATCGGTGTGGCTGTCTGCTTGAAGGGTTACGAATATCTTCCTGAGTGCGAAGATAACACTGCCGATTTTCGGCGCATTTCAGCTCTGCACAGCCCCTCCGGGGTGGAACGTTCCGCCACGCCCGAGTCCGGGATTCCGCGCGCGGCTGCTCATTAGCCTGCGCTGTTCATCCCGGCAGATCTGCCGCCACCTTTTCGGAAGAGCTTCGCGATACGTGTTTCAAGCGTCGCTTCCCACATTTGAACCTACGAAGAAATCCCGGACTGGGCTTGTGGCTCGCGAACTTTAGTTCATTTCAGCCCTTCTGAGTTCTTTTCAATCGTCGAGGCTTGGCTTAGAATATTGGCATTGGTGCGGATCGTAGGGGGGAGTTTTCCTGCTGTGCGCCTCACACCGGGGTTTTCCGACTTGCAGAAGGCTGCCCATCCGTCTCCGCGCGAATTGAGCACACGCACACTCTCAGGCAGTTACCGAAGTCACTTGGCGAACAGTACTTTCTCTTTCTAACATGCAAACACCAAGAGAAATCAGCGAGAACCGCGCCATGCATGGGATCGCCGTTGCGCTCCTGACGGAAGACCGGGAACATCTATCGGAATTGCAGAACCGCCTGGAAGCTACACGCCTGGGCCGGGTCGTGTTCAGCCACGTCGGATTTCCCACTGGCCCCACGGACTCTATCCTGCGCCAGATTCAGGACTTGCGCGCTGAAATCGTCATCGTAGATATCTCTGGCGAGAATCCTCAGCCCGCTATCAAAGCCATCGAACTCATTCAATCCAACACTCTGCAGCTCGCCATCTTTGCCAACGGCAGCATGCGGCAGCCCACTACCATCGTGGCGAGCATGCGCGCCGGAGCCGGGGAATATCTGGACGACACCGCCGGCTCTGAAGCTCTTCTCGAGGCTCTGACCCGTTTCAGTTCCAACCGCACCCGCACGCGCGGCGGCGCCGGCAAGGCCCGTATCTTCACTTTCCTCAGCGCTAAGGGAGGCGCAGGCGCTACCACTGCCGCGGTGAACACCGCCGTAGCTCTGCAGCAAGCCTACGGCAACGTGGTTCTGGTGGACTTCGCGCCCGTCGGCCACGCCCAACTCCATCTCAACCTGCGGCCCAGCTTCGGAGTTCCCGACGCGCTCGAGAACCTGCACCGCCTCGATGTTTCTCTGCTCGATGGCCTCATGACCACTTCGAAAGGCGGCCTGCACCTTCTCGCCGGCCCGCAGCAGCCTTATCCCTCCATCCCCACGCCGGCCGAGTTGGCTCGCCTTTTCGACCTGCTGGTGAATCACTATCGCTACGTTGTCGTCGACGCCTCCAGCCGCCTCGATGCCACCACGCGCCTGCTCTCCGACCTCTCGAACGCAGTGCTCATGGTCGCTCAAACCGACGTCGTCTCCTTGTGGAGCGCCGGCCGCATTCATGCCTTCCTGGAAGAAGGTGCGGGCCGCAATCGGTTGCGCATGGTTCTCAATCGCTATAAGAAGATTCCCGGCTTCACCGACGAAGACATCGAACAGGCCACTCATTGCAAGGTATTGTGGAAGATCCCCAACGCGTTTCAGTCGATCTCTCCCGCCATCGATCACGGCACACCGATAGTTCTGCAGGAAAGCCAGGAAGTAAGTCGCTCGTTCCGCGCCCTGGCAGCGGCTCTGGCCGAAGCCTCATCCACTCCCGAAGGCGGACTCGATCTCGTCTATGCCCAGGAAAAGCCAGACGTCAAAAAGAAAGCCCCCGGCCGCCTCGTCGTCTCTCCCGCCCGCGCCGGCCAATAAGTCAGTACCGAGTGCCCAGTACCCAGTACCGAGAAGAAGATATTAAACGCAGGACCGCCGCTTTTACTGGGTACCAGGTACTGGCTACTAGGTACCAGGTACTGCCAACCTAATTCCTCACCGCCGGCGCCGGTGACGCTTCCTTCGGAAACATTTTGAACACCACCTCGCGCGAATGTGTCGTCACTTTCTTCTGTGCGTCGCTGATGTTGTCGGTCAGCGTTCCTTTCAAGACGTAATACGCCTCATCGCCTGGATTCTTCCCTTCACCCCGCTCCACCGTTCCGTTGAACTCGAACCACACCCCATGCACGGTTTCCGTGGTGAAGCTGAGCTTGTTGCCGTCCATTGTTCCGCTGCGGAAGAACTGATCCAGAAACGCTCCTTTGTCGCTTTCTCCTTCCCCATAGCGCGAAACAAATCCTGTCACCCTGCCCTGGTCTTCCAGCGTTATCTGCACAAACTCTCCATCCTTCAGAAAGCTGTACATTCCGGAATATGTTTTGCCAGCCTTCGTTCCCTGCTCCGTCGGCGGCGGCTCAGATGCTTTCGGAGCGGTCGCCTTGGAATCCTGCGCAGACGATGAGCCGACTGCAACGGCCGCGAAGACTACAGCAACAAGAAGGGCTTGCGATGTCTTCATGAGATCTCCTATTGGCATCAATCGTACTACCTGCCCTGCAAACCATCCCGTTGCCCTTCCGACTATTTGTTTTCTTCCTATTTGTTTTCTTCGAATTGGCTTGTTCCTCGCTTAGGGGTAGAATGATCCCAATCAGTTTCTCGCCCTTCGTAGTCTCGTATTTTCGAGGTGTAACGTGGTAAGAAACTCCTCCAACCAAGTCAGGTTTCAGAAGTATTTTGAGTTCCATTGCGACGATTGCGGCGGCGAAACGGCTTTTCGTTCGCGGAGCCGCACGTTTTCCGAGCGCTATCTGCTGCCGGTTTTTCTTTTACGGCCGGTACGCTGCACGGAATGCTTCCGGCGAAGCTATCGCCTGATCTTCATGCCGGTGGGGGACCGGCTGCCGGAAGCAATTGGGAAGCGGCCCTCCTCTGTAGCCAGATCCGGGGGCAGTCGCAACGTTGCCTAGCGGCTCGGCCGCCGTTATACTGCTAGTTAAGCGGGCAGAGTCGCCCGCCCCAGTTTTTCTTGCGGGCATCAGGGGAGGCCGTCTTCAGCAGTAGTGGGGACCCAATTCGGGCTGCCCAGGCCAACGCTGCAGTGGCAGGGCATTCTATTGCTTCGATCCAGGGGCCACCTTGGACGAGCCGAGCCTTCGGTCAGATTGCCAAGAGTCTCTTCGCGGTTTTGTTTCCTTCCGACTGCCGCGTGTGCGGCGCGCCTCTGGTGAAGATTTCGCGTCTTCCGGTTTGCCAAGAATGCCTCGATGCCATGCATCCGATCGCGGGGGGAATCTGCGCGATTTGCGGCGAGCGGCTGTTTTCTTCCTACGTACTGTCTATGCCGGAGAGCGAGCGCTGCTGCGGGTTGTGCCGCCGCATTAAGCCGCCCTTTGCGCGGGCCGTCGCTTATGGCAGTTATGAGGGCGGCCTGCGCGAG
>Ga0208190_1000188_pt1 | contig 24715 bp, 26 predicted proteins | sample June2015DPH_13_1_FD_184708 | JGI IMG/M metagenome (GOLD analysis project Ga0208190, IMG submission 184708) | Peatland microbial communities from SPRUCE experiment site at the Marcell Experimental Forest, Minnesota, USA - June2015DPH_13_10... | ecosystem: Environmental > Terrestrial > Soil >... | reverse complement strand
GGGTTCGCGCCTGCACCATGCGGTGACGATGCCAGAGCAGTTGCCGCAGATCCCGGTTCTCCCAGCTCGGCACCCAGATCTTCGGGAAGCGGTCTTCCAGCAGCGACCGCAGGATCAGTTGCGCATCCTGGCGATCTGTCTTCTGTTTGCGCACTCGCCGGGTGCGAATGTCGGCCCGCATCTCCGATCCACAACTCAAACTGCAACTCGGCCACGAGTCGTTCGAACCAGCGGGCGTGCCCACTGGCCTCCATGCCAATGCGTACTGTCTCGTTCGCACTGGCGAGAGCACGGTAATACTTCTCCGCCTCGTCGGGATGCCACGACCGGAGAGGTCGAGGAGAAACGGCTGGCACATGCCTGTTTCGGTAGACATTTTCCACCTCTCAAATTTCGGCTGTTTCATAGCTCGCGCTTCCTGCTCGAAACGGCGTAGGCGCTCGGAATCGGGCGCAGAGCCCGAATGCCGAACCTTGATCGCTACTTCGCGCCCCAAGCGCGGATCGCGCGCCCGGTAAACCTCGCCCATCCCGCCCGCCCCTAGTGCAGAAAGAATTTCGTAAGGGCCGAGTTTGGTACCGGAGGCCAGAGCCATAAATGTTTGCCTGTCATTATAGGGCGTTTCATTGAATCTGATGGGCCGTTGGCGGATAGCCGGCTAGTGGGAAGTTGGAACGCATCTCTCCGATTTCTGTGTGTCAGTTGTGTGCCAGAGTTCTGATCGCACTAAACTTGTAAGGATGGCAGTTCTGACTTGCGGCCGATCAGTCGTCTCTCTTCCGCGAACTTTGGTGACACGACAGGTTCCAAGTGCGAGTGTACCGGTTGTTAGGACCTGCGAGGGTGCCACATCATTATTCTTGATTCGCTCGTAGACAACGACAAATAATAAAAAGAGGACGGCGATCGAGATCCTTCCAATTTCAGTGCGGCGGCAACAATGGGCTTCGCCCATTCGGGAACCAGGATAGCGTCACAACATGCCGAGATCTTGCCGCCCTCCAGGTGAATTATAAGTAGCGGTGTGGGCGTGACTCCTGTCTCTGGATCTGCTTCCGCACTGTTGTCGTAAAGCATGAGTTCCGTCAGCTTGGGAAGGAGACGGATGAGGTTGATCCGACTCGCCGTGTAACGTTGCCGAATTCTTTCCTCGGGAATGTCGTGTCCACCGTGCTCTACTCTGGATCGCACGCGCCGAATGTGCAGATCCTCGTCCTTAAGTCCTACGAACCAAATTCGCACTTCGATCCCTTGCGACAGTGCTTTTTCCAGGAGAGCCGTAATAGTTTTGCCTCCCAAGGTTGTTTCGAACGCAAAGTTGAGTTTCTCGTCGATGGCACGTTCCAAGAGTCGTCTGCCTTCATTCCATGCCGCACTATTTGCCTCCGCGAGCGAGAATCCCGCGTTGGCCGACAGGATGCGTTGTGTGGCCTCGTCGGGGTTGAAATACTCCGCCCCCTGTTGCAAGAACGCCGCACCGGCAACGCTGCTCTTGCCTGCGCCGTTTGCGCCCGCAAGCACATAGATTCGGGGAACAACAGGCGAGCTAGCCACGCTTACCAGCGGCCTCGACCGCTGCCTTTCCTAATTGCTCGGGAGAGGCCCGGAAGGCGACTTGCATGGCGGAGCTGGAGGCAGGCTGTTGCATGCGGGCGAGAAGCGCATCGAACTCTCCGCTCAGCGCATTAATTCTCGCTTCTGGAGCGTCCGACAAAGCATTGAACTCTTCTATTGATATCAAGACTGCCTTCGGTGCATCGTGCCGGGTGATCACAACAACATCACCCAAAATGGCTTTTTCCAATAATCGCCCGAACTCATTCTTTGCCTCGGTAGCTGTGAACGACACCGAGACGCTACGGTGAACGGACGGCAATCCAACTGCGGCGGCCTTTTCCCGCTTGCGCTTTAGGCGTACCGCCAGAGTGGCAGCCCTTTCCAGGATCTCGGGCTTAATTGGCTTGATCAGAGATTGGAGGCCACCTAGTTCTGAGGCCTCCAACGCGAACCTATTGTCCGCGGTCTCAAGCATGAAAACTAACTGGAGATTTGGAGAGAAAATCCGCACGCGCCGAAGAAAATCGAGACCATTTGTCTCAGGCAATTTAACGTCATTAATTAAAACGTCGAATTGGTCGTTCTTGAGATGAAGAAGAGCCCTCGCTCGCTTCAGCGACCTCAGTGACCGCGAAGCCTGCTTTGGACAGCTGAGAACCATAGGCATGAAGAGTTGGAAGGTCATGCTCAACGAGCAATACGCGACCCTTCTCGCGAGCGATCATTTGGAGGCCTCCGCTGGAAGCTATATTAGCTAATATAGCTTATATAGTCAATAGGTTCGTTTGTCAGGCTTTTGTGTCCTGCCGCGCTGCTATTGAGGGCAGTTCGCCTGAGATGTTTCGATATTCTTCATAATTCGGCGGCGGAATGAATGGCGGCTGATCAGTCGTCGGCCTTTCCGAACGACTGAATCAACAAAAGAACATAGCCATGGTTACACGATTATGTTCAGCGTGTACACATTCCTCGGCGCTTGTGGTGGATCGTAAAGCAATTCCGAATTGATCGCTGCAGTTGCGAAGTATTCGATTGCACCATCGTCCACCTGAAAGGGTCCGATTTTCGCGGTATATACATTGCGTCAGGCGTGAGTTGCAGCCGAGGTATGCCATTCCTGCGCGGTCTGGCGGCGAGTATGCAGTTTGACCTGGGTGACTTCCTCTTGGCCTGAGGCGATGATGAAGATGCGAAGGTATTCCCCAAGTTTGAGGAGCGACGGCCGGGTAGGGATGAAGAGGCGAGGCGGATTCGCAGCTTCGGGTGAGACTGCGGCCGCATAAGCTTGATCCATCTCAGGCGGCAGTTCGTTCACAAATTCCTTGATCGAGAGCCTGAGCCGCTCAAGCGAAATTCGAACGAATCCGAGAGTTCGGTCGTAAGACTTTTCTGTCATGGACAGCTGGTCGGCGAAATCATTCCCGAGCTTTGGATGAAGGATCATGCCGCTCACCTGCGCGGTACTGTGAAGAGGGAACAAGTCGGCGAATTAGCGATTCTGACACCAAATCTACGACCAGCCTCCATCGCGAAGTGAGGACGACCAAACCGCTGATATACGGAACTAAGCGCATGACAACGATGGCCGCAGCACGGACCGGGCGCCGTCAGTAAAAAGGCGACTGACGGCCCTTCAGCGGTCGGGCTCGTGCGAGCCGCATGAAACCAGCCTGTTCCTGACGCTCAGCGTGCCAATGTTGTGCCGGATTGTGGCAACTACGACTCGGCCCGAAGGTAGAACGTTTTCGCTGACGGTCTGGAGATTGGTCTGATACTGTCGCCAAACTGTAAGTTTGTGCCGAAACCATCGGATCAGATTAAGATGTGGCTGTCATGATCTTGTCAGACAACGAGACTAAGATTGATCTCCTCAATAATGAGGCGATCGCTAAGACAATCGTTACGCTGGTGTGGGAGAAACCGGAACACCCGGTAACTGTCGGCGTGCATGGTGATTGGGGCGCCGGAAAATCGAGCGTCCTGGAGGTGGTCGAGGCGTGCCAGCGTGACGTAGCGTCCGCAACGGACCTGATAAGAGAGGCCGAATGGCTCTGGTCAGCAGAGGACAATAACGTTCCGTCTCTTTGCTGCTCGTCACCAAAGCAAAGCATTTCGGCGACATGGGGCTGCGTCGCTCTGTTGGGAAATCCCCGAAGCGAAATCCTACAGAACCTGTTCGCAGAGTGGGCGAAGCACGTTACTGGGCATTACACGAGGAACGAGCGGCGTCTGGTTGATGATCGTGGGATGCTTCGGATTCCTTGGCCCAAACTTTCGTCGGATGGTAGTCCGGTGCCAATGGACTTGCTGCTAGCAACATCGAACGACCGCGATGCGACATATCCAACTGTCCGAGAGATCGCCGAGGCTTGGAATCAGCACCCCGAAGTTGATTACTTCCGCAGCAATCGGAAACACGAAATCGAAACATTTCAGGACCGAGCGATTCGAGAACTCCTACGGTGATTGGGTCACAAATCAAGCCAGCCGCTCAGAGGTTGCCGCGCTATAATGCGGCGTCATGGAACTCGGCCCTTTGGTGGTGTCGCTCGTTGGCGGCGGAGCCGTTGGCGGGCTGATCAATGTTGCCTACCAGTGGAGGAATCGCCAGAAGGACTTGCGGACGGCCTTCTACCCGGTGATCAACAACATGAATGCTGCCTTCCTGATTCGCATGGGACAGCCGGGAGGGAAAGAACTGGTTCAGACGCCAGATCAGGCACCGCTCGGGGCGGACCGTGACTTCGTGAATCATCGGACGGCTTTCCTCACCGATCTGATCAAGTACACCGACCTCAAGGAAGTCATAATCCTCAGACAAAAGATTCTAGACAATGCTTTTCACGGCGCGGGGTCCACTGGCCCGGTCACAACCAATCTCGTTCCTGAAGCACAAGCCATCGGCGAATGTATGCAAGTCCTTCACAGGACTTTGAAGCTGGACCCAATGGTGACTTGATCTACGGCTACCTCAGAGATAGTGCGCTCCGCGTTTCGGGTCCGATGGCTGTCCCTTTAGAGCCTCCCAACCTTGGCCGGGTCCCGCTTTCACTTCCTGCAATTCAGTCGAGCGAAGAGGTCTGAGCTTCCTAAATTGCCCAAGAGTGTTCAAGATCGACCATCCCTGCTCACGGGTTCTAAGGCGAAATCTCCCAGCCGTGAAAAAGGAACTCAGTCCAAAACGGATACTCGCTACTCCTTGTCCAACTTGCGGTGCTGCTCCGGGGGAGAAGTGTGAACTGGCTACTGGACAGACCCGCACAACGCCGCGTCGTGATCGCCGATTGATCGCAGCCGACTGAGCCTACTTGACCTTTTCTTTGGGGGGCTCAGGACAATATTTGAAGCCAAAGTTCACTGTGTCTCTCCCGAAATCGACAGTCTGTTTGTGGGCGTAGTAGGTCTTGCCGTCCACCACTTCAACCAGTCCCGGCTTTCGGCAATGTGGGCAGGTTTGAGGTTTCGGCTTAGGCTCCACGGTCACAGTAATAGTAGCGATGAACTTTTCGTCGTTCGGGGTCTCAGTGCGTTTGTGCTCGATGATTTTGTAGCCATCTGACCTGCACCATTCCAGTGCGTAATCAAGCACGGCTGCTCCAACGTCCTCAGGAAAGCTCGTCGTGACATCAGGCTTTCCTTCTTCTATGCGTTTGACGATGTAGCCACGGTCGTCCATTTTCGCGCTCCTATCGTCCCAGATGCCCGTGACTCAGGCACTGGATGGGTTGAAATGAGGAGTGTGACTCCATCGTACCAATTCCAAGCGTTACGCTAAGGATGTTTCGTGGCTCGCCGGCGCTTAAACCAATCCTGCTTGTAAATCGGCACGCCGTATAGTTGCTCTTCGAGCTTCTGGAACTGTACCTTTGCGAATTCCTTCGGTTCGATGATCTCGAACCACTCAAGGCGTTTCTGAAGGAATTTGTAGCTCACCGGGGCGCCGCAGGAGTGCTTTAATCTCACAACGTTTTCAGCCGTGCAGTTGCCAGGTTCAATTCCCTCATTCTGGACAGCCTGCATGAACTCCACCTCAGGAAAAATAAACTCGGCGGAAAAAATCTCCGCTCCGATTTCAGTCGCCTCGTTTGCGTTATAGTCCCCGCACTTGATCTGCCCTTTTGCGATTGCAGCACGATCACAGAAGTGATGTTTGAGTTCGTGAACCATTGCAAACAGGCGCGGCTCTTTGGGGAGATTTCGATTGATTAGAACTGATGGATCGCTGTCATCACACATGTAGGCGCCTCTGATTCGCGGTGGCAGGTCCCACAGATCGATAGTAACGCCTTCAGCTTTGTAGATGGCCCGCACGAATTGCAGTCCAACATTTTGCGTTACAGCGTTATAAGCCGCCCTCTTCTCGGCAGCCAACGCCTTCAACACCGCGTAGTATTCACTCCTGAACATCGTTCCCTCTGTCTACTTACGCCTCGCCTTCCGCACTTCGCCACGGGCCTTGCGAAATAACGCATATCGTGTCAATTCTTCAAGGTCATCCTTGCCCAAATTACCAGTTGCGCTCAAAAGCGCTCGTACTTGCTCTGAAGGCTCAATCTGGGGAAAGAAAACGGATATCGGGACACCAAAGAATCGAGCCAACTTCTCCAGATCTTCGACAGAGGGCTTATACATAGCGGTTTCCCACCTGGAGATTGTGTTCGCGGTCGTGTTCACTCCCAGTGTTTTCAATTCACGGGCCAGTTGTTCTTGGCTGATCCCTTTGCCGCGATGATGGGTGCGTAAGTCACGGATCTTTTCCCCTACGATTCGGTAAATCTCAGACATTAAGACACTTCCTTTTATAGGATATATGCATCCTTTTGCCGTTGACACCAAGCCAGAGCTCTGTTCTACTTCCTACTGAAGGATAATGTCGTCCTACGTATTCGTCAAACCAATTTCAGAGGCAGAACCCTACGAGGGACCTGAACTGAAAGGCGTGAAAAGCGGAGGACGGTTGATGGAGGGAGTGAAATGGCACTCGGGAAGCACGAGCGAACGCAGTTGGGGCGTTTTCGCAAGGAGCGGGCGGACTCGCTAGCTAAGAACCTGCGCGAGGAATATCCGGAATTCGAGAATGTCCATGGAAGTACGAAATTGGGGACGTTGAAAAAGGAACTGGACGCAGATTCGCTTAACGAAGTTCGCAGGAAATTGCGGGGCAGGTAGCACGTCAATCCAAATCAGAATGAGGTGAGGTCATGGGACGGTGCGTATTCTTTAGTTTTCACTATGCTGACATTTGGCGAGTTAACGTGGTTCGCAACAGTCACGTAGTCGACGGGACTGCGGTGGCCGGATTTTTAGATGCCTCCGTGTGGGAGGAAGCAAAGAAAAGGGGTGATGCCGCAATTAAGAAGATGATTGACCAAGCACTCGTTGGAACATCAGTGACATGCGTGCTCATCGGCGAAAACACATCTCAACGGGAATACGTTGGGTATGAGATCGAAAAGAGCGTTGAGCGCGGTAACGGCCTCTTCGGTGTCCGCATTCACAACATCAAAGATCAGAATCAAAAGACAGGTTTGTGGGGGCCGGCCCCTCAGGCGCTTATTAACGCTGGTGCTCCCGTGTACGACTGGGACAAGGACAAATTCGGTGACTGGGTCGAAGAGGCGTATAAGAAGTCCCAGGAGAACAAGGAAGCGGCCGCTAAGGTTGGCCGCTCTTGGTGACCTGCTGCGATCAACGACTGGCAACGAATCGGTGACTAAGTATGGCAAGACGAGTGTATTTCGCTTTTCATTACGACGATATCTGGAAGGTCAATCAGATTCGGAACAGCCACATTGTCGATGGATGCACCGCTGCTGGCTTTATGGACGGTTCTTTATGGGAAGAGGTGAAGAGACGTGGTAAAACTGCAATCCAGCGGGCAATCCTGCGGGGGCTAGAGAACACGTCCGTCACATGCGTGCTGATTGGCAGGGACACGTGGAAACGAAAGTATGTCCGCTATGAGATCGAGCAAAGTCTGGAACGGGGGAACGGATTGCTTGGAGTGCATATTCACAATATAAGGGATCAGTGGAGGGAAACCTCTGAAAAGGGGAGAGTTCCCGCCATACTTCGCGAGAAAAGAGTCCCAATCTACACCTGGAACCGCACAAGATTTGGTGAATGGATTGAACGAGCTACAACTGAAACTGAGGCCGAGAAGCCGAAGGGCTTCTTGGATTGGCTGTTTTCTTGAAAATTCTTCGAATCGACTGCCTTACGGCGAGTTGCCAACAAGCACATGAGCACTGAAGCGATTGCTGCTACCACTTTTATTCGCGAATACACCCGTGAGCTGCACAATAAGAATGCCGCAGTGTTCGCAGGTGCCGGCTTGTCAATGGCCTCAGGCTACGTTGACTGGAAAGCCCTGCTGAGAGAGATCATTCAGGACTTGGGTCTGGACCCCGACAAGGAACACGACCTTGTCACACTCGCGCAGTATCACTGCAATCAGGCTGGAGGGAGCAAGACAAGGCTCACCCAAGCCATCTTTAATCAGTTTTCTCCTACCAAAACGCCAACCCAGAATCATCGCATTTTGGCGCGCCTCCCGATCCATACGTATTGGACTACAAACTACGACAAATTGATCGAGAAGGCACTGGAAGATGCTAAGAAAGTTCCGGATGTGAAGTATTCGCTGAAGCAGCTCTCTGTGACACGACCGGATCGGGATGTCGCCGTTTACAAAATGCACGGTGATATTGATAATCCCGCGGATGCCATCATCAGCAAGGATGACTACGAAGCCTATCCCCTTAAGATGAGCGCATTTGTTTCAGCGCTACGCGGGGATCTCGTCGAAAAGACATTTCTCTTCTTGGGGTTCAGTTTTACTGATCCGAACATCGACTACATCCTGAGCCGTGTGCGTGTTCAGTACGAGCAGCACCAGCGCCATCACTACTGTATCCAGAAGAAAGTCTCGAAAATGATCGACGAGACTGATGACGAATTTAAGTACCGACAATTGAAACAAGATTACTTCATCCGGGACTTGAAACGCTTCAGCATCTATACAGTTCTGGTTGACGAATATTCGCAGATCACAGACCTACTGGACAGAGTTGCAGCGTGCTACAAACGTTCGTCAATCTTTATCTCCGGAGCTGCAGACGACTACGGAAAATGGACGCGGATAGACGCCGAAGGGTTCTTGCATCAGCTCAGTCACCAACTCGCCTCGAAGAAGAACCGGATCATTACGGGGTTTGGGGTTGGTGTGGGAGGGGCTGTCATCAACGGTGCACTGGCTTATCTTAATGATGCAGGAAAGACGATTTCCGATGAGGACATCGTGATGCGTCCATTTCCGCAAGTAGCAACTGGCGTGACCAGCCTTGCTGACCAGTGGACAGAGTATCGGAAGGCGATGATTGACTACGCCGGAATTGCCCTTTTTGTCTTCGGCAACAAACGAGATGCCAAGCAGGATCTTGTTTTGTCGAACGGCATGAGGCAGGAATTTGACCTCTGCATTCAAGCACGCGTCCATCCTCTGCCGATGGGTGCTACTGGATTTATGGCGGCCGAGCTTTGGGAGGAAGTGAGAAAGGATTTCGCCAAATTCTATCCCAGCGCAAACGTGACGTTTCGCCAGGATTTTGACCAACTTGGCAATGCCTCGAAGAGTCCCGACGAACTTAGGTCCATTGTCCAGAAACTAATTGATCAACTGCAGAAAGCCTGAATATGGCAAAACGCGTTTACTTTGCATTCCACTACCAAGACGTGATCGACTTTCGGGCAAACGTTGTACGAAAGCACAATTTTACCGAGGGTGTGGAGTCTGCGGGCTATTACGACCATTCAATCTGGGAAACGGCAAAAAACACCAATCCCCTAACGCTGAAGCGCCTAATTGATGCAGAATTGGAGAATACCTCCGTGACGGCAGTCCTGATTGGTTCCGATACTTGGGCGCGACGGTGGGTCCGCTATGAGCTGATGAAGAGCATCAAGCGAGGCAATCGTGTGCTGGGTATCCACATCAACGGCATCAAAGGGAAGGACGAAAAGGTCAAGCCGCTTGGCCCCGATCCTTTCCACAACCTTGGTTTCGAAATCAGCAAAGATGGCAACGTAGTGAAGCCGACAGAATGGAAAGATGGCGAGTGGCGTTACTACTCGGACCTTGAATCGTACCAGGTTTCAACAGCACAACCGGAGGCAAACCGAGGACTACACCTCCGGCTCACTCACTGGTGCTCTACTTATGACTGGGTGGAGAATCGTGGATACGAAAACTTCGACGCCTGGATCGCCTAGTGTGATTGCCGAACTAGGACTCAGCCCTCGCTCCTGATCTGCGTCAAGCTCGAAGACATTTATCTTACTCCGAGTGGCGCAACGCTAAATGGCGTAATGCCCACACTCCTCAACGTTGAAAAGGAACCCGATCTTCATCTTGTGGGGCAATCCGCACGCTCAACGAGAGGTAATGTGAAGGGGAACTGATCCGGCTAAACTTGTTAATCCTCTAGCTCGTCAAGCACATACCTCACTTCTGGTACTGGATCGTCTTTCGCGTGGTCGATCCAGAATGTAACGGCCTCGTTAGCCACACCAACTTTCCGTAACATGTCTGCAAGCTTCACGCATCGTGCACGAACATGAGTGATATTCATGGTTCTCGTGTCACTCGTCTCCCAAGATGAATACGCAGTCTCGGTCCGGAGTCTGTCAAGCGCGAGAACCAACTCCTGCTTGTCGCCTTCGCCAAGATTGCCGTCTTCCAAGAGCTTGCCTGCAAGATAGAGAGCCGACGACAGCCAAGGTTCTCGGGCCCCGGTTACGAGTGTCATCGTGGTTTGCCTCAGTTGCTGGGGCATTTGTCCATGTGATTCTCCTTTTGAGAGAATCCGCCAGCGATCAATGGCGCTGAGACCAAAAATGACGGTGTCCCGATCACGATTGAATGCTGATCGATAAATCAGCTCGATTGCTCGATTCTCCCGCGAGGGGTCCAGTCGGACTATATCGGCGAGTGCAATCACGCCCGAATTCAAAGGTCCCGCTTCAACTTTGTGAAACAGTTTGTCGATCCTGTCTTGGCCAAGGCTGTTCAGATCGACAACGGGCAGGATTGCTTCCACTAGCACGCGGCCAAAGAGGTCTGCCATTTTGGCGTTGGAGCGGTCAAGATCTATCGCGACCGGACGGGGCTTCCAGTCTAGGAACAGATCGAACAGCCTGAGTGCCTCATCCCGAGTTAACTCAAATGCTCTTGATCCATCACTCTTCTTGCGGCTGGCGGCAACAATTTCCCTAAGCGGATCTGGGCTAACGAGACCCGACAAAGCCTTGTCGACGACATGGTGCCTGAAAAGTAGGAGCAGATCCTCGTTGTCGTGCCCAGGAATATCGAACAACACGTGCGGAGCCAAATTAGTGTGTTGAGGAAGAGCCGACTCAGACTCTCGCTTCGACCATAGAGCTTGCCCAAACGAGATGCTTTCCTGAGGGGTGAGTGAACTTCTTTGCTGCAAACAAGCGAGGCGAAGCGCCGCTCGCTCTCGGGTCAGCGGATCGCCATTCATGACTTTCGAAACGAGAGTAGCCACTCGCGCGGCAAATCGAATTTCATTGGAACCACGGCCTCCAATCCTGTCAGGGAAGCTGCCCATAAGTTCGGGCCATTCATCCAGTGGGCCTCGCCCGCCCTGTCCGTGGATACCTCGTTCATCGGGAAGAGGCAAATTTACAATTTCTAAAAGTAGTCCACGGCGCTCGCGAGGTGGAACCGCCAAGAGTGCGCGGCTCAGCAGATTCCCAAGCGGTTCAAATAGCACCCAGTATGCCCAGTCGGGAGCGTGAGCGAGAGAAACAGCCTTACGGAACATCTCGATGGCCCTTTCACCATTGAGTCTGACAACTAAGCGCGAGAGAACCTCGACTAGTATTCCCACTCGCTCAACCCAAAAGTTACCGTGACCATGCTGGGGGATACTACTCGAAGTACCGAACCGCGTACGCCCAAACTCAATCGCGCGCCACAAAACATCGAGTAGCTTCTCGATAGTAGCGACGGGCATACGAGCGACTGCGATGCGGCTGAAAATGTTCTCAATTGATTTATCCGAAGATCCGCCTAGAATCTGGATTGCACGCATCATCCCAAGCTCGTCATAGCTGGATGCCAATTCGATCGCTCGGGAGAAACGCGAACGCATCACATCCATGGATCCGACAGCTGTTGGGAGGCCAATTATGTCCGTAAGTCTTTGGGTGTCGTGTACAGCCCACCCTGACGAGCTAAATAACCTCACTGTTTCCCTATAGGTGCCCGCTTCAAAACCAGGCCGCTCATGCTGCATGCCTTCCATCCTCTGCCGGAACTCCTCGGCGACCTTACGGTCTAACTCGTCCAATTCATCCCAAGGGAGACATTTATTTCTGGCGTACCGCTCGTTCGATGTGTCGAGCGGATCGTCATTCTGTGATTGCAAAGAATTAAGTCTGGCAGCGCGAGCGACGAACTGGGCCCACGCAAGTCGAGAAATGTTCCAGATCGATTTCCGGTCTCTAAAGAGGCGCTCGCGAATTTCTTCACGCGATTCAATCACCAGGGCTGTGGCTTTATCAAATTCGCCCAATTCATAGTGGAGAGCAGCGCGCCTAATCTTCCAGGCTGGATCATCTCCGATAATGGTGGGTACCAACCTCACCAGTGCCGGGTAGTCCAGCTGATCGCGAGCCCAGAGACTTTGCTCATAGGCGATCGCGGCAACCACGTCTGCATCGGAGCCTGCATTTGTTTTGAGGAATGCGATGCAACGGTCAAATAAAGGAAGGCTTCGCTCCTCCCGCGAAACACGCAGAAGGATTCGGGCAATTTCGAGACGCTGTTGGCGGTTCAAAGCGGAACTGGAATTCTCAACGGTATCCGCCAACACTCCTCGGAACCACTCGGACAACGGAAAGAATGCTAAGTCGAGACGCCAAACCATTTCATATAAAGCTGCGGCTCGCTCGGAGTTCTGGAGATGCTCCCACGCCCGTCTGAGCAGATGTTCAGCGTTCCCAATCTCATCTCTTAGGCGCGATCGGTCCGTCGATGGACACACCAGCCAGCCGGGATAGACCTCTCGCTCTCTTCGCCAGTCAGAGATTAGTTCTTTGAAGCCCACCACCAGAGCTGTGCTTTCCGACTGGTTTATGGACATCCCGAGCAATTGTTGCGATCGTATCGAGCCTGCTTTCGACAGCCATTGCCAAGCAGGCTTTGGCCTTGAGTTGTGCAAGAAATCCAAGAACAAACCAGAAGCCATGCTATGGCGTTCCTCAGCATCCGCTTCGTCAACAGTGGGCGCGAGATCGATCGGTATGACCTTGCGGGCTTCTAAATATTTCCTGTGAGAGGGCGCCAGGTTCAGGACCCCAACAAGATAGATGCGGCGCGCTGAGTCGCCAAGTTGATCCCGTATCCAACCAGACCACTGCAGGAAATTTGGATCATCCCCCGAGAATCCTATGAGACAGAGTTCGTTTTCCATCAGAACTTGCTGGACCAAGTTGACAAACGGAGCAAAGTCCCTTGGATACGTACGGTAGTCCTCCTCGGTAAAGATGAATGGACGGTTTGATGGCATGCTGCCATGCACTTTGACGATGCGAGGGGAGCGGGTGCGCGGTATATCACCGATCGTCGTTACAGCGTCATATGTTTCTTCCCGGTCGGTCACCCTGGCCGCGCGTTCCAGCAGGGTGTCCCAATTGGTGGTCAAGATATCTGTCCACGGTAGACTCACAAGCCGCGAATGAAGTTGACCGGGAAGCCATTCCTCATCGCGAACAAGATCGTAAATGAGGCTGTCCAGAGCTGTTGAGCCCAATGTCGCTTTGTATTCCTGCGCAAGTCTGAGTGGATCTGAGGTTGCGTCTTTTGAGCCTTGGTAGAGGCGCTCTCCCATGATCCGGCTGAAATCGCTCCAAAGTGGGGGCTTCGGCGAATTAGGCGCGGGGAGTACGGCATTGCGGCTGAATCCGGCGCCGACAAACACGGCCGCGCCGCGGGTTTCGCCAATTCCCCAAAGAGCACCTTGAATTTGTTTGATTGCGGGGTAGTCTGGCAGTTGCTCGATTGCTACATTCTTCGCCATTGATCAAGAGGCAGGTGTTCGCCCCACTCCACTTGAGCAGTATAGCGTTGCGTTCTCAATCTCATCATGGATATCGACAGCACTCGCTGAGGGATGAAGGAAGAGGTCCCAGAGCTCGCGATGATCGGCGCTCGCATCCAAGTCGTGTTGCCCGAGCCATTTGAAGTTGTGACGCCGGTGTGACCCAAAACCTGCCGACACTGCCAAGATTGACATCATTGACAGTTCGTGAAGGTTCTGTTTCAAGAACTTACGCGGCTGCCAATGTGACCTGGCGAATTCGGCTCATAGGTCTCGTATTTTCACGGTTCTCCTGACTAGGTTATTGACGGGCCGACCATCGTCCTTCAGTCCGGGCGCGGAGATTCCGCAGTCGATTGCCGGCTTACTGTCGGACACTAAGAAAGCCTCGATTTTGCTTATCTTCTCGCACTGTTGTGCGCATATTGTGTGCTTATTTTTTCCGAATTCAGCTGAGCCTACACCGACATCAAAATCACCGCCCACGTTCTACGCATCGCCGAGTAGTTAGGTGGCTTCGCGATTTCCTCCCACTGCGCCCTCTTCCGGGTGGACGCCGCTTAGTCGCGCTCGGACGGGCGTTTCGGACTGCGCCGGTTTCGCGCCAAACTGACCCCAACCCCGTTTGGCACTCACCGCGCTTTCACTCACGCCCTGCCACCCTCCTTCGGCCTCCGTTCTGTCCCTTTTACCGTTCCGCCTTGTTTCTTCCCGCTGCCGCTTAAGTGAAGAAAGAAACAAGCCGGAGACGGCAGAAAGGGAAAAAACATGAAATTAGAAGAAGTCAACACACGCACCAAAGAGGCCGTGGATTTCCTCGTTGCAGCATTGGAGTCTGGTCACAGTGAAGTGCTCACCGCATACCTCGGAGCAATGGCGAAGTTTCACACCTACAGCTTCGGCAACATCATGCTCATCGCACGTCAGAAGGCCGATGCTACCAACGTTGCCGGACTTCGGACATGGAACTCGCTTGGCCGCTTCGTTAAACGGGGAGAAAAAGGTATTTTCATTCTCGCCCCGATGGTCGGAAGACGAGGCACGAAGGGTGTAGCGACCGACGAGCCGAGTGACGGCGCAACCACGGAGGGTCAGCGGACGCTCTACGGATTCCGAGCCGTCTATGTTTTCGATGTCAGCCAAACCGAAGGCAAAGACCTTCCCACCCTGACCGAAGTAAACGGCGATGTCAGCGGATACCGCGAACGTCTGATTAAGTTCGTGGAATCGCAAAGCGTCGAGCTTAGCTTCTCCGAGAGAATTGCTCCCGCGAAGGGACTCTCGTATGGCGGGAAGATCACCCTCCTTTCAGGGATGCAGCCAGCAGAGGAGTTTTCCACCCTCGTGCATGAGATCGCCCACGAAATGTTGCATCGTGGCGACCGCCGCACCCTGACCACCAAGCAAGTCCGAGAGACCGAGGCCGAAGCCGTGGCCTTTGTAGTTTGCCAATCGGTCGGACTTCAGAACGGAACCGCATCCCAGGACTACATCCAGCTTTGGCACGGAGACGCCAATCTCCTGCGCGAGAGCTTGGAAGCCGTTCAACAAACCGCTGCCGTGATCCTCGGGGGCATTGCCCCCGAGCCAGCGGCACTCGCGGCAGCCGCATAACACGCCAACACCTGCACCGTTTGGTTTTCAGGCCCGACGTGTGCGCCGAGTCCACCAACACTTAACCAAAGACACATGAGAGGAGAAAAGATCATGCCGAGTACCCAAAATGCAGTCAACAACCATGAATATCGCAGCGTTCCCATCACCGCGCTTGCGGAGTCCCCAACCAATCCCCGCAAACGCTTTGATGCAAAGAGCCTCGAAGAACTGGCCGCCAGCTTCAAGACGCAAGGGATACTAGCCCCTCTTCTGGTACGCGAACTGGAGGAAAGCAAATACGAGGTGGTCGCCGGGGCACGTCGCCTAAGAGCGGCGAAACTGGCGGAACTCGAAAAACTTCCCGTCCGCGTAGTCAAACTGACGGATGCCGAGGCCATCGAGGCGCAGTGCGTTGAATTATCTATAGTTGGCAAGAGTTTTCTTTGTTCGGGCGCAGCACGGCACGTCGTTTACATATAAACGACGTGTGTTCTTTTGTCGCATTACAGCTCAGAAAGTTATTGTGGAGTCGAGACCGAGCAACACGTACTGATTTGCCTCATCACCCTCGCTCCGAAACGCCAGATGGATGCCGGGTAGGAATGAAGTAAAAAGCAGCCAGCAGAAAATAAATAAGGACGCTAACCTTGGGATATCGCAACGCGACGAGCGTTGCCGCGCAATAGATTAGCGGGCCGGTCAGGTTTCTCCAGATCTTGCGGCGCGCCTCGGCCTCGTCTCTTAGAGAGGAAGTAAGTCGCCTTCGCACGATATGCAACCACAGCGCAGAATATGCGATGCCCAAAAGCGTTAGCACCGCGCCGTACAAAAACGCGCTTGCGGGCAGCGCGCCGTACCGGCTTAGCACCGCAGTGGGATAGGGGATGAAGGCAACAACCAACAAGAGCAGCAGGTTCAAGGTCAACGTTGTATGCTCGACCCGTTCGACTCCGTGGAACATAGCGTGATGGTTCAGCCATATAATGCCGATCGTGGCAAAGCTAGTGACATACGGCACAAGCTGAGGTAGGCATCGGAGCAAAGCTTTTCGCAATTCCTCATTGCTGCCGGTCTTGATTTCGGGGACCTGGATGCCCAGCACCAGAAGGGTGATGGCGAATGCAAATACTCCGTCGCTAAAAGACTCCGTTCGTGCTTTATCCATAACAACTCATCGCGACCGCAGCACGGAGACAAGTTCGGCCGTATTGATCGTAATTATTTCGGAGGTTTCATCCAGTGTTGCGAGTGATCGCTCCTTCTTTTGCGCAGTCTTAGAGCCGCAGGCGTCTGCAACCACTACAGGCACGTAATTCAGGTCCAAGCCATGTCTCACTGTTGGTTCAATGCCTACTTCAAGCGCAATCCCCGCGATGATAAAAGAGTCAAGATGCGCATCTCGCATCGCTATGTTCAGAAAGGTGCCTTCGAAAGCGGACATGGTGATTTTGTCGATAATTACTTCTCCCTCACTCGGCGCGAGTTCCGGAACAATTTCCCAACGCGCCGAGCCCTGCGTAATGAAAGGCGTAGTATCCGCGGGATCGGCCTTGCGCTGCCACGCCATCGCTCGACGCAATTGGCCAGTCCCGGCCGCCTGGTTAGGCAGGTAGAAATGGCGGGTAAAAAAGACGCGAAATCCGCCGCGACGCGCAGCCTCGAGAAGTTGCTGGCAGCGAATGAGAATTTCTTGGCCTTCATCAACCTGAGGCACAACACCAAGCTGCATATCGTAGATGAGAAGCGCGCAAGAGGCAGGAGTGCAAATCTCCGCGAGTGTCTCTGGGACAGAGATCCCGAAGGCTTGCTTCATTGGGGTGGCTCCGTCCTCGTAGGCGTGAGAGTTCGGTCGTACGGCGGATTTAGATCGACGCCCTGACGGAACAGCGTCTCAATAGGCAATGGAATTTGAAGTGCGATGAAATTCCATTCCAGCAGTCCGGCCTTGCTGAGGGGGAAATCGTCCGTGTAGATTTTCGCCGTCTTCACGTCGGGAACTTCAAAAATAATGACAACTCCCGGCTCGTCGGCACGGGCATAATTTTCTCGCACGATGCCTGCCTTCCAGAGTCGCCAGACGTTGGCAACTTCTTCCGACAAGTAGGGCGTGATCTGCTCCATCGTTACCCCCGGACGAAACCGATCATAGGCAATAATCCGCATTGCGCCTCCACAGCCGCCTTGAAGACGGATTGCAGGAAAGATTAGCTCATTTGCTTTGCTTAAAGCAACTATGTATAAAGTGACTAGTGAATAAGATCGTAATTGAACCTGCATTACGAACTGTGCAAAAGCTGGATCACATCGACCAAGTGGTCGCGAAATGGAAGCGCGAGCGGCCGGACTATGAATTGGCGCCCGTGGAGATCATCGGACGCGCGGGGCGAATCATGGAGTACGTGGATCGCATCCTCGAAGCCAAGTTTGAGGAATTTGGTCTTTCCCGGGCATCCTTCGACGTGCTCGCAACTCTTCGCCGCAATGGGCCACCCTACAAGATGACGCAGCGGGACTTAATGCGAAGCCTACTGCGGACCTCCGGCAGCATGAGCCTAAGGATTGACGCCTTGGAGCGCCAGGGTCTGGTTGGGCGTACGGAAGATGAGAACGATCGACGATCGGTGTTTGTGACCTTGACAGCTGGAGGCTCCGATCTGCTGGAGCGCGTCATTCCGGAGCATTTGGCCAACGAATGGACGCTGCTGTCGGGCCTCACCACGGCAGAACGCACAGAACTTGCATCGCTACTGCGAAAGTGGCTGTCATGTCTCGAAGAAAATGCGGAAGGGCCTCCCCTCTATCTCGGCATGACCCTTCTTCACCCCCGAACCTCGTTGATGAAGCGGAGGGCCGTAGGTCTACCGGATGTGCCAGGGCTTCTTGTCCATTCCGTCGAAACTGGAAGCCCGGCAGACGAAGCTGGATTTCAGAAGGGCGATCTGATTTCCGCGATAGAAGATGAGCCGGTTGGCTCGGTTATGGCGCTTCGCAAGATGCTAAATCGGTCGAAGCCCCGCGCGAAGCGGTTTCGTGTCACCCGAGGGACCGAGTCGATGGTGCTACGGCTCCACAACGTTCAAGATTAGCGAAGTACGCCCGCGTCTCCCTCGCCCGGAGATAAGGCTGATGGTTGAGGCGTCGAGAAAATGGGCCATGAAAACTTTATCAAGCTAAAGGAATATTGAAATGAGCCTGAATTCTCCGACGCCTGATCAGGTGCTAAGTTCCATTCTCGCGCGTGCGCGCCATCTCGAAGAGAGCGCTGCTCAACAATCCTTGGACTCGGATCGGCACGCTGATTCTCAAACTTCCGATTCTCAATCCGAAGCGTTTGCCATGATCAGCCGTCGCCTGAAAGCGACAGTGATTCGTCCACTGAGCGTGGCTCTCGCGGAAATGCGACCGGCGCACACTTCCGCAACGACGAATGCGGCGGATCCAAAGGCGACCAGCGCAAGGCCGACTCCATCGATTGAGGAGATCGACGAAGACCTATGGACACTGGCAAAGGACGCGACAACGATTCAGGTCAACGCCGCAGTGCCGGTGCAAACCAAGGAAGCAGCGGCAGGTTTGCAATATCTCGCTAGCGAACGTGTGCCTATCACCGATCACACGAATGATGCCAATCAGATGACGGATACCGCGTCACGCTTGGAAGAACTCAAGGCCATGCAGTCTGAGTTGTCGCAAGGGATTCTTGCCGAGACTAACGGACCATATCTGGTGACCAATGGAGAAAGCCTGCTTAATTGGTTGGGTGAACGCATTCCTCTGCGCCCCCTAACAGCACTGTGCCGATGTGGTCAATCGACGACAAAGCCGTTCTGCGATGGAAGCCATGCGCAGACGAACTTCACGGACCAAAAGGATCCGAAGCGCGTGCCCGACCATCGCGATACCTATTTCGGGCAGCAAATTACCGTCTTCGACAACCGGGGCACGTGTGCACATTCAGGGTTCTGCACCGACAAGCTTCCAACTGTATTCCGCGTCGGCAAGGAGCCTTTTGTAGCGCCAAGCGGTGGGAGGCTGGACGAAATCATTCGCGCGGTCAGAGCGTGCCCCTCGGGAGCGCTTAGTCTCGCGATCAAAGCCCACCAATCAGAGGGACGTGAAGCTCGCGATCAGGTCGATCAGGATCGGGCGCCCGTTATCGAGGTGTCCAAGGACGGACCTTATCGGATTACCGGTGGTATCCCGCTCACGGATAGCCACGGTGACGCTGTGCGATTCAACGATGGCGGTTCGCGCGAACACTACAGTCTGTGCCGCTGCGGTCATTCGCAAAATAAGCCCTTCTGCAGCGGCATGCATTGGAATGTCAAGTTCAGCGATCCGGCCCCGGCTAAAGATGATGATCACGAACCCTCGCTCTTTGAATGGGCCGGCGGCCTTCCCGCGTTGCTGCGCATGACGGAACTTTTCTATTCCAAATACGTGCCGGAGGATCCACTTATCGGACCTCTCTTCGCAAATATGTCGCCGGATCATCCAGAACGAGTCGCGGCTTGGCTCGGTGAAGTATTCGGAGGTCCGAAGAATTACAGCGATAAATACGGCGGATATACACGAATGGTTTCCCAGCACTTGAACAAGGGTCTTACAGAAGCGCAGAGGGCGCGCTGGGTCAGCTTGATCTGTCGATCGGCGGACGAAGCCGCTCTGCCGGCCGATCCCGAGTTTCGCGCCGCGTTTACGGCCTACATTGAGTGGGGTTCGCGATTGGCGCTGGAGAATTCACAACCTGGCGCAAAACCGCCAATGAAAATGCCTGTGCCACGCTGGTGGTGGGCCTGCGACGCCAAGCCCAGATCGAGGGTCTCGGCCTTGGCTCCGGCTGAGGAAATCGAGCAATCGATAGCAATGCCTGGTCCAAACGAACCCGTGAATTTCGCGCAACACATTAAGCCGCTATTCCGAAAAATGGATCACGATTCGATGAGTTTTGTGTTTGATTTGTGGGCGCACGCTGACGTTCGCACGCACGCACCAGAAATTCTCACGCGTCTGGAGAATGGCACCATGCCCTGCGACGGCGCCTGGTCGAAAGATAAAGTCGATCTCTTTCGTAGGTGGACTGAGTCAGGAATGGGCTGAGAAATAGTGCGCATTGTTCGATGTCGAGGGCTGAAAGCGAGAGGAGATTGCTAGTGAGTGGAACTATAGACATTCTAAATCCGGAAAAACCTAAGCGAGTCGCCATCATCGCTTCCAATGCCACGGTCTCAAAACAAACAGGATGGCCGATTGGATTTTGGTGGTCCGAACTGACCCATCCTTATTGGGAATTCGCAGAGCACGGGTATCAAGTGGACATCTACAGCCCCGACGGCGGGAAGCTGGTTGCGGATAGTTGGAGTGATCCGCGAGACGAAAGCAGATACTCATCCAGCGACTTAATCAGTCTGGGCTTTATTGGCTCACCGGAGCATAGCAAGCTTGTTGAGAACACGAAACCAATCAGCCAGCTAAAGCCCGGCGAGTACGATGCCGTTCTCTTAGTTGGGGGACAGGGTCCGATGTACACGTTCTATGAGGACGAGCGCGTGCATGAACTTGCGAGTTCCTTCTACAAAACGGGCAAAATCACGGCGGTGCTCTGCCATGCCACCTGCATTCTGTTGAAGACGAAAATGAACGGCAAGCCTTTGGTGGAAGGAAAGACCTGGACTGGCTTCGCGAACTCGGAAGAAGCGTTTGCAGATGCCTATGTCGGCAAACGTATCCAACCGTTCTGGATTGAAGATGAAGCGAAGAAAATGCCAAGCACCAATTTCATTGTATGCGGTCGTTTCAAAGCGCATGCCGTCCGCGACGGGAACTTGATTACCGGCCAACAGCAGTTTTCTGGCGCAGCGGTGGCTCGGCTGGTAATGGATGCTCTCGGGATTTAGCCTTGGACTCTTGGAGACCGATGGCGCCAAGAGTACGGTAGACCGTTCAATCGAATTGTTTACGATGCGCTCTCGACGGAGGCATTCTTCTCGCGTGCCAAGGCAAGTTCCCCATATACAAGCTCCAGAATCCCCGTCAGCTCGCGGTTCTTCTCCTCAAGGGTCTTGATCCGGAGGCGCAACGTCGCCACTATGTTTTGCCTAGACCTACGCTCTCGATCCCGTGATGCAGAAGCCGGAAGAACACTCTGGCTCGCCGCGTTGCGCGATTGCATGACGTGAAACCGCAACTCTTCCTGACTATACAACCACGCCGTCGAGACCGCTCCTTCGGCAGCCAAGGTCCGGAAATTAATCTCCCGATCCGAGGAGCGCATTCGTTGAAAAGCCGCCAACGCCCGTTGCATTGCGCTCTCACTGCGCAGTTGCGCGCTCCGCTTGAGACCCTCCGTATTTCTAGGCATGTGTTCGCTCCAGAGATGTGACGATGTTGATCAGGTTGTTTCGCTTCCGCTCGTTCATTTCGATCTGACGTGTCCATCCATTCGCGTTGGCCTTGGTGATGACTCGCTCGGTGTCGCGCAACTCCGCCTTATGCACATCGAGGAAGCTCGCGTCGGTGCGGAAGTAAGCGCAATTTAGACACGCATTCGGATGAGGACATGGCCCGGCAACAACCGGAATAGCGCAGTAGCCATTTGGCAGGGCTTGAGCCAGCACGTTGCGCGTGAACCAGCGCAGATCGCCTGTGTCTAGCGGTCCTTCTTCCGGCACTACCTTGCCTGTCACATCCACCAACGTCCCTTGCAGGTACTCGGAGAGTTTCTCCCGCATGGTGGCGTCATGAATGTGCGCGTAACGGTTCGTCATCTCCGGCCCGAGATGGCCCAGATAGCGCTGAATGAAGTGGTGGGGAACGCCGAGGTTGATCATTCGCGTTCCGACGGTATGGCGAAACTGATGTGACTGGAAGCGGAAGAGTTTGCCGTTGGCGTCGCGGATCTGATGATCATAAGCCAGGCGGTTGATTCTTTGCGCGAAACTTTGTTGCTTGCTCACGCCGCCCTTCGAATTCGGAAACAACAAAGTGGTCGATCGTCCGGTGGCTCGCACTACTTGCTGCTGTTCCTGTACGACGCGGGCGATCTCCTGTGAAACTGGGATCGTATGTTCTCTTTTCATCTTGCCCTGCATGAATCGCAGATAGAATGTGCCCCGAGCATCCTGCGTCAGGCAGTCCAACGGCAGTTGCAGGAGTTCACCGATGCGCATTCCACATTCCTGAAGAATAAAAATCATCTGCATCCACGGAGTCTTCAGATTGCCCAGATGCGAGTTCAGTTGGTCCAAGATCGCAGCTGGGATGTAGCGAGGCTGCGCCTTGGGCGGTCGCGGTATTTCTTCATCAAAGATCATTCGTTCGGCTGCGATCGGCAGCCAGCGCTCGCGTGCGGCTGTTTCGAGGAAGTTCCGGAGATTGAGCAGATGACTCTTACGAACCGAGACGCAGACCCGCGTGGGAAGGTAGCTCAGATATTCGATCAGCAGCTTGCGTGTGATGGCCTTGGCATTGCCTCTGGGTCGTTCTTGCACGAGGAACTCCGAGAAACACGTCAGCGACTGCAATCGCGTTCGGCACGTGCCTTCTGCGTAGATCGGCAGACAGTACCGTATGTAAGCCTTGACTGTTTTTCGTAACCACGGTTGTCGGATGCGATGGAAACTCAGGGTGACATTGGAGAGCGAGAGGCTGATGGGGATCGCCATCCGCTGCAGGTTCCACACATCCTTCTCGTGCTCGGGCCGGTCATCGTATGCGTTTTCCAGGATGGAATGGACCTGCCGAAGAGTGCTGATGTAGTGACTGTCGCGCGAAGTCACGCACGGCCGTTGCTCCCGATCCATGCGGAATGTGGTGCCCTGACGGTACATGCCACGCTGTTTCAGATACGTCGTGTACCGCGCTCGCCATTCGGTGAAGGGCCGGATCATCAAAGACGCCGGCAGTGGATCAAGACTGTTCAGCCACTTCACCATGCGGTGAACTCTGCCCAGTTCCTGGGTGTTTCTCCAATCGCCGTCGGAGAACTTCTTCCAGCACGCATACTTGAGTTCGCCGTTGATCGTCGCAGATTTGCAGCCGAAGCGTAGACGACGCTGCGTCGTTTTTGCAGAAAGCCGCGTTTGCAGTGGGCTGGTACGCATGTCCCAAATGTCTCCCTTCCAGAACCCTGAGAGCTGGCCAAGCAAAGATTGCTGTCGTTCACGACTCCAAGTAATCCTCGTCACCTTGCACGCTCCTTTTGATAGCGTGCAAACATTTTCCCCAGATCGCCGCTCGACAGATGCGCATAGGTGTTCACGGTGGTCTGGATCTGCGCGTGCCCGAGACGCCGCTGAACATACGCTGGATCCCATCCGGCCCGCAACAGATCGGTCGCGTGCGTGTGGCGGAACATGTGAGGCGTGGCGTGCAGGCCAGTCCTGGCGCTGAGCTTGCGGAATAGATCGATCACCGTGGAATAGGTCATCGGCGCTCCGATGCGCCCGCCCCACCAGTTCACGAAAACATAGTCGTGAGTGGCCTCTTGGTATTCGTGAATAAGATAGTCCGCGTACAGTTCCATCAGTTCTTTCGAGACATGTACGGTGTAGGGAGACCGGCATTTGGCAAGGGCGCCATTGCTGTTTGCGCGAGGGATGATGTCGATCTCCCCATCATAGGAACGGATGTCGGCATGGCGTAACCCGAGCACTTGGCCGACCCGCATCCCGCTCTCATACAACAGGCTCACGAGGAGACGGTCCCGCTGCCGCGCACACGCGTTGAGTAAGGCCTGGGATTCTTGTGCGGAGAACACCCGTGGCAGGCGTCGAATCGCTCGCACCTGCATAACCGCGCGCCGCGAGGGGCCGTTCCGGCTGATGTGGTGCAAGAACGGCTTGTATGGATTCTTTGCTCCAAACCGCCGCGACCGGCTGATGTTTGTCTCAACCCCAAGCCTGTCTTGATATTCGTAGAAGGAACCAACCGCAGCGAGGATTGTGTTGATTGTCGTGTCGCATCGTGATTTGCCGTTCGACGAACTGATTTGACGCAACCACGCCACGAACATCGCCAGTTCGGTCAGGCTGAGAGTCGTCCAGTCTCGGTTCTCTTCACGTAAGAACCTTGAGAATACCTGGAGATGGTGGGCATAGGCTCGCGCGGTGTTTGGCGACCGCCCCAGGTGATGCAGGTACGACAAGTACTGGTTCGGAGCTGTGAGCGGCCGGCAGTCTGCGTCGAACAACAACCAGCAACGCTCCTGCGTATCGGGCACGATGATTCGTTGCACTCTGACCATGAATCCTCCTGAATTAGGGTTCAGTCCGCATTGGCGCAGTTTCGCTACGCTTAACTGCGCCAACGCGGACTGGTTGCACGTTGTGGAATCGACTACAGATAACGATTCTGCATCGTGTGGGACTCCACCGTCGTGTACGTCGTGGAATGCTTTTTCAGGACTAAAGATAAGTTGAGAACCTGCAAAAGCATTC
>Ga0208190_1000187_pt1 | contig 24758 bp, 15 predicted proteins | sample June2015DPH_13_1_FD_184708 | JGI IMG/M metagenome (GOLD analysis project Ga0208190, IMG submission 184708) | Peatland microbial communities from SPRUCE experiment site at the Marcell Experimental Forest, Minnesota, USA - June2015DPH_13_10... | ecosystem: Environmental > Terrestrial > Soil >... | reverse complement strand
GTGAATCCTCCGCTGCCGGAAGGCGTCGAGGCCAAGAATTTCGCAGTGACGCTTGAACCCAAGAGCGGGTCGCACGAAGGCGCCGAGGGGAACGCCAGTGATCGTGGGCGAGGGCGAGACGCAGAGGACGCCGAGAAAATGTAAGCACTTAACATCAAGAAGATCGGCGTCTAGAACAGTTTCCTGCCCTGCGTACGCACTTGCATCACGCAGTTTCTTTTCTCGGCTTCCTCTGCGTCTCGGCGGTGGATTTCTGAATCTAGCCTTCCATCGTCGAAATGTCGCCGGCGTCGACGCCTAGTTCTTTCGCTTTCAGGAATCGCCGCAGGATTTTTCCGGATCGGGTCTTGGGCAGTCCGGCGACGAACTCGATGGCCGAAGGTGTGGCAATCGGGCCCAGCTCGCGTCGAACGTGTTCCGTGAGCGCGACTGCAAGTGCATCGGATGGAGCGTGTCCCGCGCGACATTGCACGAAACACTTGATGGATTCACCCTTCAACTTGTCGGGGATTCCAATCGCGGCCGCTTCGGCGACTGCCGGATGCGAGACCAGAGCGCTCTCCACTTCGGCGGTACCGATGCGATGTCCGGCAACGTTGAGCACATCGTCAGCTCGGCCGAGGACTGTGATGTAGCCGTCTTTATCTTTCAATGCCACGTCTCCGGTGATGTAGCAGCCGGGGATCACCTTCCAGTCGCGTTCATAGCGCGATGCGTCTCCCCAAACCGTGCGCAGCATGTAGGGGAACGGACGCTTCAGCACCAGACGGCCGCCCACGCCGGGAGGCACGGGCTTGCCTTCGGTGTCGACGACGTCGGCCTCGGATCCGGGCACGGAGACACCGCACTTTCCGGGTCTCATGGGATAGGTCGGCGGTGTGCCGATGGATGGACCTCCCAATTCGGTCTGCCACCAGTTATCCACGACATACCCCCATTTGCCATCACCAGCCAGGTAGGTCTGCGCCCAGCGCCATGCCTCGGGGTTCAGGGGTTCGCCTGCGCAAGCAATCAAGCGCAGAGACGTGATGTCATATTTCTGGGGATAGGCCTCGCCAAAACGCATGAACATGCGCAGCGCGGTCGGAGCGGTGAACATCTTGGTGACAGCATAGCGCTCGACGATCTCCCACGCGATGCCGGGATTCGGGAAGTCGATTGCGCCCTCGCGGAATAGCGTGGTCGCGCCCGCGCACAGCGGCCCGTAAACGATGTAGGAATGGCCGACGACCCAGCCGATATCAGATGTGCACCAGAAAATGTCTTTATCGCCGACGTCATAGTAGCTATTCAGGTGATACGTGATGCCGACCATGTAGCCGCCATGAACGTGCAGCACGCCCTTTGGCTTGCCGGTTGAACCGGAGGTGTAAAGCAGGTACAGCGGATCTTCGGAATCCATCTCTTCAGCGGGACACTCGGGCGGGAATTTCATAAGCTCATTGAAGTCGATCTCGCGGCCTGTCAAGACGGCAGCCTGGCGCGAAAAGACGACGACTTTTTCGACGAATTCGATTCCGTCGAGGGCTTCATCAACGATCGGCTTCAGAGCTACAGTCTTGCCGCGCCGGAATCCCACATCACCGGCAATGACGACCTTTGCCTGCGCGTCGTTGATACGGTCGCGCAGCGCGGTGTGTCCCAGGCCGGCATATACCACCGAGTGGATCGCTCCAATGCGCGCACAGGCCAGCATGGAGATCACGCCTTCCATGGTGAGCGGCATGTAGATGATGACCCGGTCGCCCTTTTTAACGCCGAGGGATTTCAGTCCATTGGCAAAACGGCAAACCTGGCGGTAAAGCTGACCGTAGGTGACGATTTTTTCGGCGCCGTCTTCGCCGAGCCAGATGAAAGCCGCGCGGTTGCGGCGGTCAGAATTGGCATGGCGGTCGAGCGCGTTAATCGTGATGTTAGTCTTTGCGCCGATGAACCACTTGTGGTTTACGCCGTCGAATTCGAGGACCTTCGACCAGGGTTTAGTCCATGTAAATTTGCGAGCCTCGTCGGCCCAGAAGCCCTCAGGATCCTTGATCGATCTCTCGTTATCAGCCTTCCAGTGCTTGTTCTGAACCTGATCCACCACGATTTGCGGGGCAGGATATTCTTCTTCCACGGAAAGCAGGTTGGAGATGTTGGTAGGGGTGGTGGTCGCAGCCATTCAAGAGCTCCTTGGCAATTCACGATGCGCCGGCACGGGCCGACGGATGCGGGCGATTCTGAGCCGGAGCGATACGTCCCGCAGTGACCTGCGTCACAGCGCCTTGTTTGGGGCAGGTAAACCAGATGAACTTTGCTGGTAAGCGCGTTTGCCGTCTTGCCGCGGGAGCGCTTCAGGTGGAGGCGGTTTTGTGAAACCTGGTGCCCGGAGTCGGAATCGAACCGACACGTCCTGTTAGGGACCCGGGATTTTGAGTCCCGTGCGGCTGCCAGCACGTTACTGTAAGAAATGGTATTGGTATGTGGCAGATGTGAACGTGTGTAATACACTGTGTATTTATTCGTAGATTTCCACAACTCAGCTATGGCCGTGCAAGTGTCGTCTACATACTAATTCCCAAGCCCAGCCCCTGCCGTTGCCCGATCTCCCGCTGCGGTGCAATTGCCTGCTCCTGCTTCTGCGTCCGACAAATTCGTGCATCTGTTTGGTGGGCGCGAGCGAACTCTCGTCCATCACTTAAAATCGGATCGGTAACGTTGCTTTTCGAGAAGCCTTGGCTCGACCGATTCCTATTCGCGGGCAACCGCCGGAGAATCTATCGTGATGACTTCAGGAGGCCGCACGGAAAGCACCGGAGAGGATCACTGCTACGGCAAGACTCCGATGCAGACTTTCTTGGATTCGGTTTTTCTGGAGCGGGAGAAGATGCTCGACGCAAATTTTTCCTCCGCACCGGAGCCGGAGCGGAGCCCTGCGGAGGCGGGGGCGCGGCCGCGGGTATGGCCGCTTGAGCTTAACCAGAATGTCAGATCAAGTCTGAGCTATTCCATCAAATTGCAAGGTCACATTCTGCTCCAGCCTTTGTTCGCAACGCGACCGGCCCCTTCACGCAGTGTTACGAGTTGATCTGCGGCCAAGTTCTTGTGAGTTTCGTGCAGTCCGCTGGGCCAAAACACTTCTATATCAATCGAGGCCACGGACCCGAGGCCAAAATGCAACCGGGAGTCATTGCAGGAGTAGTAGCTCGACTGACTGACTACGGCTTGCACCTGTTTCTTACCACCATAATGGGCGATCACGCGAGCCCCGATGGCGCTTCGGTTGGATTTGACGCCCTCCAATTTCACTTTAATCCAGTGTTGCTTCGGGTCAACATCATTGCGCAGCAGCGACGGCGGCTCGTTCATATTCATGATCAGGACGTCCATGTCGCCGTCGTTATCGAAGTCTCCAAAAGCGCACCCCCGGCTGCTGTGAGGGGTTGTGATTCCTGTTCCGGCCTGTGTCGCCAATTCTTCAAAGGTGCCGTCCCCGAGATTGCGAAACAAAACTCGCGGTGTCTTGTGGGAATATTGCGGGAGTTTTCGCTCAACCTCCGGATAAACGCTCCCGGTCACGATGAACACGTCGGGGTAGCCATCGTTATCGAGATCGACCATGCCGGTGCCCCAGCTCGTGTAACGGATCTCCACGGCAACTTTCGCCAAGCGCGTGACGTCCTCAAAATTGCCCTTCCCATCGCCACGATAGAAGCCAAATGTATCCCCGATAAAGTGGGTCTTGCAAAGGTCCAGATGGCCGTCGAGATTGTAGTCGCCGATACCGACACCCATTCCGGCTTGTTCCAAACCGTCGTCGCTAAGGGCAACACCGCGCATCACACCTTCTTCGCGAAAGGTGCCGTCATGATTGTTCATGAAAAGCAAGCTGGGAGTGGAATCACAAGCGACGAAGATGTCGGTCCAGCCGTCTTCATCGAAGTCCGCTGCGACGACGGTCATGCCGTAGGTTTCAGTTGCCGCCGCAATCCCTGCTTTCTTGGTGACATCGGTGAAGGTCCCGTCGCCATTATTGTGGTAGAGCACGTGGCTGCCCGTCGGCAACCCGCGCGGCCCGCAGTTAACCGGAATGCCCTTCCAGGTGCATGTAGAGTTCTGTCCGGGCACAGGAGCATGTTGGAGATCGAAGCGGATGTAGTTTGAGACAAAGAGATCGAGGTGGCCATCCCGGTCGTAGTCCAGGAACGCGCAGCCGGCGCCCCATCGCGGCGGACCTTCCTCCCAAAGGCCGGACTGCTTGGTCACGTCGGTGAAGGTTCCGTCGCCGTTGTTGCGATAGAGGCAATTGTGTCCGAAGTAGGTACAAAAGATGTCATCGAACCCGTCATTGTTGTAGTCGGCAACGCAGACACCGTTTGCCCACCCGACAGCTTTCAACCCCGCTTTGTCGGTAACATCGGTGAACGTGCCGTCGCGGTTGTTTCGGTACAGGCGATTCGTCGCCTCCGGCGGATCTCCATCCAGACGGGTTCCCGAAAGCAGGAAGATGTCCATCCAGCCGTCATTGTCGTAGTCAATGAAAGCGCAGCCGCAACCGTTGGCTTCGAGGATGTATTTCTTACTGTCCACTCCTCCGTAAATAACGGGTGAATGCAGCCCGGCCGCTTCCGCGATGTCGGTAAAGTGGGCGTTGAACGGCCGTCCTGATGGCGGTGGAGCAGCCTGGGCCTTGAGATCGCGCGATGCTACTCCTTGTTGAGAAAGGGCTCGCTGCGCTGCCGCACACAGCGAGAGCATCAGGAATGAACGACGAGTTATGCTCATGATCCAGCATCAACTCCCGGCATTCGGCTGCAGGTATTCGGAAAAGGACTCCAGAACAAAACACGTCCTCCGATTCGACCACCAGCGTATCAGGTCCGGCGGATTTTTTGAGACTCTCCTGCGTTACTTACTAGGGAACACGCACCGAAACAACCTTTCCCTCGAACTGGACGGTCGCATCGAAGTTAGAGGTGGGAATTATCCCCACGCCACGGGAGTCTGCGACGCGCACGATGCGAAAAACTCTGTGCTCCAGCATTCCCGGGAAGCTCCCATGACGATTCCCAATTGTGAGCGTTTCCGCTGTATCGTCCCAATGTATCGGAATGACGGAATAAGATCCGTGTTCGTAGTCGTAGTTGTCGCCTTCGTCTTCGTAGAGTGTGAAATCTCCATCCGTCCCCGCATAAATGCGGAGATCGATTGGATCTGCTTTTGCTGAGGCCGATTCCACTCGCGGGCCAAAAGCGACAATTGAGCCAGACTTAGCATAAATAGGCATCTTGTCGAGCGGAGCATCAGCGGTGATGCTCTGTCCGCCCTTCACGCGTTTGCCCGTCCAGAAGTCCACCCAGTCGGTGCCGGCTGGTAGATAAAGGGATCGCCGTGTCGCACCTTCGGTCGTTACGGGATTGATCAGCAGCGAGGGGCCAAACATGAACTGGTCGGACACTGCTCGCGCGCCTGGATCCGACGAAAATTCGAGCGGCAATGCCCGCATGAGCGTTTCGCCTTTGTCAGTGACGCCCCAAGCGGTGGAGTAGATGTACGGCATCAGGCGATATCGCAGCTCATCATATTGCGTAAGGATGTCTTCGACCTTGGAGCCGTAGTTCCAAAGCTCAGCGTTCGAGACATATCCGTGAACGCGGAAAAGCGGGCAGAACGCGCCATATTGAAACCAACGAATCAGCACCTCGTGGTATGCGTCCGATGTGTATTGATCTTTTGGCCGAAAGAAACCTCCGATATCGGTCGTCCAATAGGGCAATCCGGACATGCTGAAACTCAGGCCCGCAGGAATCTGGCGCTGAAGTGTAATCCAGTCGCCGGTGATGTCGCCCGACCATGAACTGGCCGCATTCCTCTGTTGTCCGGCAAAAGCCGAACGTGTCAGAATCACGACGCGCTTACGATCTGTAGTTGCGCGTTGACCTTCGTAGATGGCCTTGGTGACGAATAGCGGGTAGGCATTGCGAACCGACTCTCCGCTGCCCAGGAACGTCTGTTTACCCTTGAGAATGTCAAACTCCGGCTCAGACGCGTCCATCCACCAGCCGTCCATTCCCACCTGGAAGATTCCCTTGTCGAGTTCCGACCAGAAGGCTTTCTGAGCCGCGGGATTGAAGAAGTCCGTCCACACGTCTCCCGGAATGATGAAACCCTGGGCCTTCATCCGCTTAAAGACGTCCGTGTCCTCCCCAAATTTTGACCAGATCGAGATCAACATGTGCAGGTCTTCGGAATGCAGCTGATCCATCATTGCTTTGGGTTGCGGATAATACTGCTCGTCGAACTTCATTGCACTCCAGCCGTATTTGCCCCAGTACTGCCAGTCCTGAATCAGGGCGTCGACGGGAATTTTTCGCTTCCGGAATTCGGCGGCGGTATCGAGAATTTCCTGCTGGCTGTGATATCGCTCTCGACACTGCAAGTAGCCGTAGGCCCACTTTGGAAACAGCGGCGCTTCGCCGGTGAGCTGACGGTAATCGGCAATGACGCGATTCAACTCAGGTCCGTAGAAAAAGTAGTAATCGACCGCCTGCCCGACTTCGGAACGGAATGTCGTGGTGTCCTGAGGAGGCCTGACTGCCAGTTGGAGGCCTCCAGGGCCGCCTTTCGCGAAGACCTCATATTCCTTGTTCGCTTCCAATTCCGCGGAACCCGAAGCAGACGTTGCAAGCCACATGTTGTTCAAATCGATGACGTGTTTTCCGTTGACTTCGACCACGAGGTGGTCTCTGTTATCGCTGCTCAGGAGGAAGCCGTAAACGCCCTTTGCGCCGGTGGTGAATTTGCCCTTCCCAGTAGAAGGGTCGATAGCTATGGTTTGGTCGGCTGGATTGAAGTCGGTCAGGGATGGGTTGTTCCAGAGGATACCGTATCCTTTACTGGACAGCAGAAACGGAATGGAGATGTTTGTGTTCGCCTGATGAAGGCGAATTGGGACTCCACGCACATTGAAGATGCCTTCCTGATGCTGTCCCAAACCGTACAGGGCCTCGTCGGAGGGTGAAAGAAAACTCTGCTGCACTTGCCAGGTCTTCATTTCCGCTGCGGACGGCACATCAAAGGTTTTGCCTCCCTGTTTTGGTTCGGCCAGCATGGTCTTTCCGTCTCCGGAGAAGAAACTCACTGCGCCCGTCATAGCGTCGACCGATATTGTGATTGCCCCAGTGGAGAGCTTGGTCTCCTTTTTCCCAACTTTGACCTGAACGTTATTAGCCCGACACGGTTGCGTGACGATAGGGACCTTGGGGCTTGGAATCTCCGAGGTGGGACTGGCAACCACGTGTATGACACGATCGCCACAGGCCTCAATCCGCATGGTTCCGGCCGCCGTTCGGAAGGTGACCCCATTCGAATCTCTATGCGACTCCTGAATGGCAAATTGGGGTTTGTCGGCAGCCCATGCCGCTGAGCTGGTAATCACGAAGAGCAGAACGATTCCGTACTTGTTGGTCATTTGGTTAGGCGTCCTGGCGTCCTTTTGTCTGCGGTGCGATAATATCGGTTACGTTGTCGCATCCGCGACACGCGGATGCGAATTTGTTATTGAGATTCGCTGTCGTTTTCACCCTGCTGCATTGCGACGGCTGCCTTCGTCAACTGTTCCCGTCGCATCCGATCTGACACTTCAAAGGCTTGCTTCGCTGAATCGCTGTCACCAACCTTCAAATAAAGGCGCCCGATCTGGTAATGGATACGGCCATCCTTGTCATCTGCAAGGCCGAGTTTGAACTCTGCGATCGCCTGCTGCGTACGGTTTGTCTCGGCGTACACCCTGCCGAGCAAAGCGTGCACATGGGTGACCAGCTCCGGCTTGGTATTCAGACCCTTCTTCAGGTATGGCTCCGCTCCGTAAAAGTCATGCCGTGCGGAGAGGATTTCGCCCATGACAGCATTGAGCTCTGGATCATCGGGATTCTTATGCAACGCAGCCTGGGCTAGACGAAGCGCCCCATCTATGTCCGAATCGGCAAGCAGCGCCAAAGACAAACCGAATAACGCACCTGGATCTTCTGGCTGAAGGGCCAAGGCTTTGCGATACTCTTGTTCGGCATCCGGGTAAAGCTTTCGTTGGCGATAAACGTCTCCCAACAGCACATGCAAGTAGGGCGAAGCGGAATCGATTTCGCTGGCACGCGCCAGGGCGTTGGTAGCGAGCTTTTGCGCCGATCGTATCTCCCAGTACAATCCCTCGGCTTCTGTGGGGGCATTCCGAGCCAGCTTCTGCGCCGCATCAAACGCGTTTCGGAAACTTCCGGTTGAGTACGCGCAGGACGCCAACAGCCGGAGGTCTTTTGCCGGGAGCAATTGAAGGCGCGGAGCAAGCAGGTCGCCACATTCCCCGTACCTTCCACTGAGGTACAACTCGGTGGCGTTGCCAGCCGCGGCTCTGCTGCGTTGACCCGGGTTGCCAGCATCTGCACCCGAGCCGCGGGGCATCTCAGGAGCTCTTTCACCGGTTGCGCCACCGCGAAAAAGGGAAACAAGCTCTTGCGAAATCTCCTCCGATGCTTCCCGTTCTTCCAAAACGCGCTGTAGTTCTGAACGTTTCGCCTCGGCGAGTCCGCCGTTGAAGAGCGGAACGTTCGCTCGAAGAAAGCCAGCGTCCGTTTTCCAGATGTCTTCAATGCCCCGCGCACTCTCTGTGGCTGCGCCTGACTCAAGGTGCGATCGAGCCAGACCCAATTTCGCCACGAGGGAACCGGGGTTTGAGGCGAGTTCGGCATTCAGTTCGCGTTCCGCCCCCGGGACATCGTGCTGGTTGAGCAGGACGAAGCCGTAACTTGCGTGTGTGCCCGCAGGAAATGTTGGCAACGTCAGCGCTTTCTTATAAGCGTCGGCGGCCTGAATAAGCACCCGCTGCTCAGCGAAACTGTCCGCCACCAGCGTCTGGACAAATGCTGAATCCTTATGCCGCGCCACGAGACTGCGGGAATCGTCCTCGACCTGTTCCAGATAACTCACTCCAAGGTGAAACCAGCCGTCTGCATTTTTTGGATCGAGTTGAACCACGCGCAAATAGGAGTCTGTGGCCAGGCGTGTTTTGCCGATTCCTGCGTAGGCTTGCCCAAGACCTAATTGTGCTTGAGTATCTGTAGCGTTAAGAAGAGCAGCTCGTTTGAGGTGCGGAATCGCGTCGTTGAACCGCTTCAATCTCACATAATCAAGGCCCAGAAACAGGTTTGGAACCAGCAGGGCCGGCTTTAGCCGAAGCGCCTGGCGAAAAGCGTCGATGGCCTGATCGTCTTGCCCAGTCTGGTAGTACATCAAGCCGAGATTAGCTCTGAGTTCGGGGATTTCAGGATGGATCGCGACCGCCTTTCGGTAGAACTCGGCGGCGGCCTGAAAATCACTCCTGGCCTGGGCTTGTTGCGCCGAGGCCAGGAGCGATTCAAATTGGTCGCGCTCTTGCGAGATTGCCGAGCCCGCCAACCCGCAGAACATCGAACAACAGACAGCAACAACGATTCCGATTCTTCGCACGCATCACCAGTAAAACTTTAGCACTGCCTGCGTAAGCCTTGGTGTAAATGCGTTTGAAATTGTCCCAAATGCTGCGCCGCTGTTAAAGTTCATGTTCGGGGCGTAGAAGTTGGTGTGGTTGAACGCGTTGAAGAAATCCACGCGGAATTGGAACCGGAGGTTTTCTTTAAGCGGGAAGAACTTCTGAATACCCATATCCCAGTTGTTGTAGTGGGGGGCGCGCAGGGTGGAGAAGTATCGCGGAGCGTTCCCCTGGGTCCATTGCGGGGCAAAAGCAAAGGCCGACGTATTAAACCATTGGTTATAGGTCGGATGTGAGACGTGGACGTCACCCGTGACGTCCACAGTCTGTCCCACGCCGAAGTAGGAATAGGCAGGGTTATCCCCGGCCGGGCTGCTAATCCCCAGAGGAAAGCCCTGCTTGATGGTAGCTATGCCGGTGGTCTGCCAGCCTCCGACAATGGCGTTCACGACTCCGTTCATCCCAGCACCAAACTGCTTACCCCTGCCCACCGGCAACTCGTACACATAGCTCAGAACGACGCTATGCGGCGTGTCGGTTGCATCCACCGATCTGTCGAGACCCAAGTCGTAGACATTGCGAGTGGTAGAAGGGGAGGTTAAGGCCCAGCCTGTGGGCCCCGTAACGTCGTCGATAAACTTCGAGAACGTATAGGAGGCGAGCAAGGTGAGGCCTCGCGACACACGATGCGTGTAGTTTACTTCCAGAGCGTTGTAATTCGAACCGCCCAGCGGAGCATCCGTTTCGTTAATGTCGCAGAATTCCGGGTAGGGGCGAAGCAGTGCGGCTTGCGGTACGGTTGCTGCCGACAAGTCGTAACCGTTACAACCGCTCGAGGTGATGTGGCCGAAGAACGGGTTTGCAACTGGGTTGAGCAGTGCATTCCCCGCCGAGAAGTTAGTTGGATTCAACTCATTGTAGTTAAGGCTACTCGTAATCACGTGGACGCCGTGATTGCCCACATACGTCAAGTCAATAACGTCGTTCGGCGTGGGCGCAAATTGGAATCCAAACATCCATTGTTGCTGATAGTAAGTCTTACGGTTCGGGTCGATGGCGGCGGTGGAGTAGCCAACATTGGTCAGACCGCCTTGGGAATTGCCAACGATGGGCACCATGCCTTGCGCAAAAGCGCTGCTCAGGGTTTGTGACGGATTCAGGAAGCCGTTGGTGGATGCAATATAGGGTGTAGTGGAAGTATAGCCCGGTTCGGGACCGTTTCCACGAAGGGCAGGGGGGAAAAAGATGCCAAAGCCCCCCCGCATCACAAGTTTGGGGAGTACTTGATAAGCGAATCCGAGCCGCGGAGCAAAGTTTTTGAAGTCGGTATTGTACAATCCGCGGTGGGACGAAGTGCTGTACACGAGTTCACCCAGATAATTCGTTCCATTGTTAACTTCGGCGGTGATCGGATTGACCGCGTTGTAATCGAAATACGCCTGCCGGTTATGGCGTTCCCGCAGGGGAACCTGGACCTCCCAACGGATACCGAGATTCAGAGTAAGCTTGGGCGTTGCTTTCCAGTCGTCCTGCAAATACAGTCCGTGGAACCAGCTACGGGTGTCCTGCGACAGGAATATACCGGTGCTTCCACTCTGAGCCGTCCCCAACATCAAGGACGCCACCTCATGTCCGGTACCCGCCGTGATATCTTGCGGATTCGGCCCGGCGGTGAACCCAGTATCAAAATTAAACGTGGTGGGTGTTATGCGCCCGCCGTTTTCATCCACCGCGACCGCCATGTATCCGAAGGACAGCTTGTGACGGCCCCGCACCTTGGCAAAGTCCACCGATGCGGTGCCGGAATCTCGGGGAAATGAGGCTTCCCCAGCCCCCTGCAATGGCCCCTCACTCTCGTAGCTTCCGTTTCCCACGTTGATCACGGGGAACTGAGTCGAATATGGATCGATCCAAGTCGGGAACCCAAGGGAAGAGGGCTTAAAACCATAGCTCGCCATGACGTTCTTTTCATTCCACCACATGACGCCCACGTTCGTGCTCACGGTAAACGTGGGATTAAAGACATGGCTCGCGCCAACCGCGAGGTTCCAACGGTTATTGGGGTTGTTCTGTCCCGGACCGGCCGGATCGTTCGCCCCGAAGAAGTTGGGGGCCTCTCCTTTGGATTCATGCTTGTCCGAGAACCGTCCGTAAATCTGGGTGTTATCGGTAAAATTGTGGTCGATGCGGATGCTGAATTCGTTCGAGGTGTCCGGAACAGTGTCCGACGCACCCCAGTTAGCTGTCAGTGCACTGTTTGTCGGTTGCGGGTAGTAGTTCACCAGGGTCTGGCCGATGCTGTTGATGCCATTGGTGGAGTTGACGAGATTGTTGCCGGTGATGGGATCGCGAATGTACACGGTTTGACCAATGGTGTTTTGAGGCGTTGCGCAAGTCGCGGTAACCTGACGAGTGGTAAACGGATCATAGATTTGCCCGGCGAGAATTGTCCTGCACAGCGCATCGGTTCCAATCTGCGCGCCCAGCAATGCCGAAAAGTCACCGGTACGCATAGCCGTGGTGGGCACAGTGCCGCTTGTGTCGGCAGGGTCATTCTCGCGGTGGCCCTCGTAGCCGAAGAAAAAGAATGTCTTGTTACGCTGTTTGTAGGCGCCGGGAATGTACACCGGGCCACCGATGGTAAAACCGAACTGATTGCGATGCTCATTCGGGCGCGCGTTCCCTTTCAGATTGCTGAAGAAGTTGTTCGCGTCGAGGTCGCCATTGCGCATATATTCATACGCATCTCCGTGCAGAGTGTTGGTTCCGGACTTCGTCACGACGGTGATGACATTGCCCGTGCTCCAGCCGTATTGCGAGCTGAACGAGTTTTGCTGGACTTTGAACTCCTGCGTGTTGTCAGGGGATGGGACGTAGATAGTCCCGCCCCAGCCCTGGCTCGTGTCCCAAGCGCCGTCGAGAAAGAAAGCGGTCGTTCCAAAGAAACCGCCGCCAAAGTTAAAGAACGACACGTCCTGGTCGGCGGAACCTTGTTCGCCCCCGCCATTGAGGACCTGCGATTGCGAGAGATTATTGACGGACGAGTTCAACTCGACAAAATTGAACACGTTGCGAAGATTGAGGGGCAAGTCGCTCACAAACTTGGGGGAAACTTCGGCGCTGATGTTGGCATCTTCCGTTTGCAGCAGAGGGGCTGTCCCCGCAACCTCGATTTCCGTGGTCGTCCCGATCTTCAACGCGACGCTTTGGCTGGCGGACTGCCCGACTTCAAGCGTGATCCCTTCCTGCTTGAAGGTCTTGAAGCCGGTGGCCTGTACGGTCATGGTATAGGTACCCGCCGACAGTAGCGAGAATGAGAAATTTCCTTCGGCATCCGTCTTGAAGTCGCGAGTAGTGCCCTTCTCGGGGGAGGTTAGTGTGACATTGGCGTTCGCGACGCGCGCCCCGGAAGCGTCCGAGACCGAGCCTGCGAACGAAGCGGTGGAAGCCAGCGTCTGGCCGTGAACAACGGGGAGAGCAATGACAAGGCAGATGCTAGCTACTGCCAGGAATAGACAAGCGGAAAGACTTCGAAATTTAGGCATCGAACACGGCCTCCTCAGTTCGCCAACAGCTCGGTTAGCGGTAACTTTACCGACGGCTGCGAATTCTAGTATTAAAGGGGTATACCTTGTCAAGAACTTTCTTACGGCACTGCAAGTTTATGTTTGCGTTAACTTAATCGCAGATGAACGACCGCGCAACAGTCGTAGAGTCTTGGACAGCCAAGAAGCTCGAACCTCAGCATCCTAGTGCGAGGCACGGTCGAACATCACGCGAAGCGCGTAAGCATATTTGGCCGGAGCTTGACCGGGCAGTTGCACGTGCAGACCATCGGGACGTTGTTCGAACTGCAGCTTGGTGTCACTGCCCAACAGGGCGACACTCTGTACCGGTTCACTGCCCACGGTACGCGCTAGCGAGTGAATCACAGCTTCTCCGTTCGTCGGCCAGGCGAGTCCAATCGCGTATAGAACGTCACTTTTGCTCGTAAAACGAAAATCCTCGGGCGTGTAGTTCTCTGTGTCAGTGTCATGAAAAGAGCCGGCTGCCACTTTCGTGGGGCCCTCGCCATAAATTCTCCATGCGCGACTTCCGTAAATAGCATCTCCGTTGACCTTGAGCCATCCGCCCACGTCAAGCAATACACGCTGCACTTCATCGGGGATGGTGCCGTCCGAACGAGGCCCGATATTCATCAGCAAGTTTCCGTTCTTGCTAACGATGTCGATAAGCTGATGGACCACGAATTCCGGTGATTTGAACGTGTCGTCTTTGATGTATCCCCAAGACTTATTGCTCACCGAAGTATCGGTCTGCCAGTAAAGAGGGCGGAGGTCGCCGAGTTGGCCCCGCTCTACGTCAAGCACAGCGGAGTGCTCGTTCATGGCGTAGTCCTTGTAATTAATCACTCCGACGTGATCGCCGTATTTCAGGGAATTGTTGTAGTAGAAGGCGGCAAAGCGCGCCAGATTTGGGCGGATTGCCGCCTGCCCGATCCACCAATCGAAGTACACAATATCGGGATGGTATTTTTCGACCAGTTCCGCGCCTCGCGCCAGCCAATCGTCAGCCCACGCTGAAGAAACGTAGGTGAAGTCGCCATCCAGAGGCGTCCCCCACTTATTGGACAGCCAGTTATGTGCGGGGCCGTAGAAGGCGGCGTATTGCGGGTCGTTAATATCCGATGGGATGGTGCGGCCAACTCCCAGGAAAAAATTGTGCTCCACGCGATGCGACGACACACCGAAATGCAGGCCTTCTGCCCGCACTGCCTTCGCTAATTCTCCGGTGGTGTCGCGATGCGGACCCATCTTGGCTACGGTCCAGTCGCTCAGGCCGCTGTCGTACATGGCAAAACCATCGTGGTGCTCGGCCACGGGCACCACGTACTTCGCGCCCGCCTTCTTGAACAACTCAGCCCAGGCGGCGGGATCGAAGTGTTCCGCCTTAAACATCGGGATGAAATCCTTGTACCCAAACTTGTCTTGCGGACCATAGGCAGCCTGGTGGTGCTTGTACTCCGGAGACCCGGCCTGATACATGTTTCGTGGATACCATTCGTTGCCAAAAGCCGGAACAGAATAGACTCCCCAATGTATGAAAATGCCGAACTTGGCGTCCTTATACCATTCGGGAACATCATATTTCTGCAGGGATTCCCAGTCGGCACGAAACGGGCCCTGATGGTCCATGCTGTCCACGTCACTCAGAAGAGCCGTACGTTGACCATCGTACTTGCTGCTCGCCTTCTGCCAAAGTTGATCAATCGTCGCCGGTTCCTGCGCAGAGGTCGGAGCCGTGGCATCCTGGGCATGCGCAATCGAAAGCGCACTCAGCGCGAACACAAAACCGAAAAGCCCGCGCATCGTGTATGACAGGAACATGTCGTGCAAGAGCATGGTCTCCCTTTCGTAGATCGCGTCATTGAGTCGAACCACTCACTCAACCGCCCGTTGCTACCGCGATTGCACTCAACCGAAGCTGTCAGTCAACTCTGCAGAGTCTAGGCCACATGTAACCGTAAAGAGCGACAAAAACAAAGCAGACCAGTGGTACGACAAATCCGATGCGCATCGAATGCAAGTCTGCGACGTGGCCCATGAAGGGTGCGGCAATGGCACCCCCGACAATGGACATCACGATGAGCGATGAGCCGAGCTTCGTGTAATCGCCCATACCACGTATGCTCAGTGCAAAAATCGTCGGGAATCCCACGGACATGAAGAAAAACGTGGCGAACATCGCATACAGCCCGGTTTTGCCTCCCCCCATGGTCACCGCGACCAGCACCACGTTGATGGCCATATAGACCGCTAGCACGCGGTCCGGCTTGAACTGGCTGATCACCGCGCTGCCACACAAACGCCCCACCATGAACAAACCAAAACCGATGGCGCCCAGCCATTTCGAGGCCTGCAACCTGGACACGCCGGGATCATTTTCCAAAATGTAATTCACGCAAAAACTGAAAATACCGGTTTGCGCGGCGACATAGAGGAATTGAGCGGCGATTCCCAGGGTGAAATGCTTGCGACGAAACATGTCCCAGTTCTTTGACACCAAAAGGAACGCAGCCCCATAGGCGACCACCAGCAGGCCGTATTTTGCCGGTTGCAACCATGCCTGGTTCATGTGGAGCAGTGTCCACATGATCCCCAAAATTGGGGCGATAAAAAAATACAGCACTGCACAAACGCTTGCTAGAACGACCGCGATTGCCGCGAGTTGACCGCCGGTGTTTCTAAGCCGGTTCTTCTCCCCAGCTGATCTAAGGCTTTCATCTTGGGCGTGCATATCCGGAACTGGCAAAATCGCGAATACGATAAAGAGCAGCGCTACGAATACGCCGATACCTACATACGGTGTGGTCAGGCCGGCATTGGCATTCGCTCCGTTACCGCCGGAAAAAACGAAGTATCCGCCGACCGTTGGTCCCAGCATCCAACCGAGACCGTTGGTGGTCTGGGCGATGTTGATGCGCGTCGGCCCACTTTCGGGCGCTCCCAGAACCGTCGCGTACGGATTCGCAATGGTTTCCAGACAGGTCATACCGGCCGCAATGACAAACAAACCCAGCAGGAAGGCCCAGTACGTCCCGATGTTGACCGCCGGAATGAACCAGAAGGCTCCCGCGGCAATCAGTGACAGGCCCACGAGAATGCCGCCTTTGTAGCCGAATCGTTTCGCAATCAAGCCGGCAGGGATCGCCATCAGAAAATACGCGAGATAGTTGGCCGCCTGCACCAGTCCGGACTGCTCCTTGTTGATCCTAAGCGTGTCCTGAAAGTGCTTGTTGAGAATGTCGATCATTCCATTGCAGAAACCCCACAGCAGGAAAAGCGACGTGATCAGTACAAAGGTGGCGGCGAGGTTCTTGCCGTCGGCTGTGCGAAACAGACCGCCTTCGCTAGTCCCACCGACCGTGCTTCTTGACGCGCTCGTGGAAGTGTTCATCCTGATTGTCTGTCCATTCTGAGAATGCAGCTCACCTTGGGATTCGATGCCGTGTTTCCGATCTGCAAATCCTTACAATGCCGTAGCCGGTGGGCTCTCTACGCGCTCTCTAAAATGATGTTTGCATATTGGATCGTGTCGCCGGTGCGAATCAAGCCGACCGCCTTCGGCACCCGCAACTTGAACTGCGTATGAGGCTCATACTTTACCGAAATGCCGTGCAAAGCCCCCGCAAATCCTGAGCGGGTTTTCGCGTCGTTGGCCTTGATGAATTCTCGTGCCATCCATGCTCTGCCAACCACGAAGTTGGCCCGGATGGCTCGCAAAACCTCGAGCACGGTCGGCACATCGTCTACGAGCGAAATATCCACGATCTCGATTTGGGGCCAGAACGGAAAGCCGCGATCGGCAATGACGAGCGTGTTCGTGTGGCGCACGCGGCTGAGAAGAGAGTTGATCTGAGGGTTCAATATTCCATGCTTGGTCATGACAGAGCCTTGAGTTGAATCTAAAAGCCACGCAAATCGGTGCTGGTTCGTTTGGGCAAGCCCGGCGCAGGTTTTCGTTGGAGGACGAGATATTCGATCCCCAGCGCCGTGCAGTACTCACGTTTACCTCCAACATCACCATCTTCGTTTACGGCATAGAAGTCAGGCTTCAACTTGCGAATCTCCGGGTCGGCGTCCAGCCAGCCATCGCCGCTTGAAATCAACGCATCCTTCACGTACTTGACCGAGCCCACCATATAACGGCGTTCTTTTTGCGGCAAAAGCGGATGCCCTTCGCCCTTGAGCAGCCGGATGTTCGCATCGTGACCCACGATAACGTAAAGTTCGCCATAACGGCTTACCTCTTCGAAGAAACGCACATGGCCGGAGTGGAGCCAGTCATAAGAGCCCGTGACCACCACCCTTCGTTCCCCTGCGGCAAACGATATCGGTGCCGCTTCCGAAAAACCATTCAGGCTGTCACATGAAAACGTGTGGTAGAGAATGTTGTTCTCTTGGGCATATTTCTCACGCGCACGATTGGCCGTTGGCCGATAATCTGCCCAAACATCGACGCATAAATCTCTTGGCAGCGAATCGCAATCGGCGGATGCATCTGTCGTCACCACCTTGCTGATGTAACGCACGGCGCTGAGGAAATAACTTCTTTCCGCGAGCGAACACCTCGGCGGCCTTCCCGTGACTTCCTGAATAACAGCATCCGGCCACAGCAACACGGTGAGTTCACCAAGCTCCGCGGCCTTTTCGAAGAAGCAAATATCGCGCGATGTAATATCGTCAAACCCTCCACTGGCCACGACTTGTGAACGCGACGGGATCAAGCGTGGTTTGTGTCCTTGGTGCGAACGTTGACCTTAAAGGCGCCGGGAACAGGATCCTCGGAAACAACAATCAGATATCCTCCGCCGCATCCAGAGAACATTGCGCCAGGAAAGTGGCGTTGGTAGATCCGCAGAATTGCCTTCAGATCAATCTTGATTAAAGGATGGACGGTGACGTGTGGCAGCAGCTTTTCCCAACAGCACATGGTCTCGTTGAGCGACGCACCGAGGGCATCCGCGTTCATGTTCTTGATTGCATCGAAGCAGTCCATTCCGGTCCGCCCGAGACGCGCCACCCACTCGGGATCCAATTGCTTTACACCGAGCGGGCTGTAGCCCGGTGGCCGCGGCCCGATGGGCAGCAGGTAGAGCACCTTCTCCAGCCAGCGAGCGCGCCTGTCAGACGTGAGGGATTCAATGTGTGTCGGAAAGACACCGCCGTTCGCCGCATAATCGTAGTCCAGTCGGTTCACACCGGGATAAATCAGGCCGATCATATCCTGCGAACCGCTCGGCTCTGCCTGGCCGTTGTTTTCCGCTTCGTACAGCTCGCGCACGAGTTCGTCCAGCGGACGATTTGATGGCTTTCCGTTCCACAAACGACTCGCCACCGCTCTTGTGCCGCTGGCGAGTCCTGAGCGGTCCATCGGTCGAAAATTGGGCTCGATCTGGACAACGACCATGGCGCCGGGTGGGCAGGGATTCAGTTGCGAGACAAAGGGCTGGTCAATCCAACCACCCGCAAGTTGGAGCCGGATGGGAATGGAACCAAACGCCGTGTTGAGCGACGAAGGCCCCCTCATGTCTGTCAGCCGATGCCTACGTGCTCGCCGGCCTTGCGACGTTCGTATTGGTCTTTGATCCATCCGTAAGTTATTGCCAGCCCATTATCCAGTAGCGTGTCAGGTTCCCAGCCAAGGACTTTCTTGATGAAGGTATTGTCTGAATTGCGGCCCGCGACGCCTCGTGGAGCATTGAGATCATAGCTGCGCTTCAATTTCTTGTCCGCGATTTTCTCCACCTTGCTGACCAATGTATCGATGGAAACGAGTTCGCTGGAACCCAGGTTGATCGGTGTCGCGATCAACTCGTCGCAATGCATGATTTTGTCAATGCCCTGCACGCAGTCGTCAACATACATAAAGCTGCGCGTCTGCTTGCCGTCACCCCAGATCGTGATTTGGAAGTCGTTCTTGTCGATCGCCTCGATCATCTTGCGGGATATCGCGGCGGGCGCTTTTTCGCGGCCGCCGTCCCACGTGCCATGCGGTCCATAGACATTATGGAAGCGGGCCATAAACGTTTTCATGCCGCGCTCATGCCAGTATTCTTGACAGACCATTTCGGAAAACAACTTCTCCCACCCGTAACCCCGTTCCGCCATCGCTGGATAAGCATCCGACTCCTTTAAGGCGCGAACGTTGGGATCCGTCTGGAGCAGCGTGTTGTAGGCACAGGCTGAACTCGAGAAGAAATACCGGTCCGCGCCCGCCTTATATGCCGCCTCGGCCATGTGCGTGTTGATCAGCACGGAGCGCAGGCACTCAACCCGGAAGCGTTCGATGAAGCCCATGCCGCCCATATCGGCGGCAAGGTTGTAAACCTCCCTTGCTCCCTCGCAGACGCGTTCACAGTTGCCTGCGATACTCACATCGAGACTGAGATTCTCGACTCCGGGAACACGCAAGTACCAGTCGTACAAGGGCTTCTTGTCCACGGCACGAATATTGGCGAGACCCTTCTTCTTAAAGTGGAGAACAAGGTTGCCGGCAATGAAACCGCCAGCACCCGTGATGACAATCGGATCATGCTCGTTCATTTAAAGTCCTTTCGACGAAACGCTCCCACTCTTATGTATAGTTGTGGATGTCACTCGTACTCTTATTTTTTGACGGTGGTAATCGACCGCCTCAATTCCAGGCGACCTGTGAGTAGTTTCCATGCGGAGGCCAACTTCTCCGAGTGGACCATAGCGCTGCCGTCTGAGATACAATAATCGGTAAAGTAATCGATGTCAATCGTATTGCTGGAGCCAAGCCGGGGCCTTCGATATACTGATTTCTTATGAGCACACGGATGAAGGACATCGCCAGGGACCTTGGCGTGTCGGTCGTTACGATCTCTAAAGTCCTGCGCAACCATCCCGACGTAGGAGAAGAGACCCGCGAACGAGTTCTTGCGCGCGTCAAAGAGCTTGATTACCGCCCGAACCTGGCGGCTCGCAGTCTCGTCACGGGACGCACCTATCTAGTGGGGTTGGTTGTCCCAGACTTGCTGCATCCCTTCTTCGCCGAGATTGCCAAGTCTATCTCCGAGGTGCTGCGAGAAAGCGGCTACTATCTGATTGTTTCGTCCTCTGAGGAAGATCCGGATCTTGAGGAACAGGAGATCAACCAACTTCTTGCGCGGCGGCTCGATGCCTTGATCATTGCCACCTGTCGGCCGACCGTGGATCTCTTCTTCCGGATCGAAAATCAGAAAACGCCGTATGTCTTAATCGACCGAAGTTTACCTGGTCTTTCCGCGAACTTCGTCGGAGTGGACGATGAGGCCGTCGGAATGCTGGCCACTCGACACTTGATCGATATCGGCTGCAAAAGAATCGCGCACATTCGGGGGCCGGAAACCAGTCCCGGCATCCGCCGCATGGAAGGATACAAGAGAGCACTGGCGCAGGCCGGACTGAAAGTAGCGGACGATTACATCATTTCCGAACGGAAGGGAGATGTGGGAACGAAACAACGCGGGGCCGAGGCGATGAACCAACTCTTAAGTCTTAAGCCAAGACCCGACGGGGTGTTCTGTTTCAACGATCCGCTCGCGATGGGCACCATGAATTACGCTCTGGATCACGGATTACGCATTCCGGAAGACATCGCGGTGATTGGTTGCGGAAATCTTCACTACGACGATTCACTACGCGTTCCACTTTCAAGCATCGACCAGCACAGCCGGCGAATTGGGGAAGAATCTGCGCGTGTTACTCTCGGGATTCTCAGCTCGAAAATACCACTCAAGCCTGAAACTGTCGTGCTCCAGCCAGAACTTGTTGTGCGCCGGTCGACTCAGCGCCGTGCCGCCAACCCTGCGTCTTCGAAGCCACGGGCCCGGGCTTTGCCATCCAAGCAATACTCAAGCTAAAATCCGGCGCCTTACCCTCTTCGACAGTCCTATTTCCTTGAGACAGCCGCGCGGTCGGGAATTGTTTTTTCGCGCCGGGAAAATTATTAGCGGCATCTGCTATCCTGATTGCGAAGTCGGTACAGTTAACGATATTGTCGTGTTGCCGGAATGTTAACTGAAAGGTTAAAGGCAGGTTGTGAGGGGTAGACCGACCCTCGTGAATCGAAAGCCGGGATCATCTGCATGGATCGTAGAACTTTCTTGACGTCCAGTGGGACCGCGGCATTCGGCGCTCTCCTGCCGGGACTCTCTCGTTTCTTTCCCGCTCGAAATACTCCCGAGCCGTTTGCGTGGAAAACCAACGACCTCATTTTTTCCTTCGATGTAATCGCGGGGAAATTGCGCCAAAAGCGTCTTGTTCCGGCAGGCGTTGTGGCCGCTGCAGCCGACAATTCCTCCGGAGTCGAAGTTGCGCTGCAATGCAGCGGCGAAAATTCTCCCGATCAAGGCATGAAATCCGGCATGGGGCAGCCCGGCTTCCGCTTGCTCTTTGCAGGCAGGCGGGAGGAGGCCACGCATGGCGGTAAGCGTTTGGTCTGCATGCATACAGACCCGGTCTTGAACTTAAGCGTGGAATCCGTTTATGAGGCCTTTGACAGTGTTCCCGTAGTCCGCCGTTATTCCCGGGTCACCAATAAGGGGGACTCCCCTGTCGGTATTGAGTTCTTAAGTTCCGCTATGCTCCACGGGCTTGCGGCGCCGCAAGAATACGACCGTGAGCTTCGCATCCATGTCGCCGTGAATAGTTGGATGGCGGAAGGCCAATGGCATACGCTCCGGCCGTCGGAAATGGGCTTTGTCGAAAACGAGCGCACCAGTTGGTCGGAAGCACAGGCAGGAAGCATCGGCAGTTGGTCTTCAGAGCGGTATTTGCCGCTGGCCATGGCCGAGAACATAAAGCAGGGCCTGACCTGGTTCTGGCAGATTGAACACAACGGCTCTTGGTATTGGGAAATCTCCAATGTTTCGGCTCGCGATAACAATGCCGACGACGTCTACGCATACCTCGGTGGTCCCGACGACCTGCACTCCGCCGCCTGGAAGCAATTGAAGCCCGGCGAAACCTACCAGACTGTCCCGGTCGCCGTTGGATGCGTGCACGGCGGGTTCAGCGAAGCAGTAGAAGCATTGACACGCTACCGGCGCGCGGCTTGCGCAAGACCGCACAAAGACAATTCGCGATGCTCCGTGATTTTCAACGACTACATGAATTGCCTGTGGGGCGATCCCACCGAAGCGACCGAGTTGCCGATGATCGCCGCCGCGGCAAGGGCGGGATGTGAATACTACGTAATCGATGCCGGATGGTATGCAGAACTACGTGAAGACTGGAGTCAGACCCTCGGTACATGGCAGGCATCCGCCACACGATTCCCGCACGGGCTGAAGTTCCTGCTCGACCAGATTCGGCAGGCCGGAATGGTTCCAGGACTATGGCTCGAGCCAGAGGTCGTGGGACCCAAATCCCCGCTCGCGAAAAAACCGGATAACTGGTTCTTCGTACGCCACGGAAAAAGGGTATTGAAGAATTCGCGCTTCCTGCTGGACTTCAGGAACCCAGAGGTGCGGGCGTACCTCGATCAGGTCATCGAAAGAGTGGTGAACGATTACGGCGCCGGCTACATCAAGATGGACTACAACGTCGATTCGCTGCAAGGAACCGAGATCAACGCGGACAGTTTCGGACAGGGCTTGCTCGAGCATAACCGTGCCCACCTAGCCTGGTTGGACGGAATCCTGAGCCGATACCCCGACCTCACTATTGAAAACTGCGGCAGCGGGGGCGGACGCATGGACTACGCAATGCTCAGCCGTCTCCAGTTACAGTCCATGACCGACCAGGAAGATTACCTGAAGCTCCCGGCAATCCTGGTCGGCGCGTCCGCGGCAGTTTTGCCTGAACAACTGGCGATCTGGTGTTACCCGCTGGCAAGTGCTGATGCCGATCAAGCCAGCTTCAACATGGTCACGGGGATGATGTGCCGCATCCACCAGAGCGGCAAACTCGACTCACTTTCCCCCCAAGCTTGGAAGCAGGTGACGGAAGGTATCCGGGTTTACAAGGATGTTCTCCGTAAACACATTCCTGCGGCGGTCCCCTTTTATCCGCTTGGTACGTCCGACGTCACCGATTTCAAGTCGCCAATTGCTTTAGGAATGCGCTCTCCGCAACAGAACTTGCTCGCAGTCTGGAGAATCGACGGACCCGAGACGGTGCAGATACCGTGGGCATCCGGAGACGCGAAAATTCTGTACCCCACTGACCTCGGCATCAAGATCAGGACTACAGAGGAATCATTGCACGTTGAGTTCCCGAGAACCCGCATGGCTTGCCTGGTCTTGGGATGACCTCTTTAGGCGGGCAGGCCTTCGAGGAATGTTCAACTGCCCTGTGCCCGCTTGCCCCACCTTACCGGGAACTATTGGATACTGTTGGATGTTGAGCCTTACGTCACTGTGTACGGTGGTTTCGACGATGCCTGGTCTGCTGCGCAACTGGTCGAATATGCCAACGGCCCGGTTACTACGCCGACTCATGTAAGTGCAGGGCAGCTGACTGCCCGAGCAAAATGTGGTGCGGGCGGAGGGACTTGAACCCTCATGGGCCGTTTAAGCCCTGCGGATTTTCATACCGTCTACGGCTTTCGCCGCCCAGACATGACGCTTTTGAAGGCCTCACGTCAGGTTTGCGGTCTGGACTATCCCTTCACCCTCTCCCGGAAGAGCCGGGGGCTTAGGTGCTGCCCGTCTAGTCTCTACACCTTCCCGGCTGGTGTCCCTCCGGGCTTGGCTCGGGATTGCCATTTGAGGTTTCCCCGAATTTGAGCAGTTCTACGTCGCCGGTTTCCCAGGCGAGCACTCAAGTTTTCCTTAAGTCCGCTGCGTATGCCATTCCGCCACGCCCGCGCGCGGCTGTCTTACTTCAGCAATCTTATGATAGGGCACGTTGCCCGAATTTACACATCCGTTTCCTGCTCCGCAGGTTTCGGTAGCGCTTGAGTGTGTTGGATGGCTTTCTTGCCTTTCTTGTTTTTCTTGGGCCGCATGACGTTGATCGCAGCGGTGTCGAGCGAGGTCTTGATGTGCGCCGCGTAGTATTTCTCGATCATCTCGACGCTAGTGCGTCAGTTTTTGGCGATTTGGTAGATGTCGGCACCCTCCATCAGGCGCAGGCAGATGTAAGTATGCCGCAGACTGTAGGCGGTACGGGGTCGGCCTTCGCGGTCAAAGCGAAGATTCTGTTCGTCGAGGATGGTTTTGAAAAGCTCGCGCTGCCACTTGCGAAAAAGGAGATCGGTGGTTTTTAAGTCCGCTGCGTCTGCTAGTTTCGCCATCCGGGCGCTGGTGGAGTCAATATAAATGAATCAAAGCGCGCACGTATGGCGAGAGGCTGTAAAACTCTATCAGCGGGGTGCCTCGCGTGCAACTTTTCGGGGGTTTTGGGGTTCCATATACTTAGAGCTTGATCGTCGGGAGGACATCTTGCACGAATCGCGTTTTTCCTTTCCAGCAGCTTCTTCCGGTTTTGCCGGGAAGACTGCCCTAATGTTTCTGCTGTTCATTACTTGGTCAGCCGCGGCTCTGGCGCAGAGCGGAGCGATGTCTCCGAATCAGGGTGAATCTGACGGCGTCAGCGTTGGCGGCAAGTGGCTGGAGTTCAGCTCCGCCGATAAGATGACCGGCGCAAAGAATGTTCGTTTCGAGCTGCAGTCGAACAATTATTTCCGCGAAGACACGAATTACAAGCCGAGAGTGAACTTAATCTGCAGTGGTGGCAAACTCCAGCTG
>Ga0208190_1000184_pt1 | contig 25071 bp, 22 predicted proteins | sample June2015DPH_13_1_FD_184708 | JGI IMG/M metagenome (GOLD analysis project Ga0208190, IMG submission 184708) | Peatland microbial communities from SPRUCE experiment site at the Marcell Experimental Forest, Minnesota, USA - June2015DPH_13_10... | ecosystem: Environmental > Terrestrial > Soil >... | reverse complement strand
GTATGCTCACTTCATCTGCGACTCCGAGGCAAAGCATCCGCTGCTTTCCTGGGAGTTGGCGGAGTGGGAAAGCGCGCCGCCTCTGACCATTCTTCACTACCGCGGCAAGCGGCTTAACGGCCCGGGCCAGACCGGCACCTACAGGGAACTGCTCACGGTCACCACCGAGAACAAGGACGGGCTGTGGGTCGTGACAAAGTACGACCCGAACGACTGAGGGCAGTTCTCAGTTTCTGCGATCTGTGAAATCCGTTACGAGATTCCTGGAGTTTCTGGCTTTCTCCGTGCCTCCGTGCCTCCGTGGTAAAACCTAGTAATGTCCGTTACTCCCGCCGAGCGTGAGCCGTCCGCTGCGCGCAACATCTATGCCTTCGGCATCACCTCTTTCCTGAACGACACAGCAACCGAGATGGCGTACTGGGTGCTGCCGGCGTTTCTGGCGTCGCTGGGCGCGGGGGCGGCGCAGTTGGGATTGATCGAGGGCATTGCCGAAAGTGTGGCGTCGTTCGCCAAGCTTTTTTCCGGATACCTCACTGACCACATTCACCGCCGCAAGCCGGTTGTGGTCGCGGGATATGCGGTCGCGAATGCGGTGAAGCCGCTGCTCGCGCTGGTTACGGCTTGGCCTCAGATTCTGCTGATTCGGTTCGCGGATCGTCTTGCCAAAGGCGTGCGCGGAGCGCCGCGCGACGTGATGGTGGCGGAGTCTGTGCCGAAGAATCGGCTGGGGTCTGCGTACGGACTGATTCAGTCGATGCATTCGGCCGGAGCGATTGCCGGGCCTCTCGTCGCGCTGGTTCTGATCGCACGCTTCGGGATACGAAGCGTGTTCTGGGCGGCTGCGGTTCCGGGAGCGTTGTGTGTGCTGGTTGCTCTGCTGGGGATTCGGGAAGTCAGCCGGGCTGCGCCCGGCGGACAGCCGAGGGCTGTCCCCATACCAGCTTCGCCTACGGCAGAGCGGATGGCTCTGCCCGCGTCCTTCTACTTCGTTCTCGTCGCGGTGACGCTGTTTTCTTTGGGCAACTCGAGCGACATGTTTTTGGTTTTGCGGGCGCAGAATGTTGGCATCCGGGTGGTGCTGGCTCCGCTGCTCGGCCTGGTCTTCAACATTACCTACACGCTTGCATCCTGGCCCGCGGGTTGGTTGAGCGATCACGTTTCGCGGCGGCTGGTTGGATCTGTGGGCTATCTGATTTTCGCCGCAGTCTATTTTGTTTTCGGGCGTGCGCCCTCGACAACGGCGATCTGGCTTGCGATGGCGGTGTATGGTTTTTACTACGCGCTCACGCAGCCTGTGCTGAAGGCTCTGGTGGTCGGGAGTGTCAGCGAGCAGGTGCGCGGCCGCGCGCTCGGCATTTATTTTTTTGTGACCAGCGTGGCCACGCTGGCCGCGAGCTTGATCACTGGTGGATTGTGGAAGCAGTACGGGGCAGCGATTCCGTTTTATTTCTCGGCGGTGATGGCGCTGGTGGCGGCGGGACTTTTGCAGGTCGCGAGCCGTGGAAGCAAAAGTCCTCTCAGGGGATAAACCTTAGCTAAAACAATTCGCCAGCAGCGCAAGAAGATCACCTCAGGCGCTAAAGCGCGGTAGTTTTCAGCGACTTAACGGCACGACTGAAGTCGTGCCCTTCCCAAAATTCCTCCACCACAGGAAAACAAGGAACTGAGCCGCGATGCCTGCGCAGGTGTCGAGAACAACATCTCGAATGGTGCCGGTGCGTGAAGGGATGAAGCTTTGGTGCCACTCGTCAAGACTGGCGACGAGGGCTGTGCCCAAGATCGCGATGGTGGCCCAGCGCAGCGTCCACTTCACATCGGACATGGCGGGCAGGGTGGCACGCCAGGCGCGGAAAAGCAGGATGCTCAGGATGCCGTAGCCAACGACGTGGCCTCCTTTGCGAATGTAGAAGTGCCAAACCTCGAAGCGGTCCCAGTCGAGGCCAAAGAGGTAATGCAGCAGGGGATAGAGAATCCGGCTGGTGTTATGGGCCGAGAGCAGGGCGCTGGATTCAATGGCAATGAGGATGAGCCAGAGAATCGCGGCAATCCAGGCCTTCAGAAGTTTGTGCCGGTCGGAGTTCAAGAGGCTAGGTTACTCGACGCCATAGTTAGGAGCCTCGCGGGTGATCATGACATCGTGGACGTGGCTCTCGCGGAGTCCGGCGCCGCTGATGCGCACGAAGCGAGTTTTCTGCAGCAGGTCGGCGATGGTGGCGCAGCCGCAGTAGCCCATGCCTGACCGCAATCCGCCAACCATCTGGTGGACGATCATGGCGACCGAACCGCGATAAGGCACGCGGCCCTCAATGCCTTCGGGAACAAGTTTGCCGAGACGGTTGGAATCGCCGTCAGCGGCGGAGACCGCGGCGGAGGAATCCCCTTCCGTGCTTTGGAAGTAGCGTTCGCTGGAACCTTGCGCCATGGCACCGATCGAACCCATACCACGATAAGACTTGAAGGAGCGGCCTTGATAGAGGATGAGCTCGCCCGGACTTTCGTCGGTGCCGGCGAAGAGGGAGCCGATCATGACCGCGCTTGCGCCGGCGGCCAACGCCTTGGTGATATCGCCCGAGTACTTGATGCCGCCGTCGGCGATGATGGGAATCCCGGCGTCTTTGGTGGCGCGGTAGGCTTCGGCGATGGCGGTGATCTGGGGGACGCCGGCGCCGGTGACGACGCGGGTGGTGCAGATGGAGCCGGGGCCGATGCCGACCTTGATGCCGTCGGCTCCGGCGCGAGCCAGTTCGCATGCGCCGTCGAAGGTGGCGACGTTGCCGGCCAACAGTTCCACGTCGGGCAGCTTCGACTTCACGAGCCTTACGGCATCGAGGACTCTAGTGGAGTGGCCGTGGGCGCTGTCGATGGCGAGGACGTCCACTTTTGCTTCGGCTAATTCCTGGGCGCGCTCGAGAAAGTCGCCGGTAGCGCCGATGGCCGCGCCGACGCGCAGGCGTCCCTGAGAATCTTTGGCGGCGTTGGGATATTTCAACTTCTTCTGAATGTCTTTTACGGTGATGAGTCCTTTGAGGTTGTACTTGTCGTCGACGACGAGAAGTTTTTCGACGCGGTGTTCGTGGAGAATCTCTTCGGCATCTTCGAGCGTGGTGCCAACGGGTACGGTGATGAGGTTTTTCTTGGTCATCACGCGATCGATGGGAATGTCGAAACGGGTTTCGAAGCGCAGGTCGCGGTTGGTGAGAATGCCGACGAGCTTGCCATGCTCGGTAATGGGCACACCGGAAATTTTGTATTTGCGCATGACCTCGAGCGCGTCGCTGACCTTGTCGTTGGGCGACATGGTTACCGGGTCGACGATCATGCCGCTTTCCGAACGTTTCACTTTGTCGACTTCGTTGGCTTGCTGCTCGATCGTGAGGTTGCGATGAATGATGCCGAGGCCGCCCTGCTGGGCGAGCGCAATCGCCATGTGCGATTCGGTGACGGTATCCATGGCGGCGCTGACGATGGGGATATTCAGGCTGATGTTGCGGGTGAGCTGGGTCTGGGTGGAGGCGGCCGCGGGAATCACGTCGGAGCGCGCGGGTAAGAGGAGGACGTCGTCGAAGGTGAGAGCTTCGGGTACGGGAAAATGAATCATAAGTTTCTCGGAAAGACTCCCAGCCTGTGGGGTGAATCTTTATTCTAGAGAGGGCGCGGGGATTCAGGCAAATCGCGCTTTGCTTCGCAGGCACAACCTCGTGCCGAGATTTACGGAGAACGCATTTCTTACACCCAGAGAGCGGTGCTGACGAGATTCCTCCGCGCGTGAAGCAAAGCACGCGCTGTCGGAATGACGACGCGTGGCTCATGTCACTCTTGGTATCATCGCTAGTCTTGACGGAGCCACTTATGCGCAGGGTGATCATTTCTTTTTGTCTTCTAGTGTTCTCGACGGCCACTGTGGCCGCACAGCAGTACGATCTGGTGCTCAGAGGCGGGCGAGTGATGGATCCCGAGACGGGGCTGGACGCGGTGCGCAATGTCGGCATCCGCGACGGGAAGATTGTCCGCATTTCGGCGGAGGCGCTGAGTGGACGGCGCGTGATTGATGCGGGCGGGCTGGTGGTCGCTCCTGGATTTATTGATCTGCACCAGCACGGCCAGGATATGGCGAGCCAGCGGGTGAAGGCGCTCGACGGTGTGACTACGGCACTAGAGCTGGAGATCGGCGCGCCCGATGTCGCGCAGTTCTTGAAATCGAAGGATGGGCATTCGCTGATTCACTACGGGACCTCGGCTAGCCATGTGGCGGCGCGGGCTGCGGTGTTCGGCGCCCCGTTGCCGGCGGAAATTGTCGGAGCTAAGGCTGGTGCGCCTGAGATTCTGCCGAAGAGCGGGCCAGCCACCGATCAACCGGCCACGCCGGAGCAGATTGAAGCCATGCGGGAGCGCCTGCGGGCGGAGCTTGATGCGGGTGGATTGGCGATTGGGATGGGCATTCAATACACGCCGGGAGCGACGCGGCTGGAGGTGATCGATATGTTCCGTCTGGCTGCGGAACGGAGGCTGCCGGTTTATACGCACATGCGCAGTGCGGGGCGGGTCGAGCCGGGGTCTTCGATTGAGTCTGTCAGCGAAGTGATTGGAGCGGCTGCTGTCACGGGCGCTTCACTGCACATCGTGCACATCAACAGTACTTGCCTGCGCGATTCGCTGGAATGTTTATCGATGGTGGAGGGAGCGCGGGCGCGCGGGTTGGATGTGACGACCGAGGCGTATCCCTACATTGCAGGGATGACGGCGGTGAACTCGGCATTATTCAATCCGGGCTGGCGGGAGAAACTCGGAATCGATTATGGGGACCTGGTGCTGCCGGATACTGGCGAGCACCTCACCAAGGAGCGGTTTGACGAACTGCATAATTCCAGCGCGACGCACTGGGTGCTGGTTTTCGGCAATACGCAGGAAGTGGTGGACAAAGTGATTCCTCATCCTCTGGTGATGATCGCCAGCGATGGCGCGGAGGGGCATCCACGCAACGCGGGAACTTATTCGCGGGTGCTGGCGCAGTATGTACGCGAGAAGGGGACGGTCACGTTGATGGATGCGATCCGCAAGATGAGCTTTATGCCAGCGGAGATGCTGGAGCGGTCGACGCCGGCGGCGCGGCAAAAAGGCAGATTGCAGGAGGGCGCGGACGCGGACATCGTGGTGTTCGACGCAGGCACTATCAACGATCGTGCCACCTTTCAGAAGCCGATGGAGCCGAGTGTGGGGGTGCGGTATTTGGTGGTGGGCGGAACCGTGGTTGTCGATGACGGCAACATTGTGCCGGATGTGTTTCCGGGACGGGCGCTGGTGGGGCCGGGCAAGGTCGGTTTCGGCAAGCGACGTTGACCGCCGAATCCAAATCGAAAAGAAGCGATTAAGCTCAACGCTGGCGATCGAGTTCTTGCTGATTTAGCTCAGGCTGCGCGGTTTGTCTTTTATCCCCCTCCGGGCGTATATTAGAAAGCTGAGAACTGTTGTGTAGTACCGGCATTTGGCGAAGCACACCAGTGGGCGCAAGCCCACTTTTTCGTTGCGGAGGACTCCGCTGGGTGGCGAGCCGCAAGTTATTGGATGCATGGCACTTGAGCTTGATCGAGTACGTGAGATTGCGGAGCGGGTAGCCACCTCCAGCGGGCTGGAGGTGGTCGACGTGGAGTTTCGCGGGAGTGGCAAAGCCCGCATGCTGCGCGTGTTCCTGGACAAGCCCGGAGCGGCGAGCGGCGATCCGCTGGCGGGAGTGACGCACGGAGACTGCGCCAACTTCAGCCGGGAGTTTGGCACGATCCTCGACGTGGAGGATGCGATGCCGGGCAGCTACACGTTGGAAGTCTCGTCCCCAGGGTTGGACCGGAAGCTTACGAAGGCGGCTGAGTTTGAGCGCTTTGTGGGAAGCCGGGTGAAGCTGACGACAAGGAATCCGGTGAACAACAACCGGCACTTTGAAGGACGCCTGGAGAGTTTTCGGGACGGCCTGCTGATGTTGGACCTGAGCGTGTCGAGTCACAAGTCGCGCCGGAAGATGGGCGCGGCAGGGGTTGAGCCAGGGCAGAAGATCGGGATCGAGTTCGCCAATGTGGAGAAGGCGAATCTGGTGCCGGAAATCTAGAGGGATTTGGTAATTGAGTAATTTTGTAATTTGGTAATTTGAAACCCGGCAAGGTTCAGATTTTCAATTACCAAATTACTAAATTACCCAATTACTAAATTGGTTTTTCTATGGCGAGTGAGCTTTATAACACGATCGATGCGTTGAGCCGCGAGAAGGGGATTGATCCGCGGATTGTGGTGAGCGCCGTGGAAGACGCCATTGTGATGGCGACGCGCAAATACTACAAGACGCAGGAAAATCTGCGCGCCGAGCTGGATAAAGAAACCGGCAAGATCAATGCCTATGCGGTAAAGACGGTGGTGGAAACGCCGGAGCAGGTGGAAGATCCGCTGTTGCAGATCACGCTGGAAGATGCGCGCAAGGCCGATCCCGCGCTGGAAGTGGGCGGGGAGTTGCGGATTCCGAAGGTAACAGAAGGGATCCTCGGCCGCATTGCGGCGCAACTGGCGAAGCAGGTGATTTTCCAGAAGGTGCGCGAAGCGGAACGCGACACAGTTTACAACGAATACATCGGACGCGTGGGTGAAGTGGTGAACGCGACGGTGAAGCGGGTGGAAGGTCCGGATGTGATCTTCGACATCGGCAAGGCGGAAGCGCGCATGCCGCGCAAGGAGCAGTCGCGGCTGGAATCGTTCGCGATCGGCGAGCGGGTGCGGGTGGTGATTGCGCGCGTCGAAAAGGCGTCGAAGGGGCCGGCGGTAGTTGTATCCCGCGCTGTGCCGGACCTGGTGCAGCATTTGTTCCAGACGGAAGTGCCGGAGATTTACGACGGGACGGTGGTAATCCGCGCAATCGCTCGCGAGGCCGGCGAACGCACGAAGATTGCGGTCATGTCGAAAGACAAGGACGTGGACGCGGTGGGCGCGTGCGTGGGCATGAAGGGAATGCGGGTGCAGTCGATCATCCGCGAACTGCACGGCGAAAAGATTGACATCATCGAGTATCACGAAGATGCGGTGACGTTCGCCGAAAAGGCGCTACAGCCGGCGAAGGTGAGCAAGGTCACGGTGGTCGATTCCGGCGGCAAGCACCTGGAAGTGGTGGTGGATGACAGCCAGCTTTCCCTGGCGATTGGCAAGAAGGGGCAGAACGTCCGGCTCGCGGCAAAGCTGCTGGGCTGGAAGATCGACATTAAGAGCGAGGAAGAGAAGCGGCAGGAAGTGGAACAGCAGATGGCGGACATGGTGCCGCAGACGGTTACGCCGCTGGAAAAAGTGCCTGGTCTGGGCGAGGGACTGGTAGAGAAGCTGGGTGCCGCGGGCGTGACGACCGTGGAAGCACTGGCCGACATGACGCCGGAACAGCTTGAGGCGATCGAGGGCATTGGGCCGAAGACCGTGGAAAAAATCAGTCTTGCGGTGAATAATTACTTTGCCAGCCTGGAGCCGGACGCAACCGTTGAGGGCGCGGTCGAGGGTGAAGTGGCGGTGGAAGGCGAGGCTGCTGCCGCGGAGCTTTCTGAACCAGTTACCTCTGAAGCAGGTGCGGAAGACATTACCGCGGAAGTTCCTGTGGCGACGGAAGAAGCGGCGTCGGTTGAGGAAACCGCGGCGAGTGCGGAAGTTGCGTCGACCGAAGAAGGCACCGTGGAAGCGGATACGCTTGCCGGGGACGAGAGCGAAGGGCAGGCGGAACATTCCGGGGAGCAGACTGCACCGGAAAAAAGTCCCGCTTCCGAAACGACAGAATAATCATGGCACGCTGGCATAAGTTCGACGGCGTGGGACCGATGAAAGTGACTCCGTGAGGTCGCAATGATGACCTAACTAAAGCACGGAGAAACGAAAGGCCGGATGAGTAAGGTTCGAATCAACGATCTAGCCCGAGAGCTGGAAGTCAAGAGCAAAGCCATTCTGGATACGTTAGCGCTGGTCGGAGTGACGGAGAAGAAAACGCACTCCAGTTCTCTGGAAGAGCATGAAGCGGAGAAGGTGCGTGCGTACATCCGTTCCGCCGCGGAAGGTTCGTCACAGGCTGGCAAGTCCAGTTCACGCCCGGTTCGCGGCGAAGAAGAAATCAAGACCAAGATTGATCTGTCGCACATCTCGCGTCCGGGAGATGTGCTGAAGGCGATTACGCAGCAGAAAGAAGCGGTTGCGCCGCCGGTAGCGGCGCGTCCAGTGGCACCGCCCGTGGCGCATGCGCCGGTTGCGCAGCCTCCGGTGGAAAAACCTGCGGCGGTAGTGAGCCGGCCAATGGTGGCGCCTCCGGCGGCGAAGCCGGTAGTGCCGCCCCCAGCAGCGCCAGTGATCGCGCAGCCAGCGGCTCCGATTATTTCTGCAAGCCCAGTTGTCGCGGCTCCGGTGGAGAAGCCGGCTGGCGTCGCTCCTGTGGCAGCGTCGCCGATCGTGTCGCCAGCGACTGTAAGCGCGCCGCCGGTACGCCCGGCGGGAATGCCGGGAGCGCCAACGATTCCAGCGGTGGGAGCGCCTCCGGTGGTTTCAGCAAGCGCTCCGCCTGCGGCCCCGATTGCGGTGCGTCCGGCGATTCCGCAGCCGCCAGCGCCCCGCATGATTGTTCCGCAAACCGGGCCCCGGCCGGTGTATAAGGCTCCGGTGCGGCCGGCCCCACCGCCGGTGCAGCCTGGAGTTCCAATTGGCGGCGCCATGCGTCCTGTTCCTGGACGTCCCGTGCCTGGCCAACCGATTTTTCAGCGGCGGCCTCCGGTTGCGGGCGCAGGTGCGGGCGCACCTCGTCCGCCGCTGCGTCCTGGCGAGCGCAGGCCGATGCATCCAACGCGGTCAGCGCCCGCGGGAGCGCGTCCTCTGGGTGTGGGTCCGGCGCTGCCGCCTCCGGGAACCACGCGGCCCGGCAGCCGTCCGGGCGGGCCGGCGCGACGGCCCGGTCAGCGCTATGTTCCGCGCGGAGTGAAAGAAGGCCCGATGAAGGGCTACACGCCGCCGCCGCGCATGGTGGTGTCGAACGAGCCCCAGCCGATCACCCGCAGCATCACGATTACCGAAGGCATCAGCGTAAAGGATCTGGCGGAGAAGTTGGAGATTCGCGCCAAGGATCTGATTTCCCGGCTGCTCTCGAAGGGCGTCTTTGCCACCATCAACCAGACGCTGGACGCGGAACTGGCCAGCGAGATGGCGCGCTTCTTCGGCGCCGATACGAACGTGATCACGTTCGAAGAGCAGACAGCGAAAGAAATTGATGCGGCCGCCGCGGGCGAAGAGTCCACTCCGGAAACCGGGATACGACCGCCAGTGGTTACGATCATGGGCCACGTTGACCACGGCAAAACGACGCTGCTCGACTCGATCCGACTGACCAATGTGGCGGAGGGCGAAGCGGGAGGCATCACGCAGCACATCGGCGCCTATAAGGTGCGAATCACGGACAAGGAATCGCCGGCGTTCGGGCGCGAGATTGTATTCCTTGACACGCCGGGTCACGAAGCGTTCACGCGGATGCGGTCGCGTGGCGCGAAAGCGACCGACATTGTGGTGTTGGTGGTGGCGGCCGATGACGGCGTGATGCCGCAGACGGTGGAAGCTATCGACCACGCGCACGCCGCGGAAGTTCCCATTATTGTGGCGGTGAACAAGATCGACAAGCCGGACGCGTTGCCCGACCGGGTGAAGAAGCAGCTTGCCGACCGTGGATTGGTGCCCGAGGAGTGGGGCGGCAAGACCGTGTTCGTGGATGTTTCGGCGAAGAAGAAAACGAATCTGAATCTGTTGATGGAAATGATCTGCCTGGTGGCCGACCTCGGCGAATTGAAGGCGACGCCGGAGCGCGCGGCGACTGGCGTGGTGCTGGAAGCGAAACTGGATCGCGGGCGCGGTCCGGTGGCCACGGTGCTGGTGCAGAACGGAACGCTGAACGCGGGCGACAATTTTGTGGTCGGGAATGTCTACGGGAAAGTGCGCGCAATGTTTGACGACCGTGGCGCTCCGTTGCAGACGGCTCCGCCTTCCACTCCGGTAGAAATCATTGGCATGGAAGCGCTGCCGCAGGCTGGCGATCAATTCGTGGTGGTAGCGGATCGCGACAAAGCACGGGGCATTTCGGAATACCGCGAACAGAAGGCGCGCGAGGCGGCGCTGGCCAAGAGTTCCCGCGTGTCCCTGGAAGGACTGGCGGAGCAGATCAAGGCTGCCGGCACCAAGGAACTGAACGTGATTCTGAAGGGCGACGTGCAGGGCTCGGTGGAAGTGATCACCGATCTGCTGACGAAGCTCTCGAACGACAAAGTGCGCTTGAAGCTGCTGCGTTCCGGCGTGGGCGCGATTACGGAGACTGACGTTCTGCTGGCCTCGGCGTCGAATGCGATCATTATTGGCTTCAACGTGCGGCCGGAGCGCAAGGCGCAGGAAATTGCCGAGCAGGAGAAAGTGGACATCCGGTTGCACTCGATCATCTACGAACTGCAGGATGAGATCAAGCGCGCGATGAGCGGATTGCTCGAACCCACTTTCAAGGAACATTATCAAGGCCGCGCCGAAGTGCTGAATGTTTTCCGCATCCCGAAGGTTGGGACGGTAGCCGGCTGCCGCGTGAGCGATGGCTTGATCAAACGCGATTCCGAAGTGCGCTTGCTGCGCGACAACGTGCAGGTGTTCAAAGGCAAAGTGGGATCGCTGCGGCGCTTCAAAGACGATGCCAGCCAGGTTACGAACGGTATGGAGTGCGGCATTTCGATCTCCAACTACGGCGACATCAAGGTCGGCGACGTGATTGAGGCCTTTGCTGTCGAGAGGATTGCCGCGGAAGTGATTGCTTAGAACGTCGTCGGCCCTCGGTCGTCAGCCAGTGCGGATGTGCCGACGACCGATGACCATCGGCCGACGACCTGCATGATCGCCTTCCTCACCCTCGAACTACACATCGAAGCGGCGCAATCGCTCAAGGATAAGCGGCAGGTACTGCGCAGTCTGAAAGACCGCTTGCGCGCCAGCTTCAACGTGTCGGTCGCAGAACTCGACCCCAGCCCGGTTTGGAATCGCGCCACGATTGGCGTGGTCAGCATCTCTGACTCGCACGACTATCTCGATGGATTGATGAAGAACGTGGAGCGGGCGGCCACGCGCATTGCCAACAACCACGGAGCGGAAATCGCAGATTCGTTTGTGGAGTATCTGTAGCGCCCCGAACCGTCGTTGGTCGTTTGTCGTTCGCCAAAATCGTGCGCCGACGGGTTTTGCCAACGACTAACGGCTAACGACCGACGACGATCATCCCCCTATCGCATTGTTACCTCTGTACTTACCCAGACCCCTCCTTTGTGCGCGACAATAGCACTTGAGGGCCAACACCTGGGGACGATTTTCTGATATTCTCATGCGTTTTACTTCGAGGTGAACGGTGGAGAAGCGCGGGGTAAAGTACCATCGCGGGCGGTTGGGCGAGGCCTTGCGTGAGGAGATCGAAACGCTGGTGGAAGGAGAACTGGCCGATCCGCGCATCGGGCTGGTGAGGGTGACTGCGGTACACATAGCTGACGATGGCCGCTCGGCGCAGGTTCTCGTAGATGTAGACGGAGACGACCGGGAAGCGGAGCGAAGTCTTGAGGGTTTGCTCGCAGCCAAGGAATACATCAGGCACGAATTGGTGGAGCGTTTGCGGCGGAGACGCGCACCGGAGTTGTATTTCCGGCTGGACCGTTCGGAGCGGGAAAAGGCGCGAGTGGAAGAATTGTTGGCGCGGGCGAAAAAGAGAATGAAGCCTCGCGCGAAACCGAGTGAGAAAAAGGCATAGCGATGCTGCGGGACGTTCTCCGGCAAATCGAGCAGCGCGACCGATTCGTGCTTACGTCGCACGCGCGGCCCGATGGCGACGCCATCGGATCGGCGCTGGCGTGCTGCCAGATTTTGCGGGCCATGGGGAAGCAGGCCGACGTGGTGCTGCACGATGGTGTGCCGCGCGTTTATCGCACGCTGCCGTTCGCCGATCAAGTGCAGCAGGCCGATCGCGTTGCCGGCAACTACGAAGCGGCGATCATTCTGGAGTGTGACAGCATCCGCCGCACGCGGCTGGAGGGGCTGGAAGACCGCTTTCTGATCAGCATCGATCACCACGTGAGCGGGCGTCCGTTCGCCAACGTGAACTGGATCGATCCGCATGCCGTGGCGACGGGAGAGATGGTGTTTCGCCTGGCGCGCGAAGCGGGAACGCCGTTCTCTCCGGAGATTGCGACCTGCCTTTACACGGCGCTGATGACTGATACGGGATCGTTTATGTTTCAGGGGACGAACGAGCATACGTTCGCCCTGGCGCGCGAGTTGGTCCTGGCGGGCGCCGATCCTTCGCATTGCGCGCGCAGTATTTATTTTGCCCACTCGGTAGCCAAGATGAGGCTGCTCGGCGAAGCTCTGCGCAACCTCAACACCGAAGGCCATGTCGGCTGGACCTGGGTGACGCAGAAGCAAATGGAGCGTTGGGAAGCGAAGGAAGAAGACTGCGAAGGCCTGGTGAATTACGTGCTTTCGATTGGAGAGGTTGAGGTCGCTGCTTTCTTCCGAGAGACGCCCGACGGATCTTTTCGAGTGAGCCTGCGCAGCAAGGGCAAACTCGACGTGGCCCGAGTGGCCGAGCGCTTTGGCGGTGGCGGCCATGAGTGCGCCAGCGGCTGCTCGGTGGCTGGTCCGCTGGCCCACGCGGTACGCGAGGTTCTGGAACTGCTGCGCGGGGGTCCGTCGGTGCAGTAAGCTCACGAGTATCTTCTCTGGAGTTGTCGGTAGCTGATTGACGGGATCCCGGCAGCTGTTTTTCAATCAATAATCAACAATTGATCCATGACGCGCGACGCTCCCAAAATCCTAACCCCATGACGAATCGCACGCGCACCGACTCGCTGTTGCTGGCGGGCTTCTGCGCATTTCTGTTTTTGTACGGACTCGGGCAGTTCGGGCTGATTGGGGCCGATGAGCCGCGTTACGCGCAGGTGGCGCGCGAAATGCTGCAGCGCCACGACTGGATCACGCCGGTGCTCGGGGGCCAACCCTGGCTGGAAAAGCCTCCACTTTATTACTGGCAAGCCATGCTTGCGTACAGGATCTTTGGCGTGAGCGACTGGGCTGCGCGGCTGCCGGGGGCATTGGACGCTAGTTTCCTCGTACTGGGGGTGTACTTTTTTTTGCGCCGCTTCCGGCCTGGCTTTGAAGTTGATGGCGCATTGATCACGGCATCTTCCGCGGGAATCATCGGCTATGCCCGTGCCGCCTCAATGGACATGGCGCTGGCGGCGGCTTTTGCGATTGGCATGCTCGGCTGGTGGGCTTGGCGGGAGAATGGAAAAAGAATCTACCTTGCTGTCTTTTACGGCTGCATGGGTTTGGGGATGCTGGCGAAGGGACCGGTCGCGCCGTTTCTCGCCGTTGTGGTCATCGTCCTCTACGCGGCAGCGGTTCGAGAATGGCGCTTGGTCCTGAAGACACTCTGGCTGCCGGGGATTTTCCTTTTTTGCGCGATCGCTCTACCTTGGTATTTCGCGGTGCAGATGCGTAATCCGGGGTTCTTCCGTGAATTCATCGTCGAGCATAATCTCGGACGGTTCTCGAAAAACCTCTATCACCATACCGAACCTTTCTGGTATTACCTGCCAGTAGCGGCGCTGGCGTTGGTTCCGTGGACGGTCTTCGTGATTGCGGCTTTCGTTCAGACGATCCGCATGTGGTGGGCTAGACGAACTGCAACGGACGCGAGCGAAAGTGGTCTCGAATATCAGTTCAACGTGTTCGCCGGTTGTTGGCTGATCGTGCCTGTGATGTTCTTCTCGATCTCGCAGTCAAAACTGCCGGGGTATATTCTTCCCGCGATTCCGGCGGGTGCATTGCTACTGGTGGAATACCTGCGGCGACATTTGAGACCGAGTGAAGGTGGTTCCGTGGCGAAATGGCTGGCCGTGCTGCACGCGTTGCTGGCGGCAGCGCCGATTGTTCCGGCCTTGCTGATTGCCTACCTGATTACGCAGCATCGTCTTCCGGGGGGGCAACCGATGCAGGTGGCGCTCGGAGTGGCATTTGTACTCTGCGCCGGAATTGCGCTCACGCTGGTGCGCGAGTCAGGCCTGCGCATGTTGAGATTCATTACTCTGATTCCGGTCGTTCTTACTGTCGGCGCGGTGTTGAAACTGGGCTCGGTGGCGCTTGACCAGACGCTTTCGGCGCGTCCGCTGGCCCTGGAAATTGCCGGTGTGGAAACCCATCCGCTGCGGCTGGCCATCTACCATGTGCGGCGCGAACTGGAATACGGCCTGACTTTTTATCGGAACCAGTTAACCTTCAACTACGACTGGGGCAGCGTTCCGCAAGAAGAACACTTGCTGGTCGCGCCGGAGAATTCGCAGTCGGAGGTTGTAAAGCTTGTGCGGGGCCGCCGCGTCTCCTATCTCGGACATTATGCGGCGCAGCATGTGGATTATTTCTGGATTGCAGCCGCGAAGACTGGTTCAGCGAACTAGCTCTACAATTGATGTTGCCGCCCTGTGTTCCGCCGGATTGCCTCGCATCGTCGAACGCACTAAACTCGAAGTTCTGCCGCCGCAAAGAAGCCCGAAGTTGCTAGGCTGACTTTGCAGGAGTTCCGTGGAGATTCTCGACCTCAGGCATTTTTCATCCGTGGATTTGCGTCCGCTGCTCGATGACGAGTCGCGGGTGTGGGCGAGTCTGCTGTCCTGGGACTACAACGGATCGGCGGAGATGATCCTCCGCTATGTCGACGCGAAGATCCTGCCTGGCTACGCCGCCATCGAGCGCGGCCGCATTTTCGGTTACAGCTTCTTCGTGTATGAAGGCAGCAAGGGAGTGGTCGGCGATCTGTTTGTGGCGAACGGAGGCCGTGTTCCCGACGCGCACGATGTCGAACTCAAGCTGCTGACGCACGTGATCGAAACGCTGCAGCAGTCTCCCGGGGTCCATCGCGTCGAAGCGCAGTTGCTGGCGCACGAAACGGGGAGCGTTGCCCGGCCGTTTTTGGATCAGGGATTTCAGCGTCATCCCAGGCTGTTCATGGTTCTGGGGCTAGGCAACGCAGTGCCGCAAACGCGGGCGACGCATCCAGACGTCGAAATCCGGCGATGGACCGAGGCCGACTACCAGCCTGCAGCGGCCGTAATTACCGCGGCTTATCGCGGCCACGTCGACGCCCAGATCAACGATCAGTACCACACGCTGGGCGGATCGCTGCGCTTTCTGAATAATATCGTGCGCTTTCCGGGATGCGGGTTGTTCGATGCGGAAGCTTCCTATGCCGCAGTGGATCGCAAAGCGAAGACCCTGATCGGGCTGATCCTGTGCTCCCGGGTTCGGAGCGATGTGGGCCATGTGACCCAGGTGTGCGTGCTTCCCGAATATCGATCGCACGGGATTGGCGAGTCGTTGCTGGCCGCGACATCGCTCAACCTGCGCAACCGCGGGTTCTCCATGCTCTCGCTGACCGTGACCGAGGCCAATGCAGGAGCCGTCGCCCTTTACCGCCGCCTGAATTTCGAATCGAAGCGAGTGTTTGACGCGTTCGTGTGGGAAGGGTAGCGCCTCTAAGCTTTTGGCTCTTAGCTTTTAGCTTGTTCAACGTGAAATCGGGCCTTACACGCCGAGTCTGGATAAGCCCAGAAGTCAAAACCGGGAGCAGGATTCTAAGTGGAAGAGCTAAAGGCTAAGAGCCAAGAGCTAAAAGCTATCTTCGCACCAGCCACATTGCCCAGCCCGCCACTAAGATGCCGCCCAGGAACATAGCAAAGCAATAGAGACCGTAGCGGAGCATGTCACGGGTGGTCTCGCGGTGAGTGATGCCGAAGACGATGGAGGTAAATAGTGCGAACACGAAAGCCGCACTGAAGTGAGTGAGCTGGATGGTCATGGCTTTTTCCCGATGGCGATGTGGTAGGCGTCGGCCACCGCAATGAAGTTCAGCAGTCCAGCAACGATCATGAACTTGGTTCCGTAATCGGCGACAGCGAAGGCGATCGCGCCCTGGCCCCAGTTCATGGCAAGGGTCGTAATGTACAATCCGCCGGCGCCGAGGTCGCCGATGAATCCGAGAATGTCGAGGATGTCGCCGCCGTTGGCTTTGTAGATGTGGCCCTGCATCAACAAGCCGAGCACGAACAAGGTTCCGATGGAGACGAGCAGTAACAGGCCGCGAATCCAGCGTTTTTGAATGATGTGGCCGGCACCGGGAATCAGCCAGCCCACGGCAGGCGCGATTACAGACATCATGCTGGCGGGCTGCGCCGGTTCGGCGGTTTTAGTCTTGGCTGGGATTGAATTTGCCATCAGATGATTACGATCTCGCGTTGAATGTTGCCGGTGACTTCCGCCGATTTGGGCCGGACCAGCATGTTGATCTCGCTGCGCACGCCGAACTCCGGCAGATAAATTCCGGGTTCGATGGAGAAGCAAGAGTTGGGAAGGATCTGGCGCTCGTCGTGGATTTCCAGGTCGTCCATGTTGGCCCCATTGGCATGGACGTCGGTGCCGATGGAATGTCCGGTGCGGTGAATAAAATAATCGCCGTAGCCTTTCTGCTTGATGTGGCCACGGGTGGCGCGATCCACCTCCCACCCGGCGATGCGGCGGCCGGCGTTGATGGCGTCGGTTACGGTCTTGATGCCGGCGTCGCGAGCATCGCGGACAATCTCGAACACTTCGCGGATGCGGTCGGACGGGGCCTTCCCGAGAAAGCCCATCCAAGTGATGTCATAGTACACCGCTCCCGGAGTGTTTTTCTTTCCCCACACGTCGAGCAGCACCAGATCGTTTTCGCGAATGGGAACGGGGTGATCGGCGCGCGGCTCGTAGTGCGGGTTTCCGGCATTGGCGTTGACGGCTACGATCGGCGGATCGTCGGTAAGCAGGTTCTCGCGGCGAAACGCTTCCATGAACCACTGCTGGATTTCATGTTCCGTGGTTCCACCGCTGCGGGTGCGCCGGCCGATTTCCTTAAAGGATGCAGACACGATCGAATCCACGCTGTCGCGGGCGGCAAAGTGAGTTTTGATTTGGTCTTCGCTCCAGGTCGCTTCGAACTGTGCGATCAGGTCGGCGGCGCTGACCACGTTCTTACCCAATCCGCGCAGTAACTCAATGGTGCCACCATCGACCAGAGAGATAGTGAAGACGATGTTGTTGGGCGAATACTGCATGGCGATGTCGCGGTAAGGTGCGAGCATCGACTTCAGGGTGTCGAATAGCTCCTGCCAGCCGGAATACTGGCGCTTGCTTCCGGGGAGGGAATCGAGGTGGCCGGCTTCGATTTTGTGGACCAGTTTTACGGGTTCGCCCTGCGCCGGTATCAGGTAAAACCAGCGGCGCGTGACCATCAGCCCCTCTGGCAAACCGAGCACGCGATAGGCGATGGGATCGCGATGATGGTGGTCGTAGAACAGCCACGCGTCGATGTTGCGTTCGCGCAGCGCAGATTGAATGGCAGCGAGGTCCATGGGCAAACGTCTATTGTAAACAATGGGAGGGATTTGGGCGAATCGGGGATGCGGCGACTGGTGCTCTAAACTGTGAACGCTGTGGGCTGATTCCTTGCTAAACTACGCCACACGACTACTCCAATGTCCACGATGACTGAAGCGATAACAAGCAAACGCGTGCGCATCGAATCGATCGATGTGGTGCGCGGCGTCATCATGATTTTCATGGCGCTCGATCATACGCGGGACTTCTTCGGTGTCCCCGGAGTAAGTCCAACCGACCCCGCTACCACGACGTTTCCGCTATTTTTTACGCGCTGGATCACGCATTTCTGTGCGCCGGTTTTCTTCCTGCTCACCGGCACGGGTGCTTATCTTTCTCTGCGCAAGAAATCAAAAGGCGAGTTGTCGCGATTCCTTTTCACGCGCGGGCTGTGGCTGATCTTTCTGGAACTCACCGTGACGCGCTGTCTTGGCTGGCAGTTTAACTTCGACTACCACGTGACGCTGCTTCTAGTTTTGTGGGCGCTGGGCTGGGCGATGATTGTACTTTCGGCGCTGGTTTATTTGCCGGCCGCCGTGGTCGCGACGTTCGGCGCGGTGATGATCGCAAGTCACAATTTGCTTGACTCCGTGCAGTCTTCCAACCCGCTCTGGTCGATTCTGCATTCGCCGAACTTCATCGTGAACAATCCGGGGCGGATTGTTTTTGTCACCTACGCACTCATTCCCTGGGTGGGAGTTACAGCTGCGGGCTACGGGCTGGGACAAATCTATCGCTGGCCGTCGGAGCGCCGGAAGGCGTTTCTGCTGCCGCTGGGCATTGGCTTGGTGGTAGCCTTCTTCATTTTGCGTGGCGTCAATATCTACGGCGATCCGTCGCGCTGGAACACGCAGAGATCCGCCGCTTTTACCGTGCTCTCGTTTCTGAATACTACGAAATATCCGCCGTCGTTGCTCTATCTGCTGATGACGCTGGGTCCGGCAATGCTTTTCTTATGGGCGGTCGACGCCGGAACACCGGGATGGCTGCGGCCTGCGCTCACCATTGGCAAAGTGCCGATGTTTTACTACCTTCTGCACATCCCTCTGATCCACCTGATTGCAGTCGGAGTGTGTTATGCGCGTTACGGGCAAGCGCATTGGATGTTCGAGTCGCCGGGCCTCGGCGAGTTTCCCATTACTCCGCCACCGGGTTGGGGATACTCGTTGCCGATTGTCTATCTGGTTTGGGCTGGCGTCGTGCTCACGCTTTATCCGCTGTGCCTCTGGTTTGCAGGCTTAAAACAACGACGCAGTGACGCCTGGCTGAGTTATTTCTGAGTTGAAGGATTATCGCGGCTTGCTTTCTCGAAAGCCAGTATCCGCTTTCTCGCCGCGGGCGGCAGAGTTTCGCAGGCCGTTCGCAACACAAGACGCGGAGCGCGGCCGCGGATCTTCATTAGATACGGAACTGTTCGCCTGGCGTCAAACTTGGCGGTCTCGCGCAGCAGCCAGCCTAATCCTTTCTGCACCATGTCATCTTCGTCGGTGAGAAGCGAGTCGGAAAGTTTCCTGATCTCCGGGAAAAACAGTCTGGCTCTCGCACCGCGAATCAGCGCAACACATGCGGCTCTCCGATGCCAGCGGTTCGGCGACTTTGCCCAGCGGAAAACTGCTTTTGCGCGCACAGGTTGGGCGGCGATCATCGGAGCGATCAGATCATGCACCAGCGCGTCATGGTCCGCCCAGCTGCTGATGCGGTCAAGCCAGGACTCGAACAGCTTGAACTCGCTATCACGAAACTCAGCATCAAGTTTCTCCAGTAAGAAAACGGCGGCGACCTTTTCTTCCAGCACTGAGCCGACGAACAACTGATCGGCAACCTTGATCAGAAAGTCGAGGCCGCGCGCTTTTCTCACTTCCCGCCGAAAGCCGACGGCTGCACGGCGCAAGTCCGCCGTATACCAGCCGTGCGATTTGATTTCGTCTTTGAAGAACCACTGCACGCCAGAGGCGTGCTCGGCGGAGCCGCCAGTTTTCAGAGCGCGGCGAATTTGAGCAGCGACTTCCGTGGGTGAGCCCGTGGAGGAGGCTGCCGACGGTTGAGTTGTTGAACGCTCTGGCATGATGTCGCGCTCTATCCCGCGGCAGCAGCCGCCGTTCTGAAATATTTGTCGTACACCCAAAGCAGTGCCGTTGTAACCACGCCTACGGCGGTTACGGTCCACCAGATGCGTTCCGGTTGGTGCGTGACCTCTCCGAAGTGATGCATGAGCGTGCCGCCGAACCATCCACCGATCAGCGATCCGATCCCGATTGGCAAGAATGCGAAGCCCATGTAGGTGCCCTGCTGTCCCGGAGGTGCAAGCAGCGCGATGTATTCATAGTAGCGGGGCTGCTGAATGATTTCGCCCAGCGCCAGTACGAACAGCGAGAGGATCGCGCCCCAGATTGTCGGACGGAGAATGAGAATCAACCATGAAACGGAGGTGACCAGCGTGCCTAAGATCACAGCTTGAAAGGCTGGTATCCTGCGCGTCAGGAAATTTACCGCGAGCGTGAGACAGATTACGGTGAGTCCATCGGTGACGAGGATAATCTCGACGTCAGCATGCGGGTTGATGTAGCCGTGAATGTAGCCGGGCAGGCTGATGTACTGCTGCCAGAATACGATCCAGTATCCGGTGAACAGCACGAGGAACCACATGAAGCGGCTGATGCCGGCGAGCACCAGCACGAGGAGCCCGGCCCATATCCACCAGGGCACGCTGAACTGGGGATAAACCCAGAGGCCGATGCGAAGCAGTAGGGCGATCGTCAGCACGGGCAGAACTAGCCGGTAGTTGCCGACGACGACGCAGAAATTTCGTGCGACGGTGGCAATCGAAGGCGGAGGCGCGTCGCCGGGCTTGCGCGGCTCGCGGAAGAAGAACAGGACCACGAAGAACATCGCGAAAACGAACAGCGCCGAGACCCGATAAACACTCTCAACGCCGAGGTGACGATGAGCCCAGGATGCGAACAACGGTCCGGCAGCGCCGCCGATGTTGACCATGGTGTAGTAAATGGAATATCCGATGGAGCGGACGTTTTCTTTGGAAGCGCGGGCCGTGGTGCCGACGACGCAAGGCTTTACCAGCGAGATGCCGAGTGCGGGAAGGATGAGGATGAAGCCAACAAACAGACTGAGCGGCACGGCATTGCGTACCGGCGCCAGCCAGGACGCACCGATGGAGCCGATCAAAAAATAGGCGGCGGCGAGAATGAGATACGCCATCGAAAGCGCGCGGCGAAAGCCGAGGCGATCGGCGGCGGCGCCACCGAAGATGGCGAGAAACCATACCATGCCGCCGAAGATGCCGGTCAGAGTTCCAGTCTGCTCGGCGGAGAAGTTCAGGCGCTCCTGCAGGTACAGGGCAAGAGAAGCGAAAGCGCCGTAGTAAGAAAGGCGCTCGAAGATCTCGCTGATATTCGCGACCCAGAAGGGACGCTCGAAGCCGGTGCGGATCTCATGCAAGCGTTCGGAAAAACTCAAGACTGGCTCCCCTGGTGACTGGTGTGGCGCGTCCCTTTGAAAAGCGCTGGCCCTCGCCCACGTCTACACTCCAACGCGCTGCCTGACTTCTTCGGCTGAAAGTCCGATTACGCGAATGACTTTTTGCCGACTGCTCTGGCCGGAGGCAATGGTAACGGAAGAGCGCGGTACCTTCAAAAGTTTTGCGCAGAATTCGATGCAGGCCTGGTTGGCCTTCCCATCGATCGGCGGCGCGGTAAGAGAAACTTTGAGCGCGTCGCCGAGTTCGCCGGTGATGGCGTTTTTCTTGGCGCGGGGATGGACCTTGACTGCAAAGGTCACTCCCTCAGGCGTTTCATGAATGGCAAGCATAGACCCTCAGCACAGAAACACGGAGAAAATCTAAAGCTAGGGTCTGTTTTTCTCTGTGTCTCTGTGACTCTGTGGTTAAGCCTTTATCCTTTCCCCGAAGATGGCTGTGCCCACGCGCACGCAAGTCGATTCCTCTTCGATCGCTATTTCGAAATCGTGTGACATGCCTATGGAAAGCTGGTCCATGGCGACGGATGGCAGCTTACGCGCGGCAATCGTATCGCGCAATTCGCGGAGCTTGCGAAAGTAAGATCGCGCGCCTTCGGGGTCGTCGGTGAACGGAGGCACGGTCATCAGTCCTAGGAACACTAGCCATTCCAGCCGAGGCGCTCCCGTCATTAATTCTTCGAGTGCGGGCGAATCCGGCGCTACGCCACTCTTCGCAGCTTCGCCTCCGACGTTGATTTCGATGAGCACATCCAGTTTCTTGCCGAGTGCGCGCGCCGCGGCGTCCAGCTTCTCCGCCAGCTTGAGCGAATCGACGGAATCCACGGAGTGAAACAACTCCGCGGTCTTCGCTGCTTTGTTGGTTTGAAGATGTCCGATCATATGCCACTCGGCGTCACGCAAATCCCGAAGAGCGTCGAACTTACCGGCAAATTCCTGGACGCGGTTTTCTCCGAATACTCGAAGCCCGGCGTTGTAGGCTTCGCGGATGCGCTCCGGCGGCTGCGTCTTGCTGACGGCCATCAGCGTGATGTCGTTGGGGCTTCGTCCAGCGCGGAGCGCCGCAGCGGCGACGCGCTCACGCACTGCGGCAATATTTTCGGAGATCGACATAGCAGGCAAAGAAGAATGCAGAAGTTAGAAGGCAGAATGCAGAAGTAATACCCGAATCCCACTTCTGCATTCTGACTTCTAACTTCTGCATTCAGGTTCTTGATTACATGATTGCCGTGGGTGGCGCCGGTTCCTCCGGAGTGCCGGCGTTCGCCAGCGGCACGCGCACCATCACAAAGATCAGCACGGCCAGCGCTGCCAGGGCCACCCAGAATGAAGGCGTCCAGTGGATTAGAGTCACATCCTTGCCCGACCCTACGAGCCCGGCGATGACCAGGCCGCAAAGCGCCTCGCCCGCGATCAGTCCTGAAGCGGTGAGCACGCCCGCGTTTTCTACGCGTGCCTTCTGCGCATCGTTGAGGCCGCGGCGGTCGCGAAGTTTGTCGGTGAGCCAGCGGATCACGCCCCCCACAAAGATGGCAAACGTGGTACCCAGCGGCAGATACATTCCGACCGCAAAGAGCATCACACTCTTCACTTCAATGAGGATCATGGCAATGCCCAGCAGGATTCCCACAATCACCAGCGGCCAAGCCATGTCGCCGCCAACAATGCCCTTGGACAACATGGCCATCAGTCCAGCCTGGGGAGCGGGCAGCGCCGCGCTGCCGAAGTGGTATGCCTTATCGAGTATGGCCAAGGGAAAAAACAACACCAGGGATGCCACCACAACGCCCAACAAGTCGCCGATCTGCATCTTGGACGGCGTGCCGCCAAGGATGTGGCCGACTTTCAAATCCTGTAGCATCTCGCCCGCGACGGCCGAGGACACGCAGACCACCGCCGCCACTCCCAGAACAGCCGCCACGCCGCCCGTACCCGAGACTCCGAGCGCGACCATCAACAGAGCGGCAATCACCAGCGTGCACAGGGTCAGCCCCGACACGGGATTGTTCGACGATCCGATCATGCCGACCAGGTTTCCGGAAACCGCGGCGAAGAAGAAACCCAGAACGATCATCACCAGCGCCGCTACCACGGAAGCGGTAATGACTTGCGAGTTCGAAAGATTGCCTGCGCTGCCGATGAAATAGTAGTAGAGGGCAATCATGGCCAGGAACACGACGCCGATGCCGGCAAAAATCGCCTTGGCCGGAAGATCGCGCTCCGTGCGGTTCGTGGCTTCATGCACCGCAGCCGATTTCTTCAGATCCGAAACGGCGCGGGCCATACCGACACCCAACTGCTTGCGCATTTTGAATAGCGTGTAGGAAGCTCCTACCAGCATTCCGCCGACGGCGATGGGACGCACGATCGAGTAGTAGATGGCCCCTGCCAGCAGCGGCCATGCGATGGTTTGTCCAGCGGGTTGTGTGGCCTGAATATACGGGCCGATGGTGAAGGTTAGGAGTGGAACCAGCAAACCCCAAGCCAGCACGCCTCCGGCAAAATTCAGCGCCGCCAGCCGCGGACCGATGATATAGCCCACGCCCAGATACGCCGGACTGATGTCGGGCGCCGTTAGCAGGGTTGCGCCGCCGGTGATAGTCGTCGCCACATTCGGATTCGTACTGGTGCGCAGCAACAGCTTCTTGCCGAGCGCACTGATGGTGAGAGGAAAGGTATTGTTGGCCGAGAAAACATTGATCGCGCCCAGCAGGTACATGAATCCGCCGAAGCCCATATTGGCAAACAGAATCTTGGCGGCCTTGGCGCCTTGCTGCCCGGCTTTGTGAATCTCCGAAGCGGCCACTGATTCGGGATAGGGAAGGTCGGCATCTTCCACCATCACGCGCCGGAGCAACGTAACAAACAGAATTCCCAGCGTACCGCCGATCATCATCAGGGCAACGGAGTTCCAATATTTTTCCCGGGTCAGCCCCGGCCACAATCCCGCCATGACAAAAGCCGGAATCGTGAACACTGCGCCGGCCGCCACCGACTCGCCAATCGAGCCCACGGTTCGTGCGATGTTTTCTTCGAGCAGCGTCCCTTTCATCAGCCGCAGCAGTGCCATGCCGATCACGGCCGCGGGATAGGTTGCGGCAATTGTCATTCCCGCCTTTAGCCCGAGATAGGCATTGGCGGCCCCGAGAATCGCCGTCATCACCAACCCGATGAGCACGGCACGAAAAGTGAACTCCTTCATCTCCATGGTTTCGGGGACGTAAGGAACGTGTTTCTTGGGGACCGGTGGGGCGACCGTGCTCATGGGCGAAATCCTCGCAAAGGTGGGTTGAGACCCAATTCTCTAAAACTTGTTGGCGAAACACAGGAACCGCGCACGTTAGCATGCGGGCGGCCTGCATTACAAGTGGGACGCGGCCCAGCATGGTTGGAATCCGCACCCGGGCCTTGGAACCGTCCCTACCACGAAACGCTTCCTGCATCTAAGATAGAACGATGCGCCAAATGGGCCCACCGGAGCTGGCAGAGACCGAACCACCCCTCGCGGACCTCCGCCTGCTGATCGCACCCGAACCCCGGCATCGCGTCTTCCTGCGGAATCTTCGCGATCTGCTTCGCCGACGCGAAGACGCTCCTCTGCATCTGCAATCCGCTCCCGCGGCTTTCTGGCCTGATGTCTTCGTCGACCGCCGGCTGCCCTGGCGCCGCTTCCTGCAGTCCGGCGCGTATCATGCGATGGCGCTCGCCATGATCTGGGCGGGATCGCGCTTCCTTGCCTTGCAGCCCCACGCCACGCCTCTGCCCACGTTCACCCATGCCGACGTGGTGTACTACACGCCCTCGGAATATCTGCCGCCGCTCGACACTCGCCGCCCAACCGCCGACCATCCGCGCAAGGCCGATCCGGAATTCTCGGCTCAGCCCATCATTTCCGTGCCGCCCCAGGCCGATAATCGCTCGCAGACCATCGTCACCGCGCCCAACGTCCAGTTACAGCGCGACGTTGCTTTGCCCAACACGGTAGCCTGGTCGGACACGCCGCGCCTGCCGATTGCGCCCGCTCCCACCGTGCTGGCATCTGAGATCACGCGGCTCGCGCCGCACATG
>Ga0208190_1000172_pt1 | contig 25773 bp, 21 predicted proteins | sample June2015DPH_13_1_FD_184708 | JGI IMG/M metagenome (GOLD analysis project Ga0208190, IMG submission 184708) | Peatland microbial communities from SPRUCE experiment site at the Marcell Experimental Forest, Minnesota, USA - June2015DPH_13_10... | ecosystem: Environmental > Terrestrial > Soil >... | reverse complement strand
GAGGGCTTGCCCGACTGGGCTAGAATGGTCGTCCGGCGGCGGTTGCGGAGATCAAGATCGAAGATCCGAGATTGAGAGGCTGGAATGAGGGATCGGTGTTCCTGTGTTGGCTTCGCGCGGTGGATGGGAATTGCGTTGACCGCAGTGCTTCTGGCTGCGTCGGTGGGGACGGCGCAGCCGCAAGAAACTGCGGGGGCTGCCTCCGATCCGCGGCTGGAAAAGGCTTATCGCTTCCAGCGCGGTGGCTGGACCTACGTTCATCTGGAAGGTTCACCGTCTGAGGTTGGATTCCAGCATGGATATTTGTTGGCTCCTGAGATTGCCGATGCGCTGGAGGCGATCAAGCTTTTCGATACCCACCAAACGCAGCGTGATTGGGAATTCTTTCGCAAGACGGCGCGCGAGATGCTTTGGCCGCATATCGACACTGAGTATCGGCAGGAACTGCAAGGCATCGCCGACGGTGTGAAGGCGCACGGCGTCGATCTGGACGTGTATGACATTGTGGCGCTGAACGCGTTTGAGGAAGTCCCGGACTACTACGTGCCGTGGCTGAACAAGCAGGGTCTGATTAAAGAAGAGAAGCAAGCCGGGGCGCCGAAGCTGAAGGCTCCGGGCAATTGCAGTGCGATTATCGCCACGGGGGCTTATACGAAAGACCACCAGATCGTGATTGCGCACAACAACTGGACGAGCTATCTGGCGGGCGAGCGCTGGGTGATTGTTTTCGATATTTTGCCGCAGCACGGCCAGCGCATTCTGATGGACGGCTTTCCGGGAGTGATCACCAGCGACGACGATTTCGGGGTGAACGCGGCGGGGATCATGATTACCGAAACCACCATCACACAATTCGAAGGCTGGGATCCGGAGGGCAAACCGGAGTTTATGCGCTCGCGCAAGGCGCTGCAGTATGCCGAGAGCATTGATGACTACGTGCGTATTATCAAAGAAGGCAATAACGGCGGCTATGCCAACGACTGGCTGATCGGCGACCGGAAGACTGGAGAGATCGCGTATCTCGAACTTGGCTTGAAGAATACACCGCTGTGGAGAACGAACGATGGATACTTCGTCAGTTCGAATTTTCCGCGGGATCCCAAGCTGATTCGGGAGGAGACCGACGGATTCGATCCCAAGGATGGTTCGTCGTCGGCGAATGCGCGGCATGCGCGCGCGGATGAATTGGTGCAGCATGCCAAGGGAACCATTGACGTCGAGATGGCGGAGGACTTCCTGGCGGATCACTTCGACAGCTTCGAGAAGAAAAGACAACCCAACGAGCGCTCGCTGTGCGGGCACGTAGACGATTCGTCGCGGGGCGTGAAGGAATGGGGTTGGGATGCATACAATCCCGGAGGCGCGGTGCAGGGTAAAGCGACCGACAGCAAGATGGCGGCGAATATGAGTTTCGTGGCGCGCGCGGGGCATCCGTGCGGAGCGGATTTTGTGGCGGCCGATTTTCTGGAGCAGCATCCGGAGTACTCGTGGCAGAAGCCGCTGCTGCGCGATATGAAAGCGGGGCCGTGGACGGTTTTTCAGGCGGGGCAGAAGGCGGGAAAGTAATTCGCCGACCGCTCACCTAGGAGATGGGACATCGTCTAAGAAAAAAACAGGAGACGAACGAAATGAAAGAAACACCGCAGCAATACACTCAGCGAATCGTTAAATACATGGAAGGGAAGCAACCGCTGGCGGTGCAGGCCGCCACGGCGAAGAAGCTTGAGCGTTTGATTAAAGGTGTGCCCACAGCCAAATTGCGCAAGCGCCCGGCTCCGGACAAGTGGTCGGTCAGCGAGATTCTCGCACACCTTGCCGAGGCCGAAATTGTGGGCGGCTTCCGGATGCGGATGATTCTGGGCGCGCCGGGAACGCCCATTGCGGCCTTCGATCAGGATTCCTGGGTAATCAGCGGGCACTATGAGAAACGCGATCCACGAAAATCGGTGGAGCAATTCCGCGTGGTTCGCGAGGCGAACCTTGCGCTGCTCAAGTCGCTCACGCCGGAGCAGTGGAAACATTATGGAATGCACTCCGAGCGTGGACAAGAGACGATTGAGCATATCGTCCGCATGTTCGCCGGACATGACATCAACCACCTGCAGCAGATCGAGAGAATTCTGGGAGGGAGGTGAACGCCGTTTTCGTGCTGTCCCTCTGGCATCCGCATTCTCAGCAACAAATCCGATCAGCGTGTGCTGAAAATCCGCGTTTGGGCGGGTAGGGAAGCGTGCTACCGTCGGCTAGATCTCAATTCGGCTTGAGTGCGGGGAGCCGGGACTGGCGAGGCGGTTGGAAATGATTACCAAGGCTTGTACGAACAGCAAGTGTCCGGCCTACGCACATTTTGTTTACACCGTGGCCATGCGCTGCGTCCTTTGCCGGTGGGATCTGAAGAGCGCGCAAAGAATCAACGACGCGCTGGGAGAAGTTCACAACAGCGCGGACACCAGCGGGACGGCGTCCTCAAGGAAGGCCAGGGCGCGGCACGCGGCCTGACAGGAAAATGTGGCACGTAATCCGCCGGATCAGCAATTCCACTTCAATGTTTTAGAGTTCCGAAGCCAGTAAGGCTCAACGCGAACTCAATCGCCCGAATTTTTCCCTGGAGTGCTCCCGCCACGGGATGCGCTCGCCCCAAAAGCCACTGGCAATGCCGATTCACGAGGAGGAGACTCGAAGCCCACGCTCTCCTGCTAAAATGAAAATGAAATTGGGGACGCGGAGAGATGGCCGAGTGGCTGAAGGCGCGCGCCTCGAAAGCGTGTATACCTTTACGGGTATCGGGGGTTCGAATCCCTCTCTCTCCGCCAGATTTTCTAAGGCCACAGACTCTTCCCACCCGTGCAAGAATGGGCTGTTCAGAAGCCAGGAATGCTCTAGTGATTTCCTGGTTCGCCGGTAGGGGCAAACCGCAGTCCGGCGAGTTCCGAACCAGAAGCCAGCACATCGCGAATCCGCTGCGCATTCATTCCGGCCTGCTCTTCGGCAGCCACGAAGCATCGCACCGCCTGCGCCAGCGTTGCCCCCTGGGGCAGACGGAAGATCCAGGGAATGTTGGTCGAGGTGAGCGCGCGATCTGCCGAGAGCGCCAACACAGGCAAGAATGACTTCACCGCAAGTTGCTCGGCCAGATGGCTGGAATCGCGATCGAGAGCAATCAAACCCAGTGCGTGCTGGTCGAAGATCGCATTCACCAGGCCCGTCGATGCTTTGCCCCAGGAGACGTCCGAGGCTACCGCAATCAACTGAAAACGCCGCCCCCGCGTCGCCTTCAGCGCGTCCTGAACTTCCGACGACTTGACGGCCTCTTCGGCATGCGGACCGAACACCGCGATGCGCGCTTCATTTGTAACTGAGTCAGCTACTGGAGGACCGGAGTAGGAGACGCCGTCCTCACCCACTCGCGCATAGGGTACTGGCACGCCGTTGGCCGGAACCTCCGGTGTCGCATCCGAGTGCGGCGGCAATGGATCCATGGAAGCGGGACGATACTCGATCACGCCGTTATGCACGCGCGCCAGATACATGGGCGCGATGTTCTTGCTGTTAGTGTCGAAGACCATGTGCCCGGTCACGCCGTCATATTCATAAACCTGCGCGAGCGCGTCCATGATGCGAGCCTTGTTCAGGCCCGCCTCGCAGATTGAACCGAGCAGCACGTTCATCGCGTCATAGGCGAGCGAGGCGAACTGCTCGGGCTTCTCGTTGTACTTCAGTGCATAGTCGCCGTTGAATTTCTGCCAGCGCGGGTCGGTGCGCGCCGCGTCATAGGGAAAGACCGCTTCAAATCCCTCGGCCAAATCTCCGGCCTGCGCCATCAGATCGTCGCCAATGGTGCGATAGCTGCCGAAAACCTGCTGCTTCATACCCAGCTCATGCATTTGTTTCAGGATCATCGCCGTCTGCGCCTGATCGGTCCACAGCACAATGCCATCCACGCGCGAATCCTGGATAGAGCGAAGTTCACGGCGAAAGTCGGTGGTTCCGGCAGGGAAGCGCTGCTCAAGCGCCACCGGATGCCCCAGACGCTGCGACACCTCCTTGAACTTGGGTGAGCCAAAACGGCCGTAGCGGTTGTTGATGCGCAGCACTGCGATTCGCTTCAGCTTCAGCTCGTCATAGATGTGCCGCGCCAGCGTATTCGCCTGCACGCGATCGTCCTGCAGATCGGTGAAGTACCACGGAATGTACGTCTCTGGAATCGTGGGATCGGTCGATGCCGAATTGACGATGGGTATTTCCGCGCGCAGCGCCACCCGCAACGCCATGTGGGTCGACTCCGAACTGATCGAACCGAAGATGGCCCAGTCCTTGTCGTCGTAAACCATTTTTGCCGTCTGGCTGGCCCCCGCTCCCCAGATCTCCTGCGTGGTTGGCCGCTCCTCACCGTAGACGGCGTTGGCTTGCCAGTTGTCATAATCGTTGCGGGGCAGGAGCTTGAACGGTTTGCCGCAATATCCGCCGCGTGCATTCGCATCATCAACTGCAAGCTGCGCCCCGTTCAGCATCCTCTGGCCGAAAACCTGTTCGGGATTCTTATCGATCGGCCCCAGAAACCCAATGCGAATCTCGGTCAGATCCTTCAGGTCAGGGTCGGGAATATCCCGCGCTGCTCCTGAGTAAACATTGGTCTGAGTGTAGTTAAGGTCGTAGGGCTCGGCGAACTTCGAATATGGCTGCATATCCTTCGGCTCGTTGGCATACGGCGTTACCGTACGCTGCGAGCGCGGCTTTGGGGGATGGCTTCCGCACGCGCAGGAAGCAAGTGCCGCCGGGTCAGACCCGCTCTGCGCCACCACCGTCGAAACCAACAGGGAAGTAAGCATAGCGACAATCGGCCAGAGGCCTGCAGTGATGCGGTTCGAAGCAATATGCGTACTCATTCAACCCTCTCCACGTTGCGAACGCCACCGTTGCCCGCGCAGCGCTACTGGTCAAGCTTCCTAAACAAGCTTCTTGAACATGGCGATCGCTTCGATCTCGATCAATAGCTCGGGGCGGCACAGGATGGCCTGGATGCCCGTCGATGCCGGCACCGGGTCCAGTTCTTGCGCCTGATAGAACGCCGTTCGCTCCTCGTTGAAGGCGGCGTAATCACGTTCAATATCGCGGAGGTAGCAACTTGTCCGCACAATGTCGTGCCAGGTCGCGCCCTCGGCTTCGAGCAATCCGGTGATGTTCTGAAAGGTTCGCTGGCATTGCGCGCGGAAGTCGCCTACGTGGACGCTCACGCCATTTTCATCGATGCTGGCCGTGCCCGAGATCAGCAGAATCACGATGTTGCCAAGGTCGATGCGCATGCCGCGGGAAAAGGTGCTGGGCCTCGCGTAGTCATAGGCCTCGTTCAGCACGTTAAGGTTGGTAATCGCGCGTTTCTCAATCGGCGCGATCGAGGTGGACGCTTCCTGGATTAATTCTTGTAGGTTCATAAGAGCCTCTTCCATGAATTATTTCTGTCGAATTCCGTGACTCAATCCCTTGGCGGTGGCGACCCATACGTCATCGCCTTGAAAGTCGATACCAAGCATGTAGTTGTGCGCCGGAGCGGTCTGCACCGCAACCGGCGTGATCTTTCCGCTGGCGTCGCGGATATACATTTCCGGTTTGCCCGTGTCCAATGCCGGCCGGTAAACTGCCCAATTCACGCCGTCATAGTAGGCCAATCCTTTGTCTGTGCAGAACCAGGCGCGCGTGGCATCCAGACCTTTCACCTGGTTGGTGAAGTTCGAGGGCAGCCCGCTGTCTTTGGTGAGAAAGTTATGCCAGCTTCGTCCGTCGTAGTGACTGTCTCCGAAGTAAGTCGCAACCCACAGCGTGTTATCCACATAACTCACTGAGGTCGTGATCTTGTGAATCAATCCCTGGTCCTTGAACAGCACCAACTCGTTCTCGCCATCGGGATCGGTGTAGTCCTTCCAGCGCCCGGTTGCGATGGTGTATTCCAGTACACCGCTGCCCCATACCGCCAGATACACCTTATCGGGGCCGGTGCTCACTCCGTAGTTCCAAATTTCTTCCATCGGCGTATTGCGTTCGTTGTAGAGCGACCACTCGCCCGTGCGCGTATTCAGCCGGCTTGCCCCTGCCGCCGTTGCGGTCCACACGAAGTCGCCCTGCACTCCAACGCCATACACCACGTCATTCGACAGGCCGGAGTTGAGCTGGGTATAGGTGTCGATCCGCCCCGCGGATATATGGCTTAAGCCACCCACCGTGCCCACCCACAAATCGCCCGTGTTCTTATCGAGCGCCAGTGAGAGGACCGCTTGGTGCGCCAAACCATCCTTCGGAGTGAAAACCTTCCAGCCGCCGCCTTCAAACAAGGCGAGTCCGTTTTCCGTGCCAGCCCACACTCGGTCGCCATCTACCAGCACGGCGAAGACATGGTTATCGGGCAGACCGTTCGCGGTCGTAAAGTTTTCCCAGCGAAAGCGCGGCATCGAGGCCGCGACAGTCTCCGCGTCATTCTTTGCGGCGGCAGGCTTCACGGCTGCGGACTTCACTGCGCCAGCCAGCGGCAGAGTCGCGAAAAGAAGCGCGGTCAATATCCATGCTTTCATAGCGTCCTCAGATATTCGATCAGGTCGTTAAGTTCATCCTTGGTTAGATCGTTGGTTGCTCCATGCTGGTCGTGCGGATTGAAGACGGTCCAAATCTCTTCTAAGGAGCGGGCTGATTCATCATGCAAATACGGCGCTGTCATCGCAATGTTCACGAGTTGCGGCGTATCAAAGATCGGTGAGCGATCCGTCCATTTGCCTGTGCCCACATCAAACGATTTCTGACTCGTATGCTTCGGTCCACTGTGGCAATAGGCGCATTGGTTCGCCTCCGGAATCGCCTTGCCGAATTTATTCGCCTTGCGGTAGAAGATGGCCTTGCCCCGCTCCTGGGCCGGGGACAATTGTCCATCCGGCAGCCGGAAACGATTCGGCCGCGTGGGCAGGCTGTAGATGTAGTCCACCAGGTCGGTAAGATCGTCAGGCGTGTAACTCTGCGAGCGGTAAAAATACATCTCCGTCCGCGGCCCGCACTCCTGCGCCATACTCGGATTCCCGCCGTTCCACTTAAAAGGCTCGGTGCCGGAAAGATCCTCGATCAGGCGGTTGTCCACAATGTCTTTGCCAAAGCCATCCGGCTCCAGGTCCCACGTCAACCCGTCAAAGGTGGAATCGATGTGGCAGTTCGCACAACTGAATTGACCCTGGAATGCGTAGCGCGATGTAGTGAAGATCTGCTCCCCGTGCCGCAACCCATTGATGTTCTTCGGCCCACCCAGGTCGATCGTTCGCATGGATTTGTTGCTGACGGTGTCGATCGCGCTCAGCGAGTCATCCATGCGGTTGGCCACGTAGAGCCGCTTGCCGTCCGGGCTCATGGCCACGCCACGCGGATTCTTCCCCACCGCAATACGCGCTATCACGTAATTTGCCGAGGCCGATAGATCGTTCACGAACGGCCTCCGTCGGCCGCGGGCGAACGCCAGAAGGCGTTTCGTATCGATCACGGTGACAACATCCGATCCGGAAGCCGTTACGAAGATGCGCGACTTATCCGGCGCAATCGCCACGCCATATTGCAGGGAGTAGTAGTGTTCCAGTTCGTCGAGCGGCACTTCGATCGCGCCGCCCGCATCCGCGCCAAAGATGGTGAGCGAATGCCCGAAGGCCCAGCCATGCTCCACGTGAGCCAGCGGCACCAGGTTCTTGGGTCGCATCTGTGCCACCACGCCCATCCGCCCATCGGACGAGACAGCTACATGGAACATGCCGGCCACGCCCTCGATCGGTATGCGCTCTGCCACCGTTTCGCGCGCTGTGTCGATCACGGTGACTTCCGACTGCGGCACCGTTCGTTGTGCGCCGATCCGCGGATACACGTGCGTGCAGTACACGCGGCTTCCGTCCGCCGAGATCGCCAGGTAGCTCGCGCCGTGTCCTGCCATCAGCCGCTTGCGCTCGATACCGGTCGCAATGTCGATCACAGAGACATCGTTGCTGACGCGGTTCGCGACATACAGCGTCTTTCCCGCACGGTCCACCACCACGCCATACGGCTCAGCTCCCGTCGCGATGGTGCGCGTTGCTGTCTGGGTTGTGGCGTCAATCACGGATACCGTGTCATCCCACGAGTTGGTGACGAAGACTTGCCGCCCATCCGGAGAAACGGCAGCGGAGCGCGGCATGTGGCCTACGCGAATCCGTTGCAGAATCGAGCCGTCCTTCGCGTTCAACACCAGCAGCTGATCGCTGCGCTCGCACACCACGTAGAGCAATCGCCCATCCTGCGAGAACGCCATCTCCGAGGGCGATAAATACTGGTCGTTACCGTCCGGAGCGCCAGCCGGAGCGCCGGCCTGTGCGTGCGGCAGAGTCGCGCAAAGCAGCATCATCGCCACCGCTGCGCCCAGTGCCAACGCTATGCGTATTCCTGGTTCCGGTCCCCGACTCACCTCGGCTCCTCCACCTTCAGGATCCCGTCAATCTTTGGATCCTCGATCGTCTGCTCCTTGCCGCTAGGCCACCGAATGAAGAGCTTCTCCACCTTCGTTGCCGCTCCCAGACCAAAGTGGATCCGGTCATCATCTTGCGAAAGATACCCGGAGCCCGCGGAGCGCTCGGCCACCTGTGTGCGCCCACCGGCGGTCAATTCCAGATGCGCGCCCAATCCGTCGCGATTGCTCTTCGTGCCCTTCAGCTTGATCGTGATCCAGTGGTTCGAAGTTTGGGTCACGTTATGCAGCAAGGTGCCTGGCGCGTTCAGGTTCACCATGTAGGCGTCGATCTTGCCATCGTTGTCGTAGTCCCCGAAGCAGCCTCCGCGCGCCACGGTCTTCACGTCGAGCACCGCGCCGCCCTGCCGCGAGACGTCTTCAAATACGCCCCCGCCAAGGTTTCGGAACAGCGATTGCTCCTGCGGAACCATGTTGATGAGCCCGCCGTGAAACGACAGGATGTCCAACCAGCCATCGTTGTCGAAGTCGTAAACGCCCGTGCCCCAGCTGGTGTATTGCGCCTCCGCCTGCGCCAAGCCGGACGCAGCCGATACGTCTTCAAAGCGCCCCTTGCCCGTGTTGTGCATCAGCCGGTGATACTTCGAATCGGTTACCCACAGGTCGAGTTTTCCATCGCCGTCGATATCGGCAAACACCGGGCCCATGGAAGAAGTTGCCTCGCCGTTCTGGCCGTACGCTACATCCTCGTCTATCGCCACTTCTGTGAAGGTTCCGTTGTGATTGTTGTGAAAGAGGAAGTTCTGCGTCTTGTCGTTCGAAACGTAAATGTCGGGCCAACCGTCTCCGTCAAAATCCCCCGTGGCTACGCCCATGGTTCGGCCAATGAAGGCGCCGATTCCGCTCTTGTCGCTTACATCGGTGAAAGTTCCATCGCAGTTGTTGTGGTAGAGAACGTTGGTGTCGCCTTCATAGTCCAGCGGCCCCGGATAGTTATCCGCGGCGTAATAGTTGTGGTAGGTGGGATCGAACTTCACATATCGCCCGATAAACAAATCGACGCAGCCGTCTTTGTCATAGTCCAGCCAGGCCGAGCTGATCGACCAGCGGTCTACCTTGATGCCAGCCTTCGCCGTCACGTCGGTAAAGGTTCCGTTGCCGTTGTTGTGGTAGAGCACCACCTTGCCGTAGCCCGTCACCAGCAAGTCCACGAAACCGTCGTTGTCGAAGTCCGCCGCGGTTACCGCAAACGAATACATATCCGGCGCGACCCCAGCTTCCTGCGTCACGTCGGTGAAAGTGCCATCGCCGTTGTTGCGATACAGATGATTGTGCGGCGGCGGGTCCGGCTTCACCTTCAGCGGATGCGGGTGCATGCTGTCTTCGAGTGGCTTACCGCTCACCACATACAGGTCGAGCAAGCCGTCATTGTTGTAATCGAACCAGACACATCCGCCGCCGGTCGCCTCCAGCAGCGAGCCCAGAGCTTGCGAGCCCATGCTGTGAGTGAAGTGAATCCCCGAGGCCTCGGTCGCGTCCTCAAAGCGAATCGGAGCCGGCTTCGCCGTGGGGGTGAGTGCCGGTTTTGGCGCGACTGGCGCGGTTTCGGCCTGCGCCTGCGGCGGGCTCTGCGGTGCGAGTTGCGCAGTTTTCGTCTGCGCGGGCGCCATCATCATTACTGCAAGCAGCAGGGCCAGCATCTTAGTTCGCTCCTTTGGCCGCTTCGGCCGGCGCGCCGGTCAGGTCCACCGGAGTAGTCGTGCGCAGCAGCACTCCCGGCACCGCGTTGTCCGGAGCGCGTTCTGGTCCAGCGTGGCAGCCTACGCAGATGCGCTGCTCGCCGCTGCGCGCCCACATCCATCCGTTTTCTTTGCGCACAACATTCCCCTGGGCGTTCAGCAGTTCGAACTTCAGAGGACTGTCGCCCGGCGCTTGGACGAAGAACGAGCCGTCTTTCTCCACTGGAGCCGTCCCCAGCACCTTCACCTTGCCGCTCGCGTCCAGGGTTGAGACGCGCACTACCTCCAACGTCCCGCTCGGAGTGTCGCCATCGCGCGAGATGTAGCTGTTCAGTGCCAACAGGTTCGTTGTCGTCCAAGGGTGCAGCGCGGTCGGAAAGCGGTTCGCCACGGGACGCGGCGTAACCAGCACTGGCTCGACAAGATTCTCGCCTCGCTCCGCGGCCACCGTCGTCAGCGTGCGCGTGCCCGGCGTCCATAGCTTGAGCACATAGGGCTGCTCCGCCTTGTTCGTGGCCGCTGCCTGGTCTAGTCGAGACGAGGCTGATCGAGAAGAGAGAATGAACGCACCCGTCTTCGGCTCTATCTCCGCGATGCCGCCATCGTAGTCGCCTTCAGGGACGTTCACCGTTACCTCGTGAGCCAAAGGGGAAGTAAACCTGCCCAGCCCATGCCTGCTGGTAAAGAGAATGTCTCCGTCCGCCGTCTGTATTCCGTTCGAGCGCGCATGGCCGTGGTCGCAGCGATAGGCCTCCACGCCGCTCCCATCGGGATACACGGTGTAGATCTCCGGTTGCCCGGCAGTCCCCAGAGGGAAACTCGATTCGAAAAGTACGCGGCCGTCGTGCAGCACAGCGGTGGGAAGGAAATTTCCCGGAGCGTAAGTCAGGCGCAGCGGCTTACCGCTTCCATCGAGCGCCGCGACCTCCAGCACGAACCTGCCGCCGGTCTTGCGCGAATACACGATGCGTCCGTCCGGCAGGTACATTGGCCGGATACAGTCTTCCTCGCCGGAAGTTACACGCCGCGGGGAGCCCTCGGTTGCGGGCACTTCGTAAACCTGCCACGGATCGTCCGGCTTCGCTTTTCCGGCAAAGAGGACTGAGGTGCCTTCAAAGTTCAGGCTCAGGTCGACCGTTGCCGCAAAATCGGCGGCCAGCAGATGGGAGTCGTTTCCATTCTTGACGACAATCGAGCCTCCCTGGGGGAATCGTTCGCCGCCTCGAATCCAAGCTTGTGCGGAGAACGAAGGAGCGCGCGTAAACATCAGCACAGTGCCATCTGGAGTGCTTTTCTTGGCATCCCCGGCACTTGTTCTCGCGCTGGCTTCCAGGGTCAAGAAGCGCGCCGCCAGCAGTGTGGCGAACCCCAGCACCAGCAGAAATATCATTGTGTAGTTGGACGGCTTCCTCATAACGCGAACCCCTCCGTGAGTACCACGGATGCCGCGAAGCGTGGGAGCAGAGGATATCGACCGTTTGCGTTCTGAGAAGATATGATTGCGTCGAAACTGAATCGGTCGTCACTGTAAACCCAAGCCAGCGGATCGCACTTTTTTTCCACGGCCCGCAGGAAGAGCGCCGGCGAAGGTGGAGGAAGCCCGAAATCGGTGCGCGTGAACCCGAACCTGCAGGATAAGACCAAACCCGTCACCATGGACTGCGCCGTCACTAGTCCGCACCTCTCGCCACCAGTAACTGCGGGCGCAGTCTCCGCGCGTCTTCTTGGATCGCAAGGTAAGGCTGCAGGTCGTCCATCATGTCGCGGAACTGTTCGAAGGTGAGGGACTGGTCACCGTCACTCATCGCCTGATCGGGAGAGGGATGTACTTCGACGATCAGTCCATCTGCGCCGACGACGGTCGCCGCCCGCGCCAACACCGGCACCAGAGATCGAACCCCGGCGGCGTGACTGGGGTCGACGATCACCGGAAGTCGCGACACGGTCTTCAGTACCGGCACTGCAGCGATGTCCAGCGTGTTACGCGTGGCCGTCTCGAAGGTACGAATCCCCCGCTCGCAAAGGATGATCCGCGGGTTGCCGCTCATGGCGATAACTTGCGCCGAGCGCAGTAACTCTTCCAGAGTGGCGGTCAGCCCGCGCTTCAACAAGACCGGGCGATCACATCGACCGAGCGCCTGCAGCAGCGCGTAATTCTCCATGCTTCGCGCTCCAACTTGCATGAGGTCCGCGTACTCGGCAATGAGATCGACATCGTCTTCGCTCATCACTTCGGTGACGATGGCAAGACCGGTGGCTTCTCGCGCCTTGCGCAGCAGCTTGAGGCCGGCAACGCCCAGGCCTTGAAAAGAGTAAGGGGAGGAACGCGGTTTGTAGGCGCCTCCGCGCAGAATGCGCGCACCCGCCGCGGCCACGGCTTCCGCAGTCTGCATCAACTGGCGCTCGGACTCGACGGCACATGGGCCAGCCATGACGATAAAATCGTCGCCGCCGATTTCGAGATCGCCCACGGGAACGATCATGCGGGTGCAATGGTCGCTCTTCGCGACCAGATCGAAGCACGAAAATTGACCGTTCCATCGGGCGTTCATTGTTGTGACCGGCAATGCTAATAGCCGGATGTACTTGAGTCATTACTTCGAAACTACTAGCGAAAATGTGATTTCAATCACATCGAGCTAACCACGCCGCGTGTGGAATTTCCCTCTCGGATGATGTTCAACCTAGGCGCAGGAAGGAGGAAGAGTCGAGCACGCATGCGGCAATTCGGTGGCGCCCGACGGTCAGCGTCGCAGAACAGCGAACCTTAACGGTTAACGGCGGCTCTTAAAGAACGTTTGCAGCAATTCCGCGCAACGGCCTGCCAGTACTCCGCTGCGAACTTCCACTTTGTGATTCATTTGCGGATGATTGAGCACCTGCATCACCGATTGCACGGCGCCGGCCTTGGGATCGTCCGCGCCGTAGACCACGCGCCTGATCCGGGCATGAACCAGCGCTCCGGCGCACATCGCGCAAGGTTCAATCGTGGCCACCAGATCGCAGTCCGCCAATCGATGGTTACCCACGGCTGCACCGGCCTCGCGCAGAGCTACGATCTCGGCGTGGGCGGTGGGATCGGAGTCGCTGATGTTGCGATTCTGGCCGCGGCCGACGATGCGTCCCTCGCATACCACCACAGCTCCGACGGGGACTTCGCCGGCTTCGAGCGCGCGCTGCGCCGAGCGCAGAGCTTCCTCCATCCACAATTCGTCGGAGGCGGTCTCCGGTCCGCGGTTGTCGGTGGTTAGCAAGGGAAGCTCCACGCAGCAGGGTATCACCGCAGCGGCGCAATTTGGCGGGGACACGATTGTTTGAGACGCAAGGTCGAGGGCATGCGGAGCGGCGAACATCCGGTCATCATCACAAGCTCATCCTCACATCAGGCTGAGCACGGTCCGCACCACGTCGGGGACTACCGCCCGAACCACCGCCGGCACCACGACCGTCACTACGGGATAGGCGATCACGATGACGGGCACAGCCAGCAGCATCAGGGCCTTGGGTGTTAGATGGGTTAAATAAGCTCGCATAGCTTCCTCTGGTTTTAAGTACGGAGAGAAGCCCGCAAAGGTTCCCGTGAGTTTTCGCCCTGGTGGACGGACCCCGGCGGAGGTGCTGAGGGAATTTCGTGTTGGCCTCAATTTACCCTTCCCGTCGCAAGAACCCGTGAAGGCTTGTTTGAATCCTCAAAATAGTCAATTGCCCCGCATTCCCCGCAAGGCACTTTTCCAGAGAAGGGTACGCTACTCCGGGCAATAAACGCCCCACATTCCAAACAGGATGAATTCCACTCAGGATGCGGCTGGCATTGCTCGTGTCTACTTGACACAGATTTTATTTGTGCCATATAATCCACTCATCCTTTCGAGGGGGCATCGCATGAGCGAATACCGCCTGAAGATAAAGATCGGCAACCATGAGTTCGAGGCCGAAGGTCCTGCCGATGCCGTTGCCAAGCAGTTCTCCGACTTTAAGGAAATCATTTCCAAGATTCCCGATGTACCTGTTGTGGTGGCCACGCCCACAGCGCCAGCCCTGTCCGATGCAGCCCCCGGCCCTGCTGGGAATAATCCCTTGCCGCCTCCAGCTTCGGCCTTAAACAAGATTTTCCGCGTGGAAGGACGTGTCATATCCATGACTGCCCTCCCCGGCAGTGAGAACGATGCCGCCCTTCTAATCATGCTGGGGCAGAAGGAATTGAGAGATAACGATGCGGCGACAGGAAGCGAGATCAAAGATGGTCTCGAATTATCCGGGTACAAACCGGGTCGCATTGATCGAACGATGGAGCGTTTCGTGGCTGACGGCTTGGTGCTCACGATGGGCAAGAATCGTGGCCGAAAATACCGTCTCACCAACCAAGGTCTTGTTAAGGCACAGGCGATAGCCGACGAGCTACAGCGCAAGGTGCCGTAGGAAGCAAGAGAAGGGAGAATGAAATGTGCAGCAAGCCACCACCAGCGATTAGCAACTAGCGAAGGGGCATTCTCAGGCGCGAACCTTTGAATGCCCCCACCCGTGTGGGGCTGGTAGTTCAATCGGTAGAACACCGGGCTTTGGCCCCGGCTGTTGTGAGTTCGAGGCTCACCCAGCCCCCCAACATTTAACACCCCGCGTTCGGCGCGAACCGGACGCGGGGTTAATCCCCGACGCGGATATGACCCGCATCCGAGAACCCGAGTCAAATTGTGGGCTTTCTCTGCGCCGCATGTCAAGGAGAAGGCCCAATGACGTGCATCAAATGTAACCACGGTAACGCGCAGCGTTTTGGAACCTATGGCAAACGTAAAATCCAACGCTATCGCTGTACCTCTTGCAAAATCACATTCTGCGAACCTCACCCCAGCGTCGGAACCCACTGCATCGCGCCCGAAAAAGTGGCGGGTGTGCTGTCTCTGATGATGGAAGGCACGAGTTTGCGCGCTATCACCAGACTCATGGAAATAGACCTCAAGACGGTGCTTTCGCTGCTTGAGACTGCTGGGCGTTGCCACCTTCGACGATTTGTCCGTAGGACAAACGCGCACAGCCGCAAGTTGGCGAACTTGAGATTCGCGGTTCATATTTTCATGGCGTGGTTTTGCTTGTGCCGCGTCCATCAAACACTGCGCGTCACCCCGGCGATGGAAGCCGGACTGACTGACCACATCTGGACAATGGAGGAACCGATCTGCCATGGCTCTCTATAAGTATCCGCAGTTTCTACAAACATCCGATCATGCAGCCTTCGACTTGGGTCACCAACCGGGGGTTGCCACTCCGTATTCAGGCATCTATCGTTGCACTGGATGCGGACACGAAGTAGTCAGTGTGGCAAATTACCCGCTACCGCCCCAGAATCATCACCAGCACGCAAACACGCTGGTACCGATTCGCTGGCAACTAATCGTGACTCACTACAATGCTCCCTAGCCTTGAGTGACAGAGGTTCGGCTAGCAATTCGATTCCGCGCACGGGAATCTGGTCGTAATGTGCCCAGATAATCGGCGCAACGGCCCGTAAGCTCTCAGCAACGCCGATGAGCTTGCGGGCTTCTATCTTTGACTGCATGAACTCCGCAACTGCTTTCACGTCTGGGTCAATGACTAGCTCCATGCTCCCTCCGCAGTACAATTCCATGTGCCGGACGTGCCCCGGCCCACCTCCCAGTGTGTGACGCTGAAAGAGGGGAGACACTGGGGCTTAAAGGTGCTACTGAACCGCGTCCGGCATCTCAACATCGTTTTCCCTCACCACCCCGGCGGAAGGACGCTGGCAAGTGGCAACTGCCAAGTGATATGCTTAGCCGGTTATGGGGATGCCGAATCTGCTCCGCAAAGTCTTTCTGGTCGACCTTCTGCAGGGATTGAAGGTCACCTTCCGCTATCAGGATCCTAAGGAAGTCTGTACCGAGCAATATCCCATGGAGCGGCCGCAGGTAGCGGAGCGTTACCGGGGCGCGCCGCGGTTGAACGTGAATCCTGACACGGACGAGACCATGTGCATTGCCTGTGACCTGTGCGCGCTGGCTTGTCCGGAGAATCTGATCGTGGTCTCCAGCGCCCGCAACGAGCAGACCCGCCGCAAAGAACTTACCAACTTTACCTACGACCTGAGCCGCTGCATGTTCTGCGGCTTGTGCGAGGACGCCTGTCCCGTGGATGCGCTCGAACTCACGCAGGACTTTGAACTGGCCAGCTACACCCGCCAGGGCTGGATCTGGGACCGCGAGACGCTGGAAAAAGGTCCGCACCCGACGGAGTATAAGAAGTAGCTGTATTCTCCCGCTTCTTCAGGAAACTTGTTCAGTAAAATTGTTCGGGAAACTCGGAATTCCATCCGACCGCCAAACTATGGGTCTTTTCGACGCCTTCCGCAAAGACGAAGTGACCGGGACCAAGGTTCTGGTGGGCCAGCTCGTAAGCGGCCTCGGAACTAAATTCGACGAGCATCTGGCGTCTGACCTCCGCGTCTACAAGCGCTTCTACCCGGCCGCGTCCGGCGCAACGTTTACTTCGGTCGCCGAACTGCGGGGCGCCGCTGGCCACGGGTACGACATCCTCCACCTGTTTTGCAACGTAGGCGATGGTGGCGTGGTTACTGACTCCTCCGGCGACCGCATCGCGGGGACTGAGCTTTTGAAAGCAGCGGTCGATTCCGGCGTGAAGCTATTGTGGATCGGCAATGACAATCTTCAAGAGGCTTACGAGGCGGGCTTCAAGACCAAAGGGCTCAAGATGAATGTGGTGTTGACACTGCGGCGCCTGGGATCGAACACCTCGCTATTCCTGGACAATCTGCTCACCAGGATGGCGGCAGGCGAGACCCTGTCGCAGGCATGGACTGCGGCCCAGCCCACCGGCAAGTCGGTGCAACCCGATCTTCCCCACACAATCTCTTCGCTGGGCCGCGGCTCGGTACTCTTGCGCTAGAGATTGTTTCTAGCTGATGGCTACTGCCTTCTAACTCCGTCTTCCTCGGGACATTTTGAAGAGAAAGATCCCACTTCTCGCACCGGACGCGAGAAGTGGGGCAGCCCGCCGTCTGTCCCAGATACCAGAAGCGAAAGGTGGGCCGTCTTTCAGTTTTCAGAAGATGCTACTTCTTGCCGACGTGACCGCGTCCATCGCGCACTTCGTTGCCTTTGAAGTGTTCCACTTTATCGAGATGCTTATTGGGATCGGGCTTCTCACCGCGCGCGGGCCTGGGGCCGTTATAGCCGTGCTCGGGATGGAAATGGTTGTTTACGTGGCCGTGGAAGCCTGAAGGGCCGTGAAACCACGGGCCCGCGCCGATGAAGATGCCGCCGGTAAACCACTCCGGGCCGTAATAGCCGTAGGGGGCGCACTCGTACGGAACGGCGTCATAGTAGCCGTAGGGACATTCAGGGGCGACTCCGATGTCGACCTGTACCTGAGCTTGGGTTTTGGGAGCAGACACCACGAGACAGATGGCAGCAACAGCAGCTAACACAAGGAACGTAAGTCGATTCATTCGTTTGTCCTCACAATCGTTATGCTGAACACCGTGCGGGCGGGCCTCTACCTGCCCCCACGTGGCTCAGGGTAACGACTTGGCCAGCCTGAATCTGAGCAAAATGATACAGAAAGCTACGATTCAACTTTCACGTGATGGGTCGAATCCATTTTGGGACCTGAGGTGTGGGCGGCCGGATTTCCGGTGTCAGCGAAATCCGGACGCATTCAGTTTGCGCTGCGCTTATTCAGGGCTTCGCTGACAGCTGAGAGCTGATGGCTGTTGTTGAGTCAGGCAGTGCATGGTGCCGAGTCCCCAGATGAGGTCGCCGGAATAAATGGGGACGACTTCGCGCGTGGGGAACAGCGCGGCCAGCGTGTTCAGGGCGATGCGGTCGTTGGGGTGGTTGAAGACAGGCACGAGCACGATGCCGTTGGCGATGTAGAAGTTGGCGTAGCTGGCGGGCAGGCGGCGCTGCTCGAAGACGACGGGGCCGGGCATGGGAAGTTCGACGATGTTGAGCGGCTTGCCGGCCTGATCTGTAGCGGCGCGGAGGCGGCGGAGATTGTCGCGGAGGGGCTTGTGGTTTACATCTTTGGGATTAGTCTCGATCATGGTGACGACGGTGTCGGGGGCGACGAAGCGGGTGAGGTCGTCGACGTGGCCGTGCGTGTCGTCGCCGAAGATGCCGCGGCCGAGCCAGATGGTGTGCGGGGCGCCGAGGTAATCGGCGAAGAGCTTTTCGTAGTCTTTGCGGTGCATGTTGGGATTGCGTTGCTGAACTTTGCTGAGCAGGCATTCTTCGGTGGTGAGGAGAGTGCCGAGTCCGTTGACGTCGATGGAGCCGCCTTCGAGGACGACGCGGGTGTTGCGATTAGTGGGGCGAATTTCTTCGGTTTGGGCGGCGGCGGACATTAGAAAGCCGATTTTTTGGTCGTGGGCGTGGTTAGAGTATTTCGCCCAGGCGTTGAAGCGGAAGTTTGTGGCGCGCAGGCTGCCCTCAGGGGCTGAAGCCCTTTTCTTCTTGAGGCCCCTATCGGCGCGACTGAAGTCATGCCCTTCCCGATCTCTATCTCCTGATAGTTTCAGCGAAGCTTCCGGCAGTTCTCGGACAGGAGTGTCCGAGCCACACGAGTCGGCCACGAAGATGCAGCCGGAGTCGCGCAGCCAGGATCGGTTTGTGGGCCAGCGGTGGAAGCGGACGTTTGCCAGCGGGGCGTCGGCTCGGTCGAGGAGCTTGCGCGCTTGCTTCTCGGTGGCTGCGTCATTGACGATGAGTTCGACTCGTTCGTGGCGAGCTAGATTGCGGATGATTTCGGTGTAGACCCACGGAATGGGCTCGAACTTGCCGGGCCAGTCGCCGTGATAATGCGGCCATGCGAGCCAGGTTGCGGCGTGGGGTTCCCACTCGGCGGGCATGCGGTAGCGGAGGGTTGCCGGGGGAACACTTAAGGTATTACTTGAAATATTAGATCGGGCCATGGAGATAGTTTATTGCACGAAGGATAAATCGAGCGTTGAATCCTGAGACTAATATTGATCTCGACGAATGAATTCCTACTCCAATGGAGTAATCGGGATTTTGCGACAACCATAGTCCGGGCTATCCCGCGAAATTGGTGGCATGGGGATTTTTGCGGCAACGGTTCTGCGGTCCCGCGACCCTTCTTGGAGGTACGCTGGTTCGGGCTGCGCCTGGCTCGAAGCGGCCTGTTGCTAGAGTCACTGGTGGACGCCGAACGATGCCGTATCGGTGGGACCAACCCCGCCAGGAGCACCATAGTTGCCATTCATGACGCAAAAATCGGCACCGGCTTGCAAACCTAACACCAGGCCGCCGACGTCCCCACCGTCTTCCGGGTTGCTACCCGCACCGCAAACTTTGGGTCCATCGGACGCCGTGTTGGTAGCGTTGAAAGTGACTCCGAATGGAGCGAAGTGTATGTGGAATACGTTGAGTTGCGGGTCCGGAATGAAGTCAGGCCGCGTCGCGCCAGCGCCGAACGACAACTGCGACTGAGTATAGGACGCGAACGTTGCGGCCACACCTGCGCTCGACGGAGAGCTGATGAGACGCTCTTCGTTCCAGATGGGATACGATCCGTCGACCACATGGGACAAAGTTACATTCGGCAAAAGGCCGTTTCCGGATTGCGGTATCGTCCCGTCGCTATAGGTGTTAAAGAGCGGGTCGACACCGTCCACGCTGACGTACTTGAGGTTGGTAGTACCGGCGAAGTTTTCGGCGCTCCACAGCTCAAAGCCGATGGAATCCTGCGTCGATTGCAGTTCGCTCAGCATTTCGTTGGTTCCAATGACGCGGTGGCGATAGGCGGTATTGCTGCCGATATTTCTCGATGAGGTCAGCGGATTGGCTAATACTCCGCCGTCGGAGTTGCAATTGTTGAACTCCAGCGAACGGTAGAGTTCTTTGCTGTTAGTGATCGAGTGTTCGAAAATATTGTACGAACCCGAAAGCGGCGATGGAATCAGAGCTGAGAGTCCGTAGTAGGTTGCGCCCGTGCCGGCAAACGGCTGCGCAATCGCGTCCGCTGTCCGGAGGAAGAGGTTCGTGAAAAGCAAGCCAAGATCTGCGCGGCCCACATTCGCAACCTGGGAAGATCCAAATCCGTTAGGGTTCGAGGTGTTCACGGCAACGATCACCGGAATGGCTCCGACCGGAGTAATGGAATAAGCAGGGATCGGATTCCCGCTCGCAGGGTCGGTGCCATAAACGTTGAAGTCGTTGACGTTCGTGTAGTTCCCGCTGAAGTAGCTGCGGATTGGCGCGGGCGAAAACGATCTGTATCCATAATCCTGATCGGGTCCATATCCCAAGCCGTTGAACTGCGTACCGGGTCCGAGGGTTCCGCACAGCGCCAGAGCCGCGTAGCTCGCGAACCTGGCATCGACGGGAAGGATATCGGTGGCGGCCATGCTGATGGTCTGACCGTTGAATGCAGCCAAAACACCCGCCGGCAGGGGCGTATCAGTAATGCCCGGAAGCGCGTTGGCGCCTGCCGTGCCGGGAGACAACGGAGTTATTGCACCCTCGCTTTGATTGATACTGCCCACATTCAGGGTGCACTGCGGCTGGGCAAAGAAGCAGCGATCTCCAACCACGGAGTCGAGGCCAATATAAGCCCACACCTGTGAGGTGTTGTCCGGGGCGGCGCATGTTCCACCGGCTGTTCCGGGCGTCCATGTTACCCATAAAGCGCCATAGTCGATACTGAGCGGAAGGTATTGGGGAAGAGGCGGCACGCGCTGGTCGATTACGAAACTGGAATCGTCGACTGCAGCAGAGGTGGTCCAGGCGCAAGTAGTAGTCGTTCCCCCCAAGGTGTAGGCAGCCTCCCCCGCTTCCGACCAGAAAGCTGTCGAGCCCGCTATGATCGCTTGCAGCGACGGCGGAGCAGTCGCAGTAACGGTTTCGCCTAAGACTGCAGAAGTGCTGCCCGCGAAGTTCGCATCCCCAGAGTAGACTGCGGTAACGGAATTCAGTCCGACAGGCAGTGCCTCAGTCGAAAATGTCGCTGTGCCTCCGCTGAGCCCAACCGTTCCGAGAGTTGTTGAACCGTCGCTGAATGTGACGGTGCCGGTGGGCGTGCCTCCGGATTGGCCATTTACCGCGGCGGTGAAGGTGACTTGCTGATAGGACAGGGACGGATTCAAAGATGAAGTTAACGTCGTCCCTGTAGCCAATGTGCTCGAGCCAGAGAGCTGAACGTACTGGTATGCGCTCCCGGATAATTCGGTGAGCGTACCAGTCTGATTTCCGCTTGCGGTGGGCGTGAAGGTAACACTGATTTGGCAACTTCCATCTGCGGGTAAACTACTCCCGCAATTATTGGTTTGGGCGAACCCCGCGCTCGTCGAAATCGAAGTAATGTTGAGAGGGCTATTCGTACTAAGTTGGACAATTTGCGGTGCGCTGGTAGTGCCGATCGGCAGGTTCCCAAAGCCGAGGCTGGCGGGGACGAGTGTAGCCAACGGGGACTGCTGTAGCATGATGGTCGCCGCCGGGCCGCCATAGTTGGCGGTTGCCAGATCCAGCTTGCCGTCCCCGTTGAAGTCACTTATCACTAAGGTCAGCGGGTCATTTATCGTTGAGCTACCCACACTACTTGGAGACGAGGATTGGGTGAAGTTGCCGGTGCCATCCCCCAACAGGACGTAAACCGTGTTGCTGGCAGCGGAGACCGCCAGATCCAAGTTGCCATCTCCGTTGAGGTCGCCCACTGCCACTGAATATAACCCATTCAGCCCTGTGGCTAAGAAAGAGGAGGCCAGGGTGAAGTTGCCGGTGCCGTCCCCCAGCAGGATCGAGACGCTGCCGTTGTTATTGGCAACCGCCAAGTCCAGCTTGCCATCTCCGTTGAAATCACCCGTTGCAACTGACAATCCCCCCACGGCCGCAGTCGAGGCCAGGGTGAAATTGCCGGTGCCGTCCCCCAGCAAGATGAAGAGCCCATTGTTGTCGCGATCAAGGACCGCCAGATCCAGCTTGCCGTCTCCGTTGAAGTCGCCCACGACAACAGCAGTGGCGGTAGTCCCGACGGGCAGAGTCGAGGCCAAGTTGAAGTTGGTGCCGCTACCGTCTCCCAGATAAACAGAAACCGTGGATGGGGGCCCCCAATCCACGACAGCAAAGTCGAGATTGCCGTCTCCGTTGAAGTCACCCACCGCCACGGCCGAGGGCGCATTCCCGACTATCATACCGAGGACGCCGTTGAAGTTGCCGGTGCCGTCCCCCAGCAAGATCGTGATCTGGCCATCGTCAACCCCACTCGCGACTATGAAGTCCAGATTGCCATCTCCGTTGAAGTCGCCCTCTGCCAAGGCCACGGCAGAATCCGCTGCCCCTATCCCTGTCAACGACTGGGGGGTGATGGTGAAGTTTCCGTTGCCGTCCCCCAGCAGGATGGAAACATAGGAACCGGCATCATAGCCCTCGTAATTGGTGACCGCGAGGTCCGGAATGCCATCCCCATTGAAGTCGCCCACCACCATCGAAAGTGCCCCCTGACCGTCATACGGGGCATATCCTTGAGAGAACCCCACAGCGTTTCCTTCGTTGGCGGTCACCGTGAAAGATGCAACGTTTGAGGTGCCGCCTGGGACAAAATTGACCACCGTCACTGAAGCGGTGCTCGCCGTGGTGATGTCCGCAGCTGGAACGATCGCCGTTAACTGTGAACTGCTGACGAATCGAGACGCCAGCGGGCTTCCATTCCACCTCACCACCGAGTTCGAAACAAAGCCCGCGCCATTTACCGTGAGAGTGAATTGGGGTCCGCCCGGTGCGACCGCATCTGGCACGAGTGGTAGGTCGATAGAAGGAATAGGATTTTGCGCAAACAGAGTCGCGACCAGGAATGGAAAAAGGCAGACGAAGCTCGCACGTTTCATGACAGAACTTCCTTCCAGTGTTGGGACTGCGAGGGCCCTGATGAAATGCTTACCGGATGCGATGGACGGACTGGAGCGTAATTCGAGCAACATCTTGCCTGATCGATCTACGCGAGGCAAATGTTTTCATCACGGCGGCGCGTAAATTTACGCTGGCGTAATAATCTGAGACGAAGATCGTCGAGTGCTCTAAACAAACGTTCTGCTCACAAATCGCGGCAATGGCAGGGTGTGCGCCGCCTCCCGCGATTGCGGAATGTGGATTCGCGTCGCGACTCGCCTTGGTTCATTTTGGCGTTAACAGGCCAATTCATATTTCAGCCCTATTTTTACCGCCCGTCGAGGAGCCGATTGGAGATTGGCGCATACGCGTCGATTCTGCGGTCGCGCAGAAAGGGCCAGTTGCGGCGGATGTCTTCGAGGGCTTTCAGGTCGACGTCGCCCATCAGGATTTCTTCGCGGTCGTGCGAGGCTTCGGCGAGGACGCGGCCGAAGGGATCGCAGAAGAAACTTGCGCCCCAGAACTCCAGTCCCTGGCCGGGTGCGGACTTGCCGCGGACGTTGCCGGTCTCGAAGCCGACCCGGTTGACCACCGCTACGTAGACGCCGTTGGCGATGGCGTGGGCGCGCTGAATGGTGCGCCAGGCGTCGTGCTGGGCTATGCCGAACTCGGCTTTCTCCGAGGGATGCCAGCCGATGGCAGTCGGATAGAAGAGTACTGTCGCGCCTTGCAGAGCGGTGAGGCGCGCGCCTTCGGGGAACCACTGGTCCCAGCAGACGAGCGTGCCCAGGCGTCCAGCGGTGGTATCGAGGGCGCGGAATCCGAGATCGCCGGGGGTGAAGTAAAACTTTTCGTAGTAGAGCGGATCGTCGGGAATATGCATCTTGCGGTAGAGGCCGCGCAGGGAGCCATCGGAATCGAAAATGGCGGCGGTGTTGTGATAGATGCCGGGGGCGCGCTTCTCGAAGAGCGACGCGATCAGGACGACGCCGTGCTGGCGAGCGGCGGCGGCTAGCTTTTCACTCGTGGCGCCGGGAATGGGTTCGGCTAGATCGAAGAGGGAGTGATCCTCGCGCTGGCAGAAATATTGGGTTTGAAACAGTTCGGGCAGGCAGACGACTTGCGCGCCGCGTCCGGCGGCGTCGGCAATGCGCTCGAGAGCCTTCGCTCGATTTTGTTCGGGCTCTGGGCCGCAGGACATTTGCACCAGGGCTACGCGGAATTTATCAGGGGGCACGCGTGGGGTCCTCGACGATCAATATAGCATTTGGTGCTGGTCGTTGGTCGTTGGCCGTTGGCCGTTGGCCAAAGACGATAGGGCGGATGCAGGAGGTCTAGGGCCGTCCGGTTGGGATTGCGCGACGGGCCGGGGGAGCGGGAGATCCTTCGCTCCGCCTGAAAAACGGCTGCGCTCAGGATGACAACCGACGCATGAAAAACGGCTGCGCTCAGGATGACAACGAGGGGGAGATTTTCATCGCGCCGGAAATAATTTTTGGAATGCGCGGGAGAGGCGCGGGTTGCCGGAGACTAATGGTTCGAGGCGGCTTTTTATTTCTTCCGACGGTGCAGCACGCAGGATGGCTTCTATGGCGGCTTCCGCTTGCAGGGATTCGGTGCGGACTTGATCCAGCAGAAATTCTACGGCGGCATCCTGGCGCGTTAGGGCGATGGCTGAGAGCAGTACTGAGCAGAACCACGGGTCGGATTCTTCGGCGAAGCGGTCGCGCAGGACTTCGAAGCCTTGCGCGGAGTGCGTACCCGCAATTGCCAGGGCTGCTTCGGCGGCGGGATCGTCGGCGTCGGCCAGGAAGCGGGCGATCCACGGGATCGACTTGGGGCCTTCGATGCGGAAGATGCCGCTGTAGCAGGCACCGAGGACTTCGGGCTCTTCTTCGGGCGGTTGGCCCGGCTTTCTGGATTTTAGATTGGAATCGAGAATCGCTCTTAGACGGAGCAGGAGCGCGGCGGAGGGTGAGCCGACTTGCTCGATGGCACGAACGACCTCGGCACGAACGGCTTTGTCTTTGTCTCCGAGCAACTCGATGAGATGAGTGAGCAAATCAGCTTCGAGCAGGCTGCGGCACTGTACTAACGCCAGAGCGCAGGTGGCGCGGAGGGTTCCGGCGGAGTCGGAAGCGCCGCCGTAGGAGGGTTCGAGTTGGATGTGGTGCATGCCGCGGAGGAAGACTGCCGCATCCTGATGTTCGAAGGCGGCTAGCGTGCGGCTGATGGCGTTCTTGGCCCAGCATTGGGGGTCGGACTTGACCGGATCTTCTTTGCCTGAGCGGAGCATGAAGCGGTCGAAGGCGTTGAGCAGCTCGGGCGTGAGTTGAGTGAGTTGTAATTGGCGGACCAGGTCGGCGGCTTTGGCTACTACGAAGTTGTTGCGGTTGGTTAGGGCTTTGCGGAGCGGGTCGATGGCGGCTTCGGGCGGTTGCTGGCGGAGCGCGTCGAGGGCGGCGAGTTGGTCTTCGAACTTGCGCTTGCCGGGCATGGGGAAAGTGTAACGCGTGGAAGAGGACGACATGAAGCAGCATTGCCACTGCAGGAGACAAGGAGGTTCCTCGCGCGCTTTCAGCGCACTTTGATTGCATAACGACGTTGGCCCGTCGCGAGTAGATTGGTATGCGATGAACAAGACCAAGGCTCGTGAGAGGAGCCAACGTCAATGCTGATTATAGGCTGTGATTTTCATCCTGGATTT
>Ga0208190_1000162_pt1 | contig 26261 bp, 29 predicted proteins | sample June2015DPH_13_1_FD_184708 | JGI IMG/M metagenome (GOLD analysis project Ga0208190, IMG submission 184708) | Peatland microbial communities from SPRUCE experiment site at the Marcell Experimental Forest, Minnesota, USA - June2015DPH_13_10... | ecosystem: Environmental > Terrestrial > Soil >... | reverse complement strand
CTTCGACGCCGTATTGGATGATGGGCTTGTCGACGAGCGGGAGCATTTCCTTGGGCTGGGCCTTGGTGGCGGGCAGGAAGCGTGTGCCGAGGCCGGCGGCGGGGAAAACGGCTTTGCGGAGTTTCATGGGCATAGAAACAGTCGTTGGTCGTTAGTCGTTGGTCGTTGGCCGTTGGTCGTCGGTCGTCGGTCGATCGGCTGGGCGACTTGGTTGCCGGACAATTGTACGTGATGGGGTTTGGGGATGGCGATACGGGGGTGAACAGTCTGCTGAAAAACGCGCAGCGCCTGAAGGCGCTAACTGAAAATGCAGCACTTGCAGTATGCCTAAAGGCATACTCTGATACGAATCCTCAAAACTAAACGGGTCCACTGGCGGTCCGGACTTCGGATGTTGATTCAGCGCTCGCTAGTTGCTCTAGTACGGTGCGCAGCGCGCGCAGGACTTCTTGCGCAGCTGTGGCTTTCAAGACAAATTTCAACATGCCGTCCGGGGTGAACTGGGCGCCGCGCTGGGTGGAGACGAAGCGGGCTAGGTGCTCGGGGTCTACCGTGGCATCCTGGCGGAACTTCAGGGTGACGAAGTCGCGTTTGCGTTCGATGGCATTCACGCCGATCTTCATGCACAACAGTTTTAGCGAGGCGTAGTCGAGCAGGTTGCGGACTGCCGGCGGGGGCGGGCCGTAGCGGTCTTGCAGTTCGGCGGCGACGTCGGTGAGTTGCGATTCGGTTTCGACTCGCGCTACGCGTTTGTACATCTGCAGGCGTTGGTTTTCTTCGGGGACGTACTCCGCGGGGATGCGAATGTTGAGGCCGAGATTAAGCTGGGTTTCGGCTTCGTCGGGAGCGGCTTCGCCTTTCATCTCGCGGACGGCGCGCTCAAGCATTTGGGTGTAGAGTTCGAAGCCGATGGCTTCGATGTGTCCGCTCTGCTCGCCGCCGAGCATGTTGCCGGCGCCGCGGAGTTCGAGATCGAGGGCGGCGATTTTGAATCCCGCGCCGAGGTCGGAAAATTCTTTGAGCGCGGCGAGGCGGCGGCGGGCGATGGGCGTGAGTTCGATTTCTGGCGGAAGCATGAGATAGGCGTAGGCACGGCGGTTGGAGCGGCCTACGCGGCCGCGAAGCTGATAAAGCTCGGAGAGACCGAGGCGGTCGGCGCGGTTGATCAGGATGGTGTTGCAGAGCGGGATGTCGAGACCGTTCTCGATGATCGTGGTCGAAACCAGGATGTCGGCTTCGTGATGCATGAACTTCAGCATCACTTTTTCGAGTTCGCCTTCCGACATTTGTCCGTGGCCGACGATGATGCGCGCGGAAGGGACCAGGGTCTGGAGCTTGGCGGCGATTTCCCAGATGGTATCGACGCGGTTGTGGACGAAATAGACCTGGCCGCCGCGCTCGAGTTCCTGTTCGATCGCCGATTGAATTAGTTTTTCATCCCACGCGGCGACTACGGTTTGAATCGCCATGCGGTCTTTCGGCGGAGTCTCGATCACGCTCATGTCGCGCAGGCCTACCAGCGACATGTGCAGAGTGCGGGGGATAGGCGTGGCCGACATGGTGAGCACGTCGACCTGTTTGCGCATTTGCTTGATGCGTTCTTTGTGACGGACGCCGAAGCGCTGTTCTTCGTCGACGATGAGCAGGCCGAGGTCGGAGAACTTGATGTCTTTGGAAAGAATGCGGTGAGTGCCGATGAGGACATCGATTTTGCCGGCTTCGGTTTTCTGCAGAATTTCTTTTTGCTGCTTGGGGGAGCGGAAGCGGCTGATCATCTCGATGGTGACGGGAAATGGAGCGAAGCGCTGCTTGAAAGTTTCGAAGTGCTGGAAGGCGAGGACGGTGGTGGGAGCAAGGACGGCGACTTGCTTGTTGTCGTTGATGGCTTTGAAGGCGGCGCGCATGGCGACTTCGGTTTTGCCGTAGCCGACGTCGCCGCAGAGCAGGCGGTCCATGGGCTGGGAGGATTCCATGTCGCGAATGACGTCTTTGATGGCCTGGCCCTGGTCTTCGGTTTCGTTGAACTCGAAGGCTTCCTCAAACTCGCGGAACCACTCATTGCCGGGCGGGAAGGCGTGTCCGACGGCGGTTTTGCGCTCGGCGTAAAGCTTGAGGAGTTCGTCGGCCATATCCTTCATGGCCTTGCGCACGCGAGCTTTGGTTTTGCCCCAGGCGGCGGTGCCGAGATGACTCAAGGCCGGCTTCACGCCTTCCGAGGAACGGTACTTCTGCACCAGATCGAGGCGGGTGAGGGGAACGTAGAGGCGAGCAGCGTCGGCGAATTCGAGCAACATGAATTCGGCGGGGCCATCGCCGTGATTGATTTCCTTCAGGCCCTGGTACTGGCCGATGCCGTGCTCGACGTGGACAACGTAATCGCCGACCTGGAGATCGCGGAAGTCGGAGAGGAAGGCGGAGACTTTGGATTTCGAGCGCTGGGGGCGCGAAGCGACCGCGTCGGATTCGTCAAACAAGTCGCGAGCGCCGAAGACGGCAAGATTGGCCTCGGGGAGCAGAACGCCATCGGGAATGTAGGCGGTGGCGAGTGTGGTGGTGAGGACCTCGCCGGCGAAGTAGCTGGTTTCGTCGGCGTAGCTTTCGCCGCCGCGGGTGCGGCTTCCCAGGCGGAAGGAGACGTTATATTCGGTGAAAACATCGGCGAGACGTTCGACCTCGCCGGTGTTGGGGACGGCGAAGAGGACGCGTTTGCCATCGGTGTTGAGCTTTTGCACTTCCGCGAGCATGGCGGGAACAGCGCCGTGGAAGCGGGGTGAAGGTTGAGTGAGAAATGCGATGGCGGAAGCTTCGTCTTCCTCCAAGCCGCGGGTGATGCCGAGATGCTCGATGTTGGCGCCGGGGAGGGCGGCGGTTTTTTTCCACCAATCGTCCGGCGGGAGGTAGAGGTCTTCAGGGCGGACGAGGTTGCCGACGCCGCTGCGCTCGTGGGCTTCGGCGACGCGGGTCCAGAAGCGGTCGAATTCCGGTTGGAGTTGTTCGGTCTCGTCGAGAAGAACGGCGGCGCGGGGAATGAGATCGAAGATGGTGCTGTCAGCTCCGGCGACGGGAGAATAGAACTCCCAGCCGGGGAAGACGTTGACTCCGCCGGCGCGGACGGCGGCTTCGACGATTTCTTCGTTGCCGGTAATGCGTTTGCCGCTGAGGCGAGTGTGAATTGCGGCGAGCAGATGTTCGCTGACCGGGGTTTCGGTGAGCGGGAGGAGCAAGGCTTCGTCGACGGGCGTGGAAGAGCGTTGCGAGGCGGGATCGAACTTGCGAATGGAATCGGCTTCGTCACCGAAGAACTCGATACGCAAGGGGCGGTCGGCCTCGGGGGAGTAAACGTCGAGGATGCCGCCGCGCGAGGCATACTGGCCGGGCATCTCGACGACGTCGGTGGAGGTGTAGCCGACGGTGTTGAGGTGAGCGAGCAGAGATTCGAGGTCGAAGGATTCGCCGCGGCGGACGGTGCGGGCGAGATCGGCATAATAATCGGCGGAACGCAGGCGGATGGCGGTGGCCGCAACGGGCGAGACGACGATGGATGCAGATCCGGTTGCAATCTTCCATAGGGCGGTGGCGCGTTGTTCCTGGAGCTCCGGGTGCGGCGAGAGATTCTGGTAGGGGAGCACGTCGCGGGCGGGGAGGGAGATGACGGACTCGGGATCGCAGGCGGCGGTGAGTTCACAGAAACCGCGGAGGACGGGGACGAAGTCTTCGACGGCGCGGTTGTCATTGACTACGAAGATGATGGGGCGGGCGGCGGTGCGCTGAAACAGCACGAGCAGCAAGGCTTTTGCGGTGGGAGTGAGGCCGGAAACACGAATGCGGCCCGTGCCCTCCTTGAGGTGGGAGGCAACACGCACGAAGGCGGGAAGCTTTTCTACGTCCGTGAAGAGTTCGCGGACGAAGGGAAGAAGCATGCAGGATTATTTTAGCAGGACTGCGGGGTGATGTTGGCAGCATGGAAGTGGCCGACGAGCTTCGCTCCGCCGGGACGGCCGAAGGCGGCCGTCTCCACATGGGTCGTGGTTACTGACGCAGCAAGGGACGCGTTAAGCAGGTGGGGCCGCCGCTGCCGTTGATGCAGAGTTCGCTGCCGGGGAAGGTGCGGAGGTCGAATCCGGCGTGGCGGAGGCGGGCATTCGTCTGGTGATTTTCTTCGATGGCGAGCAGGCGGTTGTTGCCGAGGGCGAGGACGTTGCAGGCGAGGGTGTCGCGCTCGGCGGGATCGATTTCTATGAAGTGGAAGCTGCGGGATTTGAGAAGCTCGACGGTTTCGACCGCGAGCCAAGGCAGATCGATCAGGGCGGTGTGGTGGTCAAGCAGGCTGATCAAGGACATCAGATGCAGGCAGGCGGATGGACCGGGGCCGTAGGGCAGCGGGGCGGAAAGAACTTCGATGCCCTTTGGTGCTAGCAGGTCGCGCATCTGGCGAATGCCTGCGGCGTTGGTGCGATAGCCGTGGCCGATTAGAAGCGTTTTGGAATCGAGCCAGACCATGTCTCCGGCTTCGGCGGTGCCGGGAGATGTGATCGTGCCGAGGGTCGGGATGTTTTGCATCTCGCAGAACGCGGATTGGTGCGGGGCTTCGGGCAGACGGTTTGGTTTGCCGGGACGCAGTTCGATCAAGCCGTAGCCGGTGGGAAGAGACGCGTCGTGAGCGTAGACGGCATCGAGGGAGAGATCGGGGGCAGGAGGGATTTCGATGATCTCCGCGCCGGCGGTTTCCAACTCGCGACAGAGTGCTGCATGCTGGGATTGGGCGGTGGCGAAGTCGGGTGGGTGGTGGAAGCCGAGGTCACGCCAGTGGGCGGCGCGCTCCGGCAGGTTCCAGCCGGCTGTGCGGGGGGAACACACCATGACGCGCTGGAGTGCGGCAGACATCGAATTGCCGTTGAAATGCGTGTTGGTTATTACTTCTGGCATCCTGGTCCTCGACAACGTTTCTGAAACTGCTGAGCCTGCTAGGAATCTATATGGGCATTATGGCAAAAGCAATGTGGGAAGGCGCGGTGCTGGCCGAAAGCAATGCGACGGTGGAGGTGGAGGGCAACCAGTATTTTCCGCCGGATGCGATTCGTAAAGAACATTTCAGGCCGAGCGATGTGCACTCGGTGTGTCCGTGGAAGGGGACGGCGAGTTATTACGATGTTGAGGTTAACGGGAAGCGCAATGCCGGGGCGGCGTGGTTCTATCCAGAACCGAAGGAGGCGGCGAAGCAGATCAAGGGGTACGTGGCGTTCTGGAAGGGTGTGAAGGTGGAGAAGTGAGGGATGCACTCCACATGGTTTGCAGAAGAAGACTGCCCAGGTACCTCAGGGGCTGAAGCCCGCGATCGTAGAGGGGCGTGATCGCAGCGCTGGAAGCGCTGCGCCACCCAAAATCAATGAACCTACGATCAGGATTCTTAGCTGCGTGCTAGAACTCGACATGGGCGCGGAATGAGGGGACGAGCACGGGACCGCGGTCGCGATTGTAGCCGGGGTTGACGATGTGCTGCACGCCGGGCGCGAGATAAATGCCGCGCCACACGTGAACGGTGTAGTAAGACTCGACGATATTTTCCCGGCCGTAGTTGAGCGCGCCATCGCCGAGCAGGAAGCCCAGGCCACCATCCGCGAGGTAGGTCTGGTGATCCTTCTTGATCGCGTTCGAGACGAAAGCGATGCCGGCGCGATCCTGCTTGCGATGCCACCATGCACCATTCGCTCCCAGTCCTTCGGCAAAAGTTTGATCGACTTCGGTGTAGGCGAAGGACTCGGTCTTGCCGTTGTCCCATCCGAAGCGGGCGAAGGCGGTGAGGTTGGGCAGGAGATTCTGTTCGAGGTTGACGCCGAAACCGTATTTGCGCGTGATGTGCCAGGGATGATTGGTGATTTCGGGGATCAGTTCCGGCTGCGGAGCGGTGTGATCTGCGAATTGCTCAACCGCATCGCGATAGATGCCCATGTTGGCGTAGTTGGTGTAGGCCAAGAGGCGGACGACGCCGGCTTTTTTTGGGATCAGGCCGTGACGCAATTCGTATTCGAAGTTTTCCGCATGGACTTGCCACGGCCGGTAGATGAGATTGATTCCGTTCGCGATCTCAGGCATGAGGGCTTCGGCGAAACGGAATCCCCAATTGCGGTCTTCGAAATCGGCGGTGGCGCCGACGGTGTAGCCGCGGGTGTCGGCGGCGTAGTCGTAGGCTCCGTTGTTATCGGTGGTCCAGTTGATGAACTGTAAGTGAGTATCGGAGCCCACGGAGTTCACATCGAAGAAATCCGGCATGCTGAATTTGCCGAAGCGGATTTCCAGGCGGCGGCGCGGGAGTTCCTCGAAGAGAGAGAAGAAATTACGCTGGTTTTCGACTTTATCCTTACTGAGGGCGAACACTTTGTGGATCTCGGCCCGTCCCAGGTAAGGCTCTTTGCTGAGAAGAGGATTCCTGACGATATCGAGATCCGTGTTGCCAGCGAGCCCCAAGCCCGTGCTGAGAGCCGATCCGCCGGCTTCTTCGATGTCGACCAGAAGTTCGGTGGAATTATTGAGGCGCACGCCTGTGTAGAGGGTCATCACGCGCGAGGTGGCTTTCTCGTAGTTGGGGCTGAGACTGTTCTTGCCGCTGTAGGCGGCAGAGAACGGAGGATGAGTCTGAAAGATGAAATTCGCCTGGCCGGAGAGCCAGAAGCGGGAGTCCCTGAAGTGCGGGAACATGGCTTCGGTGGCGTCGTCTAGGGGTGGATCAGGCGGGTTGGGTGTAGCGTCCGGCTGCGACGCGGTGTCAGACTTCGAGGTGGAGGGTGCGTCCGGCTGCTGGGCCAGGGCCGGGCGGGTGCAGGCGAGAGCGACCGTCAACGTCAGGGTAAGGACCATTGCAGCGGCCCGGAAAGCCGCAGGCGTGGCGGGTTGCGGGTGAGTGCCTGAATCTGCCTTGGGGAGGGGAAGGCGGCAAACGATATTGAAAATGAATTTCAATTTCATAATTCCACGTTATAGGACGCAGCAGATTCGGCTCAGTGTTTGGGGTCACTCCCAGTTGTGACTTTAATCACGCCAGTTGGTGGCCGCGACTCAAAGGCTTAATGCGAATATATCGCGGGTAGTTAACTATGGTTAACTACGCATCTTGCCTGCTTGCAATGCCAACTGAGTGCCGACTAACCCTCACCGACTCCATGAGGCTACGCAGGGCCGGTTAAAGGAATGTTACAGACTGCGGGCGAAAGATCTGTCAGCAGTTCACGGAGAAGCGAGGCTCTGGTTCGGTCGATTTCAGTGTGAGTCATTGGCGCCGGCGACAGCATTCTGTGCCGGGCTGCGCCCTTTATTTTGTAGCATACCCCGGTATAGTATAGTCAAGTGAAAAGTTCTAAAAGGAGAGAGAGCATGGCTCACACGCTGCGGGAGAAGGAGAAACTCACACTGCGGGTGCGGCGGATTCGCGGGCAGATTGATGCCATCGAGCGGGCGCTGGGCGAGGAAAAGGACTGCGGAGACGTGTTGCAGCTGATCACGGCGGCACGAGGCGCGATGAACGGGCTGATGGCGGAACTGCTGGAGGATCACGTGAGATTCCACGTGCTCGATCCCGGGCGCAAACCGACTTCGGCGCAGGCGATCGCTGCGGATGAACTGATGGAGATTGTGCGCTCTTACCTGAAGTGAGGGGCGCCGGACGTAGGATGGATCGAGTCGGCCGCGCGCCGAAAAGCCTAAGAAATGAAGAAAGGACAGCCCGGAGCCCCCGAAGCCGTCCTTAAACCCTCCCGGTTAGAAGGGCAACTTGATGACCTGAGGTTACCGAGGCCATGTTGCAAAGTGATGTCGGGGGGATGAATATCTGGTTAATTTGTTTGGCGAAGCACTGCTATAGTAGTCGCTTGCGATAAGGAAGCGAGCCAAACGCGCGACTCAATGCATCGCGAAAGCGCGATGCTTCGCGCGGCTCGCCCAGATCCCTCGCTGCGCAAAGAGCGCTTGCTCGGGATGACAGTATTGTGCGGGAGCACTCCATGCCATCGACGACGTCCCGAAAGGTCGAGCAGTCGCGCCGCCTGCAGCAACGCGCGGAAAGCATGATTCCTGGCGGAGTGAACTCGCCGGTGCGCGGATTTGGTTCGGTGGGAGGCGATCCGCCGTTCATTGTGCGTGGGAAAGGGTCGCACATGTGGGACGCCGATGAAAACGAATTCATCGACTATGTGGGCTCCTGGGGACCGCTGATTCTAGGCCACGCTGCACCCGATGTGCTCGATGCAATTGTGGGGGCGGCATGCAATGGCACGAGCTTTGGAGCTTCCACGCCCTCCGAGGCCGACTTGGCGGAGTTGGTGCTGGCGGCGCTGCCGCCGATGCAGAAGGTTCGGTTCGTGAGTTCGGGAACGGAAGCCACGATGTCGGCCATCCGCCTGGCGCGGGCTTATACCAAGCGCAAGTACATTGTGAAATTCGAGGGCTGCTACCACGGGCATTCCGATTCTCTGCTGGTGAAGGCAGGTTCGGGGGTGGCGACGCTGGGGATTCCAGGATCGGCGGGCGTTCCCGAGGAGTTCACGCAATTCACGCTGGCGTTGCCGTTCAACGATGTCAAGGCGGTGGAATACGCCTTCCAGAAATTCAAGCACCAGATTGCCTGCGTGATCGTGGAACCGGTGGTGGGCAATATGGGGTGTGTTCCGGCCGCGGACGACTATCTGGTGGCGCTGCGCCTGATTACGGAGCGCGAGAGGTCGGTGCTGATTTTTGATGAAGTGATGACCGGATTTCGTGTGGCCTATGGTGGAGCGCAGGAACTCTACAATATTCGTCCTGACCTGACGACGTTGGGCAAGATTATTGGCGGAGGCTTGCCAGTGGGGGCCTATGGCGGGTCCAGCGAGATCATGGATCTGGTTGCGCCGCTGGGGCCGATGTACCAGGCGGGAACGCTCTCCGGCAATCCGCTGGCGATGGCGGCGGGATGCGCGATGCTGAAGCGTCTGAGCGATCACAAGCGGGAAATTTATGCGCGGCTGGAGAAGTTGAGCGGAGAATTGGTGGAGGGCGTTGCGGCGGTCGCCAAAGATGCAGGCGTGCCGCTTTGCTACAACCGGGTTGGGTCGATGTTTACGTGGTTTTTTACGCCGGGGCCGGTGACGGATTGGGAGTCGGCGTCGAAATCGAATACCGAAAGTTTTGGCAAATTCTTTCGCTCCATGCTCGACAGCGGAGTGTATTTGCCGCCTTCGCAGTACGAGGCGGCTTTCCTGGGTGCGACGCACACGGAGGAGGATGTGCAGCAGACGATCGCGGCGGCGAAGCAGGCGTTTGCGGCGGTGCGGAGCTGATTCACCACGGAGTCACAGAGACACAGAGGGATTCGAAATGCGAACGCCCTTTAGCTGACGGCTGATGGCTGACGGCTGATAGCTGGCTTGGTCATCATCTGTTGAATCGTTACGAACTCGTATTGTTCCGCGATGTAGCGAGTGAGCAGGTGATCTGTGGCGATCACAGTTTGGGAGCGGTCTGCTCCCATCTGCTTGTGACCTCCATCATGCAGAAGGACTACGTCGCCGCCGCGAATCTGGTTTGTGACCTTGCGTTCGATGGTGGCGGCGGGTGGGGCGCTCCAGTCGTAGCCGGTTACGTTCCACATTACGGGGTCGAGGCCAAGTTCACGGGCTATGCGGAGAACCGCAGGACGACGCCCTCCGAAGGGAGGGCGAAAGAGATGGCTGGGGTTGCCGATGGCGTCCTGCAAGGCGGAGCGGCATGCGGAAAGTTGTTGGCGGATTTCAGTTGCGCTTTTGAAGATCAGAAGGGGATGGGTGAAGGTGTGATTGCCGACGACGTGGCCGGCGCTGACTATTTCGCGGACGATTTCCGGACGTTGTTGCACGTAGCGTCCGATTAGAAAAAAAGTGGCGTGAACGCTGTGCTTCGCGAGGACTTCGAGCAGGCGCAGCGTGTGCGGGTCGTTGGGGCCGTCGTCGTAGGTGAGCGCGATTTGGCGGGAGCCGCGCGCGAGGCCCGTGAAAGTTTGCCCGTACCATTGCCCGGCCGGCGCCATGGACTGGTAACCCGCGGCAACAGCGGCTGCGGTGGAGAGGGCACCGGTGAGGGCGAGAGCTAGCATGGAGGGCATTGTATTTCATTGAGTGATTGGGTGATCGGGCGATTTGGCGATTGAAACTTCTTTTGCTTCTTCTTCTTCTTTTGCTTCTTCTTCTTCTTCTTCTTCTTCTTCGCGCCGGGCTTGTTGAATCGACGGTGCGGAGTGAGGGCCGGCGAGCTTCGCTCTGCCGGGACAGCCGAGGCGGCTGTCTCCACATAAACTGAAATTGCACAATCGTAAAATCACTCGATCGCACAATTCTTTCCTGTTAACTCTTCCCGCAATTGCCGTTCTGCGTTATCCGAGCTATCCTGCAACTTCCGGAATATTGCGAGCCCATGGCTAATCTTTTCGAGCTGCCCCGTTACATTGCGGTGGAAGGTCCCATCCGAGTGGGCAAGAGCACGCTGGCCCGCATTCTGGCCGAGCGGCTGAACGCGCAGCGCGTGATGGAGCCGGAGTCCAATCCGTTTCTCGCGGCTTTTTATGAGGGCGAGCGGGGCGCGGCGTTTCAGGCGCAGTTTGCGTTTCTGGTGCAGCGCTTCGAGCAGTTGGAGGCGCTCGACCTGGGGTCGCGGTCGCAGAAGACGGTGGTCGCGGACTACATCATCGAGAAAGATAAGCTTTTCGCGTGCCTGAACCTCACCGACCAGGAGCTGGATACCTACAACCGCTACTACAACCACTTCCGGGAGAAACTGCCCACGCCCGACCTGGTGATCTACCTGCAGGCCACGCCTGAGGTGTTGAAGAAGCGTCTGAAGAAAAAGAATGCGCCGGGCGAGCGCGCCGTGAGCGACGAGTATCTGGAGGAAGTGGTGAAGGCTTACGAGCATTTCTTTTTTCACTACACGTCGTCGGACCTGCTGATCGTCAATACGTCGGACATTGATTTTGTGGATCGCAACGAAGACCTGCAGGAACTTCTGCGCAAGGTGACGGAGCCGATCAAGGGTACGCAGTATTTCTTGCCGCTGGGCGGGCAGGAGGCAGTGGGGGCTTGAGGCGCGTCGTTGGCCGTTAGTCGTTGGTCGTTGGCCCAGCACAAAATCCGCTTGCGTTTACCTCTCGGACGTTATTACAATTGTAATAACACGGAAGGGCGCAATGGTTTCACTCAAGATTCGCAAATTTGGCAATTCGCTCGGGGTTGTGCTGCCCAAGGAAGTCATTCAGCGTCTGCGCACCGGCGACGGCGAACAGGTTTTTCTGATCGAGGCCGGCGACGGCGATTACCGGCTCACGCCCTACGATCCCGCGTTCGAGAAAAAAATGAAGAAAGCGGAAGAGATCATGGGGCGCTACCGCAATACGCTGCACGCTCTGGCGAAGTAAATCGTGGCTGGGAAAAAGAAAGAACCGGTCTGGATCGAGACACGCGACGGTCTCGCGATCCATGGCCGCCTGTTGGCATTGCACGGCGGGGCTTCGGGGGTGCGCGATCAGGGGCTTCTTGCGTCGGCTCTGGCGCGGCCACGCCAGCACTACGCTTACGCCGGCTCTCCTGACATCCTCGAAATGGCGGCCCTCTATACCGCGGGGGTAGTGCGCAATCATCCCTTTCTCGACGGAAACGAGCGCGCTGGCTTTGTGATTGGCGTTCTTTTTCTCGAACTTAACGGTTTCGAACTCAAGGCCAGCGAGGAGGATGCCACGCAGGCTGTCATGTGCCTCGCAGCGGGCACGCTTGATGGAGCTGGGTATCGACGGTGGCTGGGGGAGAACGTGCGGCGAAAGCGGTAAGGATTAAGATCCACAAACGACCATCGACGAGCGATGGGTTTGCGGCTACAATACCCTGAGCATCCACGAAGATGCGTACAGGCTCTATCCGGCTGGGCCGGAGGGGCACTGGAGGAAATGATGAGTCTCACCCCGATCAGCGGGCGTTCCCTGGACGAACTCCGCCACAAGATCACCACCGCATCTCTGCGGGAACAAAAACTCCGGCACGAACCCATTACCTGTCTCACGGCTTACGACTACGCCACGGCGCGCCTGGTGGATGAGGCCGGGATCGAGATGATCCTGGTGGGGGATTCGCTTGCCCAGGCGATGCTGGGCTACGAGAACACGCTCTCGGTCACGATGGACGAGATGATGCATCACGTGAAGGCGGTGCGGCGCGGGGTGAAGCATGCGCTGCTGCTGGCCGACATGCCGTACGGGTCTTATCAGATCGACGCCAAGACCGCCGTCGACAATGCCACGCGCTTTGTGAAAGAAGGCGGCGCGGAAGTGGTGAAGATCGAGGGCGGGGAGAAGCGGGCTGATTTGATCCGCCGCATCATTGACGCCGAGATTCCCGTGGCCGGCCACATTGGGCTGACGCCGCAGTCGGTGAACGTGATGGGCGGCTACAAGGTGCAGGGAAAGAATCTCAGCGGGATCGAGCAACTCATGCACGACGCCGTGGCGCTAGACCATGCGGGCGTGGCCTGCCTATTTCTTGAAGGCATTCCGCGAGAAGTGGCGGCGATGATTACGGCGGAGGTGGGGGTGCCGACGATCGGGATTGGGGCTGGTCCGGAGTGCGACGGCCAGGTGCTGGTGATCCATGACATTTTGAACCTGACGTTTGGGCCGCCGGCAAAGTTTGTGCGGCGCTACGGCGATGCAGCGGCGCTGATCGGCAATGCGGTGCAGGCGTTTCGAGCGGATGTGAAGTCGCTGCAGTATCCGTCGGATGAGGAGTCCTACCATCTGCCGAGAGAGACGAAGGCTGGGCTGGAAACCGTGCTGGCGCGGAAGCGGGCGATGCGAAAGTGAGAAGAACATTCGCCACGGATTTCACGGATCACACAGATAGATCGGGATGGTGGTGGTGCAGTTTGGCCTACGCGTCGGGCCGGTTAAGCGGAGATCCTTCGCTACGCCTGAAAAACGGCTCCGCTTAGGATGACAGTCATCGTGTAATAGTCGAGCTGACCCACTACCATTGGCTTCAGATATCGCCGATGATGGTGCTAGGCTATGGTGGTTCAGGAGGCAGTTATGACGCATTTGTTGCCCGCGTTTTTCTTGCCGTTCTTCGGTTTTGGATTCGTGATGTATTTTCTGCCGTCGATCATCGCTCTTGCCCGCAGCAAGCGGGATATCGCCGGGATTGTATTGTTGAACTTTTTCCTGGGATGGACGTTGATTGGGTGGGTGGTGGCGCTGGTTTGGGCGGTGAAGACGGACGTTCCCATGGTGGTGCGGTGAATTTTTGCACCGGCGGCCGCGGTTGCCCGCGAGCCGGTTTGATATTTATTCTGACGATGAGCTTCGCTTTTGCGGGCTGCTCGCGGCAGAACGCGCCAGCAGCGCCCGATGCAGCCACTCTTCTGCAGGCCATTGCCGCCGCCGATCCGGCGAAATACCCGGCGCTGAAAGAGACCAAGCAGTGGAGCAATCCGTATCTTGTCATCCGTCCGGATGCGGTGGGGCTGCTCACCGGTATTGCGGCCAATGAAGAACAGATTCTGAAGCCGGAAGAAGTGTTGAATGCCCTGGCGCGGTTACCCTCAACGGCATGGCCTTACGGGCGCGCGGTGGCGATCCTGGTCGACGAAAAGGCGACCGCTTCCGAAGCGGAGAAGATCGCGATTCGGCGAAGCCGTGGCATTGTCGCGGGCGACTTGCAGGGCGCACACGTCGAGATTCAGTGGATTCCCACGTCCTGAGACGGACCATTCGAAGAAAGACAATTCCTGCGCAATGAGAATTTGCACCACCATCGAGGACATGCGAGCCGCTTGCCGCGCGGAGCGGCGCGGCGGCAAGCGATTGGGATTCGTGCCCACCATGGGGGCGTTGCATGAGGGGCACTTGTCGCTGGTGCGGGCGGCCGGGGCTGGCTGCGATGCTGTGGCGGCGTCGATCTTCGTGAATCCCACACAGTTTGGACCCAACGAAGACCTGGCAAAGTATCCGCGGGTATTCGAACGGGATCGCGCATTATTGGAGAGTGAAGGCGTGGAGTTGTTGTTCGCGCCATCGGTAGAGGAGATGTATCCGGCGGGGGCCGTGACCTGGGTGACGGTGGAAGGGTTGAGTGACAAGCTGGACGGGCGTTCTCGGCCGGGGCATTTTCGCGGGGTCACGACGGTAGTGGCCAAGCTGTTTCACATCGTAGAGCCGGATGCGGCTTTCTTCGGGCAGAAGGACGCGGCGCAGGTGGCAATCCTTCGCCGCATGGTGCGCGACCTGAATTTTCCCGTGGAAATTGTTGCGTGTCCGATTGTGCGAGAGCCGGACGGGCTGGCCATGAGTTCGCGCAACGCTTATCTCGATCCGCTGCAGAGGAAACAGGCGCTGGTGTTGCATCGTGCGCTCATGCGCGTGAAGGAATGCTGGGAAGCAGGGGAACGCGACGCGGCGAAATTGGTGGCGGCGGGTCATGAAGAAGTTGCAGCAGAAAAATCGGTCCGCCTCGATTATTTCGAAATCGTAGATTCCGACAGCCTGGATCGAGTTGAAAACGTTGCTGGGGGCGCGCTGGTGGCGGTGGCGGCCGTGGTAGGCGCGACGCGGCTCATTGACAATATGGTGCTTCCGACGTCTGCAGGGTAAGACACTCCGGCTAAGGTTGAGGGCGCACTGCGGCGGTTGAGGTGGAGGGCGAGAGCCGCTGCCTCACCATGTTTTCGATCTGCGACCAAAGGTTTGGATCGCACTCGCTTTGCATGTGGCCGGGAGTGAAGAAGCGATCCGCCCAGGAAGCTTGCGGGCAGTCGACCGGATCTTTCTTGTAATCCATGCGGAAGTTTCCAAGGATTTGAGTCTTCGCGGGATCGGCGGCCGTGATGTGAGACCTGCCGTGGACGATGCCTTGCGTCTGATAGAAGTTCACAGCTTCGGCGACGTTGTCTGGGATGACAGAATCGTTCTGCCAGACTTTGGCGACGCTATCCACCTGCACAGTGAGCAAGACCGGCACGCCTTTGCGCCGCAGATCACGGGCCAACAAGACCGCAGCGGCTGCTCCCCAGCTGTGGCCGAAGAGAATGATGCGGGCTCGAGCTCTTTCTTCCGTGGAAAGCACGCCGTCGTGATTGGTGTCCAGCAGTCGAACGACGTCGTCGTAAGCCTGCTTTCTTCGGCGGTTTTCGAAAACCCGGACGTAGGTGTCTTTGGGAACGGTTCGTTGAATCTGCCGCGCGAGTTGGACGGGGCCGTGGTGCGGGTTGTTATGGCCGACGAAACCACCCACGAAACCGATGACGATGTTGGAAGGAGCGGCAGTCGCGTGGGACGGGAGCGGTGTGGTGTCCAGCGGTCGAGAGAACGCTGGCAGATTCGCGCCTAGGATCACCACATTGACGATCAAAGCGCGGAATGCAGCGGAGCGACGCAAATGAACTCCCAGCTGTTTAGATGATTCGTTTCGCCGGGGGGATGCGGCGAGAAACGGACGATGCATCCGCCGATCTCCGTGGATTGATCACTATTCGTCGATCGTCATTCGGCGATGATGATTCGTCGACCGTCGATCATCGATCCACCCGGAAACTGGCAGCAGTTCGGTCAAATGCCTTGAGCAGAGCGGGTTTTCTCGCACTTGACCCGAGGGACAGTTTACACCTGTTTGTCAAGTTCACGGCGAGTCTTTAGTCTCTGGCGGACGTTTTTCTACCGGAGACGAACGGGTTGCCGGCGAGGATGTAGCGCAACCTGCGGTCGGCCGCTTTGCTGATGCCGATGCGCGGAGTGATTTCTATCTTTCCTGCGTGAAAGCCATCGTCTCCGATCCATAGCCCGGATTTGGGTGAGGTGAGATCGGAGCCGTTATCGCGGGCACGAGTGATGCCGAAGGCTTCGGCCAGACGTCCCGGACCGCTAGTGAGTCGGGGGAGATCGCGAGGGCCGTGCAACTCGATGTCTCGCGCTCGCGCCATCTCCTCGATGCCCGCAAGGGGTTCGAGCCCGCGGAAAAGAACTCCCCCGGCCTTCCCCTCGGGTTCGCACGACACGTTGAGGCAATAGTGATTGCCGTAGATGAAGTAAACATAGGCGTATCCGGGCGGACCGAACAGGACTGCAGTGCGGGCAGTGTTGCCGGCGGCGGAGTGGGACGCGGGATCATTTTCTCCGAGATAAGCCTCAACTTCGACGATGCGGGCAGCCAGGCGCAGCTTTCCGTCGTCCCGCACCAGCACTTTGCCAAGAAGTTCTCGAGCCACGCGCCGCGGATTGCGGGCGAAGAAGGCGCGAGGGAGTGGGCGAATGGCGCGCAGTGTGCGAGAGTTGGACAAGGTCACGGGAAGTCAGAAGTCAGAGGTCAGAATGCAGAAGTAAAAGCAGAAGTCAGGACGCGAATCCGGCTTAAATTCTGACTTCTGACTTTCGTTTACGCTGCGCCTTTCGCCGATTCTTTCAGGTACGCCAGAACTTCTCCCGCATGGCCTTCCGCTTTTACTTTGGGAAAGATGTGCTGGATTTTGCCGTTGGGGCCGATGATGAAGGTGGTCCGGACGATGCCCATGACTTTCTTGCCGTACATGTTCTTTTCCTGCAGCACGCCGAAGGCGTCGGCGATTTTCTTATCGGCGTCCGCCAGCAGGGAAAAGGGCAGCTTGAATTTCTCCTGAAATTTCTTCTGTGCCTTGGGCGTGTCGGGCGAAATGCCAAGTAACACGGCGCCGGTTTTCTGCATCTGCTTGTAGGTGTCGCGAAACTCGCAGGCCTCGATGGTGCATCCGGGAGTATCCGCGCGAGGATAGAAATAAAGCACCACCAGTTTGCCCCGCAGACTTTTCAGGGAGATTTCCTTTCCGTTCTCGTCCTGCAAAGTAAACTCGGGAGCCTTATCATTGATCTTGATAGTCATGAGAGCCTCATTTCCAAAGAAGTCAGGGTCGGGTAGTGGGTCAGCTTGGCAAGGAAGCGAGCCAGACGCGCAATTATTGTGTCGCAAAGAACGCGACACTTCGCGCGGCTCGCCCAGATCCTTCGCTGCGCAAAAACGCTTGCTCAGGATGACAATCACACTGACCGACTACCCAGGGTTGACGATGGCGTCCACGAACTCGGCGTTGGTAACGCGGAGTGAGGGACGACTTATGTCCAGAACGTTCTTATACCGCAGATTAGGGTCAGCCGTCATGGTGATTCTGTTTCTTATTGCGTTAGCGGTTCCGCGAAGTGCGGCGCAAGGGGGAAGACCGGAGCTTAAGCGGCCGGAGGAGGGGCCTCAGGAGAAGCCTACGGAAAAAAAGAAGAAGAAGGGAAAAGATCCACGGGCTGTGGGAGTTTTGCAGTTCAATGGGGGCAAGGGAACGTTAGTCCCCATCGCAATTTTGATTGACGGCAGGTTTTACGATGCCAGCGCCTACAAGGCAGATCCGGTGCCGATGGCGTTGGAATCGGGCACGGTCTATGAGGCGGAGCAGGGCGGCGAGTCGCAGGGTCTGTTCACGGTGAATGGAGCGCTGCACAGCAAGGGCGCCGGCAGCCTGCATCCGTGGGTGGGGACAGGATCTTACTTGCCGAATGGAACGGAGGCTCCGAAGACTACGCGCAAGGCCGAGGACGTGCCGGTGGGTCTGGATAGCAGCGATAGCGATGCCCCGCCGCGATTGACCAGGAAAGATGCATCGAAGCCGGCGGCGGCGGCCAATCCCGGTAGCGCTGCGGGTTCCGGCAGTACGGGTTCCGGGACTACGGCTCCCGCCGGAGCGGGAGCGTCCGAGAAACCTGCTGCAACCGCGTCTTCGGGGTCTTCGCAACCGGCGAGCGGGTCGTCTGACGGGAAGTCTTCCGGGCAGGACGCGCAAAAGCCGGCTGGTCCGGCAGCTCCGGACTCTGCGGATCAAGGTGCGAAGGGGCAGCCGTCGGGGCAGGCGGCGCCAGCTCAGGCGTCACCGAGTCAGGCATCAGCGGGCGAGACAGGGGAAAACTACTATCGACCCACGCTGCGGAGGGGCATACCCGCGCAGCGCGCGCCGCAAGAGGAGGAAGCTGCGCCGAAGGCGAGCAAAGCTGAGTTGCCAGCGAGTGCGACTGGCGCCAGCGCGGCGCCGGTTGCGCTGGTGCCGGCAATTTCCGATGCGGGTGGACCTCGTCCGCAATCGTATAAGTTTTTCTGGAAGACGGGTGAAGAGGAGGAGCGGCGCAACCAGATGCTGGCCCTCGCGGGAGATGAGGTTCGTGCGTACGCCAGCGCGCTGGTCAAGAATCACATTCCGGCCAAGCCGCCCCCCGCAGGCCGAAAGGCGGCGGCAAAGCAAGCGCAGCCGGTGTTTGAGAACATTCAATTTCATGCGTTCGATGTGTGGGTGAACAACCAGCCGGTCATCATCCTGAGCGCGGAAGCGCATCTTCCGGCCGCCCCGGGAGTTGCCGTGGCGCCGGAGTCCTATAGCGTAGCGCTGGTGGCTCGGACGGACATCTACGGCAACCTTCGCAAACTGTATTCGGGAGTGACGGACAAGTTTCACCTGGACGTGACCCCGCAACTGGAATTGATTGACGCGGTAGATGTGGATGGGGACGGTCGCGGGGAGTTGCTGTTTCGCGAGACTACGGATGCGGGGAGCGGATATGTGATTTATCGCGCGACCGCGGACAAGCTGTGGAAGATGTTTGACAGCCTGAATGCGGAGTAGCAGTGGCCAGTGCTCAGTAGGCCAGTAAGAATAACTGCTTCGAGTGGACTGGCTACTGGGAACTGTTCTTAGGTTTCGATTCCCACGTGGCAGACGCGGCCGACGATGTAGTCGGAGGCGGACTTGCCATCTTCCATGGTTACGACTTCGATGGGATAGGCCTGGTTGTGCGGGCGCAGGATCAGGTGATTACCGGCGGTTTCGACATACTTCACGGTGCAATTTTCGTCTTTGAGGACGGCGTACATGTTGAACTCGCCCTTACGATAGGGCTTGAGTGAGTTGTAGTGGCGGTCGATCAGGAGCACGGCACCGGGCAGAAGACGGGGATACATGCTCATGCCCTCATGAGCGTCTACTTTGATCGTCACGAAGCGTTCCCACTGCTCGCGGTCGCCTTCGGTTTCCGCTTTGAGCTTCTTGAGAAAGCTTTTCTTGAATTTCAGGATTTCTTTGACGTTCATGCTGGTGATGAGGGGCTGGGTGGCGGCGACTGTGCCGTCGGTCAGGAGGACGTTCTGGAACTCGTCGTCACTGGGAGGCAGGATGGAAGCACGCTTGTTGACCTCGGAGGGATCGAGAAGATCGAGCACCGAAAGATGCTGGACCGCCAGAACCCGGTCCATGCCCTCAAGGCTGAGGCCGCGCTTGCGATTCAGGAAGTTGGAGATATGAGCCTGCTTGAATCCTGTCTGTTGTGCCAGGCGGAGGCCAGTCAGATCACCCTCTTCGATGCGCTCCCAAAGAGTTTCGCGGAGGTTATCTTGCAGCACTCGGAATTTCATAGCTTGGAGTATAGCACGGTGCCTATAGCAATACGCTAACAAAAAAAGATTTCCACAGCCCCTTGGGTATAACGACCTTGACGATGACTATGCACTTGACACAGAAACCGATTTGCGCTAAGATTTGGACATGAACAGCCAGAAAGAAAACGAGCAGATGTGGCGTTCGATCTGGCTTCTGTTCGGAGCGATGGTGCTGTTGTTTGTGTCCATCATAATCTTCTGCTTTCGGAGTCTCCCGTGAAACTGATAGAGGTCACAAAAGCTTTCGCAACCGAAGAGCAATGCTTGGCCTACCTAGAAGCGAAGCGCTGGCCTGATGGCGTGCGCTGCCTAACTTGCGGATCGAAGGAAATCTCCCGCATCACGCGCAAGGTCACGAAGAAATCCGAGAACAAACGCGCACAGCTTTATCAGTGTCTAGAGCCTACCTGCAAAGCTCAATTCTCCGCGACGACCGGGACGATCTTTAACGGCTCCCACCTGTCCCTCGACAAATGGTATATGGCAGTTGCGCTCATGGTGGACGCGAAAAAGGGCATGTCCGCTCTGCAATTGCAGCGTCACCTGAAAGTGAACTACCGTACCGCATGGTATTTGTGTCACCGCATCCGCGAAGCCATGACCGATCCTGACGGCCTCAAGCTGACAGGCACCGTGGAAATTGATGAGACCTACATCGGCGGAAAGCAGAAGGGCCACACGCGCAAACTCAAGAACAAAGACGTAGTGCTTGGAATCCGGCAGCGCGGCGGCCCTCTTCGACTCGTCCAGGTCAAGGACAACAAAGCAGGAACGCTCTACGAAGCCATCGCGCAGCACGTTGACAAGGGCGTAGAGAAGATCATGACGGACGATGCCGGAGCCTACAACTTTCGCATCACGAAGTTCCATGCGGCAAAGCACTCCAAGATTCGGCACAGCCGTGGAGAATATGTTCGCGGCGAAGTCCACACGAACACCGTGGAGAACTCGTTTTCACTCCTTAAAAGGGCCGTGATAGGAACGTACCACCAGCTTTCGATAAAGCACCTGCAACGCTACCTGAATGAGTTTTCCTATCGGTTCAATCGGCGGGAAGATGCGGATATGTTCGATGCGACGGTCGGGCGCATGGTAGGCGTTAAACCCATGCCGTATGCCAAGCTGATCGAAGAGCACGCATTTACGCCTTTCGTTCGCTTCTAGCTATTTCGCAGCACGCTGCGGGAAGGCACCATTACGGTAAAAAGAAAATGGAGGTAGGGTCTTTTCCTGTATCCAAAATCATTGACATGCATCTATTCTGATGACTAAAGTAATTGTCAAGAAGAATTTTTTCTCAGGTGAACTCAAGTGAGGCGGTCCCTGTGCCGATCTTGAAACCAACTTAGAAAGTTGGCATGTTATGACGAAAGCCACGATTTCCGCCGTTCATGATGACGATCTCGTGCACTTTCTGGACGGTATTGGCGTCCTGAATGACGTAAAGAGCGGAAACGCAAATTGCAAGTTTTGCCGTCAATCGGTGAATCTAGAAAATCTGGTCGCTGTTTTCCCGGAAAGCGGCGACATTAAGTTCGTATGTGACAGGCCAGGATGCCTCGCCGACTTGGCGGAGCACCGTTCGGAAGTAAGAGGGAAGGAAATCCCCGGCTCCCTCCCCTGCGCGGCAACCATCTAATACTGTGGTAGAGTGAACGGCGGCAGCCCGTTAACACGGAGGCTCAAACCTGTGCCGTCGCTTCACTCAGTCGCCATATTCTTTTTTGGCAGCAGTATCACCGTCGCAGCCATAGCTGGAATCATCGTCTCGAATCCTGAAAAAGCTGAGAAATGGTTTGCCCTTTTCTGGAAGCTGATGGTCTCCCTCCATTTAAGCCTGCGGTTCGCACACAAAAAATATGTCCAACATGACTTCCAAGGCGGTGTGAATGAGTTCATAAAGAAACACGCGAAGGAGATGCCTGGATTTCAAGTCAAAGGAGTAAAGCTAGAATGGGTAGAGGGCGATGTCAAGCGTCAGGCATTTCTTGAGGCTGATCGTGTCGTAGTGAGGGTAAAACGGGATGATCCTCGGAACGAAAATTTCGTCAAGGCTGTATACCTGTTTGTCTCGACGGCCCTTCTGTATCGTGCAAAGCGTTACATCTCTCCCCCGCAAGGTCGCGCAATCGATCTTTTTGTAACCGCAGATATCTTTCGAGAACAGCGACCAGAGGTTGTCGATCATTTCCTAGAAGAGTACCTCCATCCCCAGATTGACGATGGTTCGGCGCGAGTCACCAGTCTATTTGAGCAATTCGATGTCATATCGAAGGGAGGTCTGTTCTTCCCGGTTTTCCTACAAGAAATGGACTATCTCGGGCACAAGGTCTTCGGTAAGGCGCGGAATCAGGAGATCGTTCGAGAAGTAAATGAACTCGTGGAATTCCTTCGGGCGCTGGCATTAAGGCAGGTCGGTAAGGAAGAAACAGATCTACACTTTGTGCGAGCCTACTGTCGATTTGCGGTCGTGATTGTCGGAAGGGCGATGAAAGTTAAGCAGTCCATCACTCCATACGTTCGTTTCATTCGCAATGGGCTAGAACAAAACGTAGAAACTGTTTATCTAGTTGGGAACGCTGAAAACGAGAAGGCAATCAAAGAGGTTTGCGTTGAACTTTCTGACATATTCGATACGGTTTCCGAGAAAAAAATGGATAAACTTGTCGTGTTTGAGCGGGAAAAACGGAAACTAAAAACGTTCCTCGTCGTGCTACGAGCAAAGAACCTTCAACTTTATACACTTGCCGACGTTGAGCCATATGGCCGCCGCCAAAGTTAGAGCCTCTTCACGGGTTTTGATTGAATCAGCTTCTCCAATACCGCGTCAAATGCGGCCTTTTCGACCTTGATTCTCTTCTTCGGCGCTTCCTGCTTCTTCACTGTCTTCCTCGCTTTCATCGGCACAGTCTACCATGCTGCCCAAACTTTTGACTCTAGCGCGTTTTGAAGCCCCGATTTTCAACTGCTTCAACAGGATTTCCACAAAACTAACGCTACATATAGTGGACTTAGAAAATCTATCCTTGCCTTGGTGGTTGCGCTCTGCTTATAATCGCACAGCGCAAAAGTTGGCACAGCCTAATTTTTGCCGGAATTTGCGAACAAAAACCGAAAGGGACCCGCGCCAACGGGTCCCTTCAGGTAAAGCTCTGAGATGCTGCCTTAGATGACAAGGCCATCCTAGAGTAGTTCTCAAACTCCTGTCAACTAAAAAGTGGAAGGTTGCCAAAGGGAGAAGTGTGTCTATCCCAAAAGGAGCTTTTTATGATTCTCCAACGTTTAATAGAGCGCTCTTCGATGATGAGAGCATTAGCCCGATTCCATCACTGCCTCACCGTGGAATCGGGCGAAAACGGCAAGGCCCGTTTCGAGTTCCTTTGGCGGGGAGCGAAAACGGGCCGTGGTGAGTTTCAGTTATTGCCGTGACCGGAGGGTGACTAGCTGGCCGCTAGAACCCGCCTTATAAGCGGGAGTTCCTTCATTGGAACGGGGTCCGATCCCCCCATCCTCCGCCATTTTAACCCATTGGGGCTGCTTGCCCCAAGTGCCCCATTGGAGGCGCTAACTATGTCTTTGACACACGCTGTAAAACACGCAGCATTGGGGATCGTGTTTCTCGCGATCTTCTCGACTCTGAGTCTTTCTCAGGCTCCAGGGGCCAAACTACTTGCTCGGCATCCGGGCGAGGTCATCAGATACGAAATAAAATTTGATGGCCCGAATGCCGACCGACTCAAAGTACTCCAAGCAGGTCTTAGCCTGAGAGGGGGCGTTCCAAAAGATCAGGCAGGATTCGGTACTGGCTTCGGAACGATTGGATGGGTCACGCCATCCTCCCCCGCCACGTTTAAGGTGGAAATGACAATTCCAACCAACATCGCAACGGGCGATTACTATTTGAGTTTCACCGCCCGCGCTGATGAAGGAAGCGTGAGTTATTCGGATGGACAGGAATTTAACGTTCCTGCCGTGCACATCGAGAACCCGAAAACGTTCACTCCTCCCGGAGTCAAAGTCACTCCGCTGCCCTAGGGCTTGGCGGGATGGCAAGTCTGAACAGTGAACATTTTCCCGCTGGCCTGAGGATATAGCGCAACGCTGTATCCTTCGGCCAGCCTTTTTCGCACGTATTCCCCGATCTCTTGGTCTGTGAGCTTCGTCCGTTCGCTCTTGTCCTTCCCCACGATCCCCAGGTATCCCGAAGAGGATGTCGTACACGTCCCGGCAGGAATAGCCTCAGGCGGAAGTTCCGTTACGCTCACTGTTTGAGGTTGACCAGCTACAGCCGCCGCAACGACGGCCAACGTAAACACAGCTACTCGCATGGTCCTTGACATTGGTTTTACCTTTCAAAGCAGGGAGGCGAGTTGGGTCTTGCTCTCGCCTCCCAAACCCTTTCACGGCGGTTTTCTGACTATGCATTCAATCGGTTCTCTGTGTCAAATGCATAGTCATCACCTTGACTGGGAAAATTGGCAGCTATACGATCGCCGTACCTTATAACTAACTCTCATGGGGGGATCGATTCGACATGAGCAGAGATAACTACGACGAAGAAAAGGACTTTGTGGAATTTCGCCGGAAAGTGAGGGCGGCCGAGGTGCTTTCGGCGGCCATGGAGCACCTGCTGAAGTCGGTGAACTTCAGCGGGCGGATCAGCGTGGTGGTGCAAAACGGGCGGGTTTTGAAGTCGGGCTATGAGGAGGGATTTTTTCGCCAACGGGAGTCTGGATCAATGCTGGCCAGCGGAGCGGCGCTTGAACCATAAAGGTTGAGCGGCGGTCCGGGTTAAGGTCTTGGCCAACAACTAAATAGCACAAGCAGGCCATCGCAAGAGAAACGAGCCCTGCGTTCGGTTTCCGCTCAGAGAGCGGGGACCGGCGCGGGGCTTTTTGTTTCTCGGCTGCAAGTGTTGGGTTTCAGCAAAAGCGTCTCAACCGTCCGGTTTCGCAAATGCGGAGCCAGGACCTCAGGAGAAGTGATGAAAACGAAGGCAAGGGTGGGCAATTCCACGAACGAGTCGTGTCTTGAGCTGAAGTATTGCGAACGGTGTGGCGGGTTATGGCTGCGTCCGGTGGGTGGGGGGCAGATCTATTGCACGGGGTGCGGGCGGGAGATGGCTAAACTGCCTCCGGCCTCGACGGAAGCGGAAATGGTGAGGGTGCAGCGAGGGCCGCGATGGGCGGAAGATGGCGGCGATTTCATCCGTTGGGACGGCGATGAGGAAGTGGATCTGGACGCCGCGGCAGGTGGGGCATGAGCGGCTTCGTGGATTGGATAGCGGCAGAGGCGGACGGACGGGATCCGGGGGCCGCGCGGGATCACGATTGGGACAGCGACCCGGACATCTGGCTATACCGAAAGAAAACAGCCGCTTTACTGCGCCGCTACATGCGGTGGTCGCTAGAGGCCGGACGGCTGCCGTCTCTGCTGGGCCGGGAGCTATTTCGCGCGAAAATCACGGCCTATACCGCGACGACGTTTGAATCGCGGGTGATCTTTCTGCACGACATGGAACGCTGTCTGGACCGGTTGCAGGATTTTGACCGGCAGCTTATCGCGCGAGTCTGCCTGCAGGAATACGACCAGGAGGCGGCGGCGCGAATCCTTCAGTGCAATCGTAAAACGCTCGGACGCAGACTGCCGGAACTGATCGACGAACTGAGTGAAGCGTTTCTTAAGGCGGGGTTGCTGGAGCGGCTGCCGGAGACCAAGGAGGAGGCCCTATGAACGAAGGGTTGCGGAGCGGGTTTACATGGGGTACGGCTTTATGGGTTTGCTATGTTCAGGGTTTGCAGATGCCAACAACCGATCCAGAAAAGCCTGTGGAAAATCTTGTCAAGAGGGGGAAGGGGTTGATTTTTGCGGAAGTGATTGAAAACGTGGAGAAAATAAATTTCAAAAAATGTCCCATTCACCCTATGCGGTGTGATATAATGGTTTTATAGAGTTAAGAAAAAAGAAATACTCTGTGAGGGCGCGCTGAAAAGCGCGCCTTTCGTGTTTTTGGGCTGAGTTTGATTGCATCGCAGCTTCGCGCACTGGCGGCGTGGAGATCTGCGGGCCAGGTCGCTGCTACTTGCGGGTTGCCTCACGCGGCTGAAACCGGATGCGGAAAGACGCCGACAGTTTTGGGGAGGGCGAGCCGTGAGCGTGAAAAAGAAGGCAAAAGCAGACGACGAGGAGAAGGCGAAGAAATCCGCGAAGAAAAGAGTGCGGATCTCGAAAAAGCCGGTGGATATGGCGCGGGTGCGGGAAACCATCAAGAACATGGTGGGAAACTCGGCGGAAAAGATCGCAGCCAAAGTGATCAACGTTGCCCTGACAGGGCAACTGGCGCCGGCGAAGTATTTGTTCGAAGCGGCGGGACTGTATCCGGCGACGGAAGAGACCGCGGCGAGGCCGCAAGGAGATTCGCTGGCCCACATCCTGTTGAGGAGGATGGGGCTGCCGCTGGAATCAGTGATTCAGGACGAAGAGGAAGATCCATTGGTAGTGGCGATTGATGCGAAAGGGATGAGTACCGAGGCCCGCAAGCCGGGTGCTGCGGAGGATTCGGAAGCAGAGAGCGAGGAAGAGCAGGGGTTGGTACCGGAGTCGGCCGAGGAGTAGACGGCAAGGCTAAGACATGGGACTTGAGAGGATGCCGTAGAATGAAGCGCGGGAGTTGCGATAGCGGTACGGGGGAGATGGGCAGACCGGTTGCGCTATCGGTTTCGCCGCGAGTGGGATCGCGGAGGGCGGAGCGGTTGTACCGGAGCGTGGCGAACGTCGCCTCTGCGG